>Ga0247611_10002333_pt1 | contig 30884 bp, 38 predicted proteins | sample 177DNAGHGhighgp2_FD_192422 | JGI IMG/M metagenome (GOLD analysis project Ga0247611, IMG submission 192422) | Sheep rumen microbial communities from Palmerston North, Manawatu-Wanganui, New Zealand - 1770 DNA GHGhigh gp2 | ecosystem: Host-associated > Mammals > Digestive system > Stomach > Rumen... | reverse complement strand
GAAAACAAAGTGTTTACAGCCGCCACACGATCCCAGACAGATTTCGGCAAATTGTTTCAACTTTTTCCGTTCGGAATTTGTCATAACTATAAGCCACCTTTAAGTCAGCGACCCGACCTAACTGAAAAATGACGTTAGACTTTTCAACGCTTCCATCTCTCGTTCTATACGGATTCCCTCACATGGCAAACTTCCCGTTGCTTCAACAAAATTCAGACAATGAATACCATTGAGAGGGCAATCAAAAGATTCGCACCCGATGGCTTTTCTTGCGGTCTGCTCAGTGACTCGTTCCAAGGTTGTGCGGTTCCCGTTTTCTGATACGATGAATGTCATGTTGTTTTCTCCCCCTCGGAATCAAGCCATTCGACTACCTTGATAATGTCCTCGTCTTTCATGTTGAATAAAGCATAGTTATAATCGACACGGGTCTTAAATTCCCAAAAACGGCAAGAGCCATAAGCAACGCAATATTCGCAACCTATCTTTCGGCATACATCTCGGTAGATTTTTCGCATTAAATGCCGTCTTGCCTTTTCCCTAATCTTTCTGTTCTGTTCGTCTTCTTGTGTTTTGGTAATGGATTTCTTTTTCTGCTTGTTTACTTTTTTCATGTACTAGCCTCAACCAGTTTCCGAATATTGTCCAGTTCCTTGTTTAGTTCCTTCCATTGATAGTAGCAGAAGGTTTCTTTACTCCTTCAATTAGAACACTTGCCATCTTCCTTCTCCTTCACCCTTGATCTTCTCAAAATCCCATCATTGACCACGGCACATTTCAGAATGTGGACAACCATGTTGTTCAATGACCGCCCTTCCTCTTTTGCCATCTGCTCCAGTTTGGCCTTGAGTTCTTTTTCCATGCGTATATTTATTTGTGTTTTCATACCATAATGATATCATAGTGCTACCATAGAGTCAAACCCAAAATAAATATAATTTCGTATTTATTTTGCGACTTTTTGGCAGAATCGGACGAAAAACGGGAAAATATCTGTGGATTTTAAGGATTTTATGGGAAAAAAGACTAGGGCAGAGGAAAACCCCCTGCCCTTACAGAACTATGTTCTTCCGATAACTGGATTATATCATGCAATTCCGCAGATTTCCTTGGCTCTCGCCTTGCACTCAAGCCTGTAAGACTGATACTGCTCATACTTCTCCCGATACTTTTCGGGGTCAAGGTCATAGTTGTTTCTAATGGCAAGTTCGTCCTCGATGGAATACTTTTCAGCGATGTAGCGTCTTACAAGTATCGGATACCACTTGTCGGGATTTGCCTTTGCGTTCTTTTCAAGTAATGTCATGTGTGCCTCCTTATGATGCCATGTACTCAACTGTCATGGCAGAATCGACTTCGGGTGACTGTGACTGTACTGGCTTGATTGTCCCTCCGCCTTCGACTTGAATGAACGGGTCGAGGATGGGGTCGAGAAGGGTAACGGAGTATGTGGCAGTCTCATAAGCAAGCTTGGTTCCTAACAGTTTAGCAATCTTATAATTGACAATATCTGAGTCAGTGATGTCACTGTCTTTTATTACAAGAATTGCTGCGCTAGAATGTCTTTTGCAGGATTTATCGGGCATATCTACATATGGCGTATTAGAATTGACTACAGTATACTTAGCGCAAATAAGAGCAGACCAGTTATAAGCAGTACTAATACTTGTCAATGATTCTGTTTCTATGGTTGAATAAGAATAATTATAGGTCCATCTACATTGACCCAAATCAGCTTCTTTAATCCTTACAGTCTTTCTCCTCTTGTTGACCTTCACCCCATCTACAAGCACCTCGACATTCAGTTCGTCCGTATCGGCTACCGCACCTGCTCCCTTGAGAGTGACAGATTCGGGAAGGGTGAGGGTGTCGGTCATGTGTGGGGTATATGTGCCATCAAGGGAATCGGACTTATTGAAGCAAACCTGCGAATCCGACAACTGGAAATTAACACGCACATAAGAAGCACCCGAAGGAGCATCCATGCTTGTGTTGCTGACACTTCCGAAATTTCTACCTATCCAGTTTTTGTTTCTGTCGAACCAATGCAACTGGAATTGGTCAACAACCGCCACGGATTTCAGAAAGTAACTAACCGAAGGTGTCACGGGCATGTAATCACTTATCCCAAGATTGCTATTGTCGTAAAGGTTACCCGTAGAATCGTAGTATTTGCCAACTGTTGCGGATGCTCTGTCAAACAGATTCCTTCCCACACTCTTCACCGCACTATACGTTGTATCCACTATGGAGCCTGCATCGTAGTCAGATGGAACAAGAAGTTCGGGGTAGTTGCTCTGAATATCACTTATCGTGAGGGTTGATACATCTACCGATGGGTCGGATGAGAAGTATTGGGTGAGGTCACGGATTATAATCTGAAGGTCGGATATTGACGGATTATTACCATTAGGAACATTGAACCATATGGTTTCGTTGTTCCACGAATCGTCTATTGTAAACAGTTTCGCAGTATCACTTGCACCAGCCCATTGCCCACCATAGTAAACACCTGCCGACTGCGAGTTGTTTACCCATATGATAATTCTTGCCGTATCGTATGACATAGGCTTTGTGGTTGCGATAAGGAATCTGTGGCCTTTAGGGAATACCAACGCATCAGTAACTCGTGTTTCTGAATTAGCACTTGCCAATCCGCTGATACTATATTTGCCATTTCCATCTGAAACAAAGGTTATTCCATTTGAAGACCTGCTGAACGATGGAGCTATTGGCATCTGTTGATTATCCGCTCTCGTCACCCCTCTCAACGCCTCCACCTCCACATACGGCTCAACGTTTGAAGGCACTCCATCCATGCCATAAGTATCAGATGGATAATCGACTTCAAACTGGTCTCCTGTCTTGAGTTCAAGGTTGGTCACACGCTTGTCCAATGCGGAACAAGCGTCATTTAAGTTAGCATCCGCGGCTTGCATTTCCACCTTCGTGGCATAGGTGGCCTTGATGTTGTTTCCGTCTTCATCACATTCTGCCTTCTTTGCCACAACAGTTCCGTCAAGAATGTCCTGGCGGAGCTGATTGTCACTCATGGCATCCCATGCAGCACCATCCCAACGATACAAAACATTGTTGTCCTGGTCGATATACAATGCACCCGCCTGACCCGTAATGGGCGTTGTATGCAGAGCATCGGAATACATGACCCCGTTGTAATAGTAGGCGGGAACAACGGTCTGCCCCTTAATCCAATCGGCAAGCTGCTGTTCGGTGACATAAGTGCCTTCGTCAGGTGAACCCGGTTTCGTGTCCAGGATCTTGCCGAGTCCGTCTATGATTCGCTGTACGAGCGAGTAATCCATACCCATGTGGGCCTCCTTAATGTTCAGTTGTTATGATGCACTCAATGCCATTCTGCCCATTTGTCAAAGTGGCATAAGTATGCTGATGTTCAATCGTGATGTGCTTCTCGATTACCGACTCAACTTGTTCCGATGTTACAAGTTCGTCTCCATCTATGGTGACAAGATTGCCCGAAACAATAAAAAATCTGACAGTGAAGTTCTCCCCATCTTCTGGGTATGTGTACCACATCTGCCCGAATTTGATACTCTCCAGCGTAGAAGGAACCGGCTCTCCATCCTTGAATATCTGCCAGTACACTTTCACACCGCTTGCGTTGTGTTTGATTCCCAGGAAGTTGATATCTGTCGAAACAGCACCGCTCGGCTGTTCTGAACAGGAAACTCCAAGAATCAGCACCATTAACATCAGTAAAATGATTCCCTTTCTCATTGTCTCTCCCTTATGTGACGATTTTCAGCGTTCCGTTGTCATTCCAAACTCTGCCAGAGGCAAGGCCTGCTGCCTGTGTCGGAAGACCGAAGAATTGCATAATGTTTCCACCCGTAACTGTCGAGATTGTGTCTCCAACAGAGAACGGATTCAGATCATCCTGTGATGTTTCATATCTGTAAGCACGAAGAGCTGTGATTTCCTGTTTGTTCGCAGTGTAGAACCTGGCTGCATAAAGGTTGGTATTCACACCCATCGAGTTGAAGTTCTCTCTGTATGCTCTGACGAATGCCACGGATGAGTTCCTTGAACAAGAACATGAGAAGTATTCCGAATACCACCCCGGAGTAGCACCAGACGGCCCAGAGATTCCAAACGTTGTAAGGATCCAGTCATATATCGTCCGTCCTTGTCCACCCGTTGAGTTAATAGTCAGCGTGACTGTCTGCGGATTAGATTGAGAAAAGATTGCGCTTCCGAAATTTGCCTCTCCACCATTGGCATTGTTTATCTGTATTCCGTTGAAAACTGCGCTGTTGGCCTCAATGGTGTCGGATGCTGCATGATAGATTAGACCACCGCCAAAGAAGATATCACCGGAAGTCACATCAATCTGGAAGACCCTCTTGTCCCCGTAATATACGTCAAACACAGGACTTCCATTTCCATCGTCATTCAAAGCTCGGAACCGGAACCCACTTCCCGCAAGTCCAGTTCCCGGTCCGACCTGCAAGAATATTGCGACCAGATTCTCCAACACGGCATTTTTTGCAACAAGGTTTTCAAACCATGCATACAAAGCTGATGTGGAAGGCTGAATGTTCGGATTGCTCAAAACATTGCCAAGACATCGGAGTAACCGTCCGCTATTCTCTGCGGTTGCGGGTATTGCATTGTTCCATGAATTGTTGTTGTAGATATACGGAATACCTTCGGTGTAGATGTCTCCCGCAGCAACATAGTAGGTCTTGCCACCTTGTACGGAAGTATCCGTGGAAACAAGATAATAGTACGGCTTCGTCCCCGTTCCGTTTCCATAACGCTCCATCCATCCTTGTTCGTTAGGATTGCCAGTAGGAGAGGAAACCGCTGTTCCTTGTAGCGAGAAAGTCACCTTCGCAACAAAGAAATCTCCATCAATAACCGTGTAACTATCAAAATGGTCAGGCAGCACATAAATACGCGTTCCCTCGGTTTGAGGTTCCCATGCTCCGAAATCGTGGTCATATTCGGTTTCTTCTATGGCTGAAATCTTTTTTTCCAAAGGTATCACCAAACCGTTTTGGTCGGACATTATTATGGAGATTGGAGAAACATAATTATTGGCATTTTCAAATGGGATATAAACCGTGAATGTCGAACCAGATCCCGTGGATATCGTTGTGCCACTTGCATCCCGTGCCTCCCATTCAAGGACGGCAGAAGGATAGCCTTTGATGTTGGCTCTTGCGATGACTTCCGTAACATTGCTTACATCACGGCGGTTGATAATATATATTTCCGTATTAAGGGTAAAATCCCAATTCTTTGTAATCGGCACATACTGAATCGAAACAGCCGTGCCGGATATCGTACCATTGACCGTATCTACGGCGGAAACATCCATGTAGAGCTGAATATCCGTGTTGTCCATGTCGGAAATCTTGCCGTTGATCACGGCCAAATCTCCCGCATTGAACGAGGAAGCATTTGTTACGGTCCATGATAATGCCGTTCCCGTCTTACCCATGTCCTGCCATTCTGCAAGCGTGAAGGAAGGCACAGTCGAGAATGCTGCTGCGATGGCACTTCTTGTCGGCTGAACCTGGGGCGTAGCAGAAGACGGAGCAATCACAACAGGAACAAGAGTGGCAGGGGAGTAAGTGTCGATTCCTACGGCAGAGTAGGAAATAATCTCCATGTTGTCATGGACCCATGTTGAAGTCTTGCCCGCAATCAAAGCCTTCTGCGTGCTTCCATTGCCTTTGATTCCAACCGCTACAACGGCATTGAGAGCATCGGATCTGTTGGGTTCTTTCCAGGAGAACTGATACCTTGAAGTCTGAAGGAAATGCCAATAGAACTGAAGGAATCTCTGTGCGTGTGCTTCACTATAAATATAGGTCGATTCGTATTCCTTCGGATTGCTTGAGTTCGCCGTTTCTACTGTATTGAGTTTCTGCCGATAGAGAACATTGCCATATATGGAGAAGAACAGAAGGTCAATGTCCGAGTTTTCGTTGTTATAGAGCAGATACCATGCTTTTGTAGGCCATATCGTAGGATTCTGCGTGAGATTATAGGGCGGGGCGGTGAAGTCCGTAGGCGATGTAGGAATAGGATAGCCTGCGGGTATAGGGAAGGTATAAGGCTGTCCGTTTCTCATGGCATCCATGCGAACAGAAACATCCTTCGCCATGATGATTGTGAGGTCTTCGTTCTGTTTTCTGCTTTCCCTTGTCAGATATGCCGAGTCAAGCAGCTTGGCATCGTATTGCATGAACTGTGGGGTAATTTCCGCACCATCAGGCCAATATCTGCCGGGTTGGATTTTTTCGCCTGTCAGAACGCCGTCCACGGATTCCTGCGAGATGTTGGATTGCCAGATTTTCTGTCCTGCACCGCTCCATGCAAGAGTTGACCACTTGAGTTTTACGCCATCTTCCTTGAGGTATGCACTACGGATCGAAACGCCGTCTGCATTCATCGGATTGTCGATTGCCCTTGAAGCAACAACCGAGCCATCCCATTGCAGATGCACAATATTGGCCTGTCCGTCCTCGTTGAAATCAAGCACATAACCGCCCGCTTCAAAGAGAAGAGTGTCGATGTAAGAACGGAAGGAATTTGCCTTGTCCTTGTCGATTACAAAGGCTTCCAAGACAACATCGTCTGCTACATCCAGGGCGGTGCTTCCAATGTCCGTATAGCCTGCATATCCTAGAAGGGCGGCAACGATTTCCGAAATTTTCTTGCCTTCAAGGCAGATGTTTTCGCTTACCTTATCATCGAGGTGCAATGTCGAAACATCCTGGACTTTGACTGTAAGATTTGGCGGGAGAGGGTAGGAGCGGAGAGAAATTGAGCTTCTGTCTGCATATCCCGTGAATCGGCGTGTAGAGTTTTTCCACAGAACCTCGTTGCCGTTCCACAGAACAAGATTGTTGTCCCACAGAACATTGACGGGTCCGGGAGCATTGATTTCAATAAGAATATCATCGTTGCCCATCAAGGCATCAATTAGAAGTTTCTTCGGAGTAGGTGTTACGCCATCAGCTTCAAACAACGGGGTTTCCGGCATGACAAAAGTTGCTTCATCCTTTGCCGAAGTGAAATTGTTCGTGCAGAGGTTGTTCGTAATTGATGTCTGAAGAGAATCAACCTGCGGAGTAAGGTCAACCCATGTTGCACCGTAATCAGTAGAGAACCTATAAAGAAGGGTGAATCTGTCTGCCATCTTATGCTCTTCCTATTGCCGTATTGTACGGAAGGTCTACGCCCGCTTCTCTCAACGCACGGATGGTTGCCCTTGCCGTTTCTTCAGGATCATTGCCCGTGATATAGAAGGTGAACCCGCCATAGCTTATTGCCCTGGATGCGGGAGAATTACTTGCGATGTAACTTGGATTCGTTGCCTGCACGGGGTCAAAAACCATGTCCTTCTGGACAACTCTTGCACCCGCATAAAACTGGTCCTCGTTGATGATTCCACGGGAATAAAGGTCACGCAGCAATGCAAGATTATCCTTGTCTGTATTCCTCTCAATGTCTGTTGTGGTCTTCCAAATTTTATCAAGAAGGGCGTTTGTTTCGTCCGCAATTGCATTGAGACTGACAATGTCTCTTGCACCTTTGTTCACGGGATGCTTGAGCCATTCAAAAATATTGTGGACGATTGCGAAAATCATCTTGATGGGATGCAGAATCAGCACCAGGGTCGAGGATATGACCTTAATTCCGAAGGTGATGATTTCCCAAGGAAGCATATCAAAAAGAGTAGTGATTGATTCCAAAGCGGGCATGAGCGGTTTCAGTACGGCATCCATAATGGGAACGATGGTATCTTGCACAAGAGACATAAGAGTCTGAAAGGCTTCGGTATTCTTCACTAATTCAAGCAGAACTCCCCAAATGCCGCCGCTAATTCCGCCAAGTTCTTCTTTACCTGTATTGAAAGCATCTACTGTTCCCTGGAACGGGTTGTACTGTTTCCAGAACTCGGAAGTTGTTTCGTCCACAGCATCGGCAAGGTCCTTGAAACTCTGCATGAGGTCATCTTGCATAACATGATCAATTTCATCGAATGTCATCAAAAGACCGTTGCCGAGGTCATACTGGCCCGCTTCGTTGGTTGTCATCGTTCCAAGGGATGCCTTGATGTTATTCCAATTCTGACGATAATCGTACAACGCACCCGCTTGTGCCTTGTTCAAGGTTGTAACGCTGCCGTTGTAGAAAGAGACATCATGCCCGGTCCATCCTTCAACAAATGCATTCTTTGCAAGTCTGCCCTGTGCGCCCGTCACAAATCCGCTTACGCTAGACTGTGCTTCAAGCAAAGCAGCATAGTCCTGCTGTGCATTGTAAAGATCCGTGTACGACTTAACCTGTTTATTGTATTCCTCATCGAGTTTTTCAAGGTCGATTCCGAGTTCTGCAAGTTCATCATCCGTAAAGCCTGCGAACTGTGCCTTCATGTCCTCAAAGGCATAGGACAGCTCCAAAAGACCCGCATCCAGTTCCGACAATCCAACAGCGGCAAGTTGACGGTTGTAACCTGTGGCGGAAGAGGAGAGTGAGGAAAGGCCGGAATTGTAGGCAGAAGACAAGGCAAGGCCAGTTTGGTATTTTGCGAGTTCATCATTAACCTTGCCCCAAAGGTCAATAACAGATTGCAATGTTTCATCTGTAACATCGCCAAATTGTCTCTGCCTGTTGGCAAGTATCGAATAAAGGTCTTTTATCTCATTCAGCCATGCCGTATAGTCACTTTCTTTATTATTCAGTCCAAAAGCAAGGTCAATCGGATTTGCGAAAGTATCAGAGGTAAGTCCGCTTATGCCTGCAATGGCATTGGCAATTGCTTTGCTGATTGCACTTGAAGCAAGACCGCCCGCAAGACCTTGTTTTACTCCGATATTCTCATAAGTAAGAGGTGCGGATTTGAAGGCTTCTTCAAGATCGGAACTTGCAAACAGCATATGCGGAAGACTGGCAAGAGACTCTGTAAAAGTATCGGTTTCAGAACCGAGTTTTTCCATTTCAATCCGGGCGGCATCTATGGCTTTTTTCTGCTCAATGTAAACATTGGCAAGTTTTTCAGCTTCTCTTATAAGGTCATCAGAAATACCTGAAACGCCAAGAATATTGGCAGCCTGCTTCAATTGATCACCCGTTGCTCCAGTCGAAAGCATTACTTCGCTCAATTGCTTCGCAGACAATGAACCTATGGGATAAATTTGCTGCATTGTTGCACCCGAAGACAGGGCAACGCTTTCCATTAACCTACCCCACAAGGAAGATGTATTAGTCCCGGATGCAACACTTTTCAATGTGTCACTTACTTCGTTGATGAATCTTTCCGATGATTCCTGCTGAACCTTAATCGTGAACTCTCCGCCTTCTATCTCTTTGAGTGCGCGAGTAACATCGTTTGTATAGTCCAAGATATCCGCAAGCCAAGCCTTCATTGGCTTGAGGGCAATATTTAGTGTTTCTCCGAGATTTTCCTTGTATTCTTTCCATGCTTCGTTAAGTCTTCTGTTCACGGAAAGCATGGTATCCCATTCGCGCTCTGTCGCACCCATCGCATTCTTCTGCTGTTCAAGAGCGATGTTCGCACGGGCGGTCATTTTTGCAAGTTCCAACTGACTTCCCGTGAGCTTATCATAGCCTTGTGCGGCAAGGCGGGCATTGACGGCAGATTCCTTGACAATCGAGCCGAAAGTGCGGAAGTTGCGGAGGTTTCCCGCAGCACCGCTCATGAAGTTCTGTGAAAACTCCTCAAGGCTCATATTTATGTCTTTGAAGGCTATGATATCCTGGAATTGCTGAATCCAACTTGCGGAAGTAGAAAGACTTTCCGCCGTTCCCATGCCTTGTGCCTGCAAGAGGTCACCGACAGTCGAAAGGGCGGAAGCGGCGGTTGAATTTGCGACTCCAAGAGATCCCGCAAGAGACTGCGCCATTGCTTTTGCAGAATCAGACATACCATCAAAGACCGTTGCAAGTTTTGAAAATCTCTGTTCTGCTTCAGCGGCAAGATTCACGGAGTCTCTTATTGTATTCTTAAATCCTCTGATGACGGCCGTAATAGGTCCCATGAGCAACTGGAATTTGAGGATGTTCTTGGCAACGGAAAGAAGTTTGGTTGCAGCGTTGCCGGAAGACTTGCCCATATCTTCCATGCTTGATGCAGATTTTTTTGTAGTTTCAGCCTGTTTTTTTTGCGAAGCGTTCAGTTTGTCAAGCTCTTTTTTGTAGGCATCGGAATAGGTAACAAGAGTCTTGTACTCTTTTGACTCTTGCCCCATTCCTGCAAGCATCTTTGCCCGCTGTTCTGCAAGTAATTTATAGGACTGTTCTATTCCTTTTTGGTTGCTGATAAGTCCTGCGGAAACCTTCTCCGAGATTTCGGCAAGTTTTTGATCCAAAGCAAGTCCGTATTCGTGAGCAACTTTCTTGCCGGAAATAAGAGCATTGCCAAGAGTATTAACACTCTTGGCTGTCTTTTCCATGCCTTCTATTGCCTTTGAGGTATCTGCTATCAGGCCTATTTTCAGCAAATCCATAAACTACTTCCTCTCTTTTTCCTTATCCCGCTCCCATTGGTCATACTTGTTGTTCTCAACCTCAAGAATCTGAAGAATCTTGCAGGTGATTCCCCGCTCATTGCCCCATCCCTGTCCGAGCGGGGCAGATTGCTTGAACAACTTCCATGTGTTGTAAAGTTCCATGCAACGGGAAAAGAACACGGTTCTGAACTGTGCAACCTCGCAAGGTTTCATCAGGGAAATTCCCTTTGTTCTTGCCTTGCCCTTTTTGTCGATGTATGTCTCTTCCCAACAGCGGATAAGTTCAACGGGCAATGCCGATGGTTCCAGATCCTGTTTGGAAAACTCTTTGTAAAGATTGTCTCCCCGCAAAAGCTGAAACCCCACAATCAGTTTTTTGTCTCATCCTCCGTCAAATCGTCGGCCTTGAGAATATGTGCAACAACATCTGCCATAAGGTTGTCGAGTTCGGGGATTCCAGGGTACTTCAGAAGTTCCTCTGCGGTGGTGACGGATTTTCCGCAAATTGAAAGATTGCGTATGCCCTTGACCTTCTTCTTGAAGACCTTCTGAAAATCAATGGACATGGTGTTGTCTTCTCCAACCGATGAATACTTCATCTTCTCTCCAAGCGTGAAATACTCGCAATCGAAAATAACCCTCTTGTCCTCGTCTTCCTCTGCAAGATTCCATTCTGTCTTGGGAATGTAATCATGGCGGAGTCCGAGGTCAGCCTTTGTGATGTCGATGTTCTTAATGTCCAAATTCATAATTATTTCTCCTTGGTAATGGTGTTCGTTGAAAAATACAGGTAATGGGAGAAAGAGGGGATTGATGTTATCGCACCCCAATATGAACTCCCATTACCTTGGGGTTTTTGCTTATGCAGCATCCCAGGCATCAATCTGTGCGCCGAGTTCTTCCTGATACTCGACAACCTGGTAGGATCTTCTGTGTCCGGCTTCGTCCGAATCGGCACAAGTGATGCCGACAGGAGAAGTCTGTCCGCTGCCGTATGCAGATCCATGTCCGAGAGACTGTGCGAATGCGGGAACGAAATCGAATCCCATGTACTCGCCATCCTCAAGGTCTCTGGCATCCCACACGAACATGAAGACATCCTTTTCTGTTCTGTCCAGTTCGGATGCTGTCGGTGCGCCTGCGGAGTAGTTGACCACCTTGTTGAATCTCTGCTTGATGCGGTTGATTGCCGTATCTCCCGTCTGAAGCAGGTCATACATTGTGATTGTTCCGCTTCCAGTCACAACGCCGTTCGATGTGACGTTGGCAGAAGCGTCCTTGTCGCAGGTGATATCAGTAGTTGATTTCTCAAAGTTGAGATCCTTGTCCGTTGCACCGCCGAAGAACTTGGGTGTTACCTCAACGCAGGAGTCTCCAGTTCCGAGTGTAGGAGCGGATGCACCTGTGCAAATGAAGTAATCACCAATCTTCAGATTGCCGAAAACGGAAGAGGATGCGGCAACCCCGGTGATGCAATAAATCTTACCGAGGGTAAGTGCTGAAGCGGCTGTAGTGGCATGGGTCAGAAGATAAACCTTTGCCTTTCTGCCGTCTCTTACATTGTTAAGCTGTGCCATATAATTTTCTCCTATATGTCATAATCCATGTTGTAGACTGTGGCTTCGATTGCTACCGAAAAGGAGTTTCTCGGATAGCCGTTGTCTACTCTCATGACTTCTGCGTAAGTGGGTGCTGACGATACTCCATAGGATCTACGGGTCAGATAGTCGATAACCGCCGAGAGGTACAGTTGCGGGAGATTACTGTCTTCCCTTGTTTTGTTTAGAACGCAATCAAGTGCGACAGTAACTTTGCCGTTTGAACTGTTCCCCTCAAAGACCGAGCCTTCAGGAGAAGCAAGGTAGATGCCCATGAAAAATGTATCGGTATCGTATTTCGGTGAATCATCATGGAAGGACAGCGGCTTGAACCAATCCTCTCCCTCAAGCTGCGAAGCCTGAATGTAGGAGTTGAGATTCGTCACTATGTCCTGCTGAATCTGCACCAAAACAGCACGAATTGTCTTTCTCATTCTGTCTTCTCCAAGAAGTTATCGAATTTGATTTCCGTTTTTCTGATTGCCCTCGGAATTTCCTGGTGCAGGATGTCATATGTCCTTCCCCAGTTGTACTTGGAAGGTCTGGACATTCCGGCTTGCCAGAAGATCCTTCTTCTGCAGACTCTGCCGACAAACGGAGAATCGGATGTGTAAGGTTTTGTCGGATGTGCCCACAGATTTGCAAGTTGGCTTGTATAGCCTGCCTGCACCGTGTTCTTCTGCCTTGCGAGTTCGTATCCGAAATGAGACATCTTGAACGGACCGGTAGAGTAGTGTGCCGTTGTGGACACATATCCTGCCTTTGTCTTAACGAGCATCTGCCTTTCAATCACCACGCCATCTCTGACGGTGTGCTGAATTCTTCCAAGACCAAGCGAATTGGCCTGCGTCTGCTCTTTCAGTCTCGCCCCGCCTGCCGTATTACCAATGACATTTGCTCCCATCTTTCTGATGACGAGAGGGGCCTGAATTGCCAGTTTCTTCTTGAGGTTTTCCCATTTCAAATCGTTTATGATGATTCTCATGTGTTTTCCCCCATTGGAACCAGGTCGAGACTCAAGATCCCGCTGTCATTGCCGACAACATCCCTTACAATCCAATTCTTTCCGTTTACCGACAATTTCTGACGAACCAGATCCGAAGAAGCCACCCCAGTAGGAAGACTCTGAAGAGAAATCTTGAAAGACTGTCTCGGCTCGGTCTTCTTTGTGGTATATCCTCTGTCATAATCCTGTTCGCCATAGTTGCCGGAACAGAAGAAACCCTTGATGGTGTGTTCCGTAGAGTCAATGAGAAGAACCCCATTCTGCGAGAAAGGGGAATCCTCCATTATGTCCTGGAACACATCATCGTAGAACATCAGCGCACCTACCTCGTCAGCTCAAGGAAGACGGAATCGAGGTGAAGACACAGAAGCCGTCAATGTTCGTCACAACCGGGAGCGGTGCAGACTGAACCTCAATGGCATAGTGAGCCATGTCACCCTGACCCTCGATGAAGGGTCTGTATCTCTCTTCCTCGACCACATAGTGCGGTCCTCTTCCTTCCTCGAAAGCCTGAATACGGCCATAGCCGAATGAGCCGATTCCACCCCTATCAGCATTGCAGAGGATTGCCTTCTGGTTGGGAATGTAATCATTCGTGCCATCGTTGCCATAGTAGGCAAGAATAGCAAGCTGGCCTGCCGGAGTATTCACGCTTCCGCAAACCTGCACTCCTGTGGATGCAACGGGAGCAAACTTTGCAACGGCAAGGTCATAACCCATCTTGTTCAGGAGTCCTGCCTGATTCAGAGCCTCAACGAGGAGAATGGCATAGGTCGGATTCAGAACAAGAGCATTCGGACGGAATCCTCTGTTCTTCTTGCGGGTGTTGTTGAAACCAGTCTTGATGGTTCCGAGGAAATCGGAATACATCGTGTTTCCGCTCTGGGAGAGCAGAGAAGCGGTCATCGGAATCGGCTGTGTTCCAGCCTTGTTGACAATCTGACCGTTGATGATGGCATTGGCTGCGAGAGCTTCCTTTGCCATGAGGAACGAATCGTGGATTGCATCCCTCTTGTCGGCAAATCTGCGGAGAACACGGTCAACTGTGTTCTCGTTGCCCTCAAGCGGCTCTCCGAAGACACGGGCATCAGCATCCTCGATGGATACCTCATCTGCGACATGGTAGTAGTTGGGAACTACATACTCATCGTTGAAACCGCTCTGATAGTTCATGCGAAGCGGATCCTGCCCTCTGATTGCCTCTATGGCAAGAGACGGAACATACTTGCGATACTCAAGGACAATGCCGTCCTGTTTCTCGTTGCCGAAAATCGAAGGTCCGCCGAAAAGAACATCCTGGAGGAAAGTGTCTACAGGCTGTGCGGTGGTGGATCTCATGCCCACACGGGGAAGACCTTTGGATACAAGATCAAGTGAAAAATTCATGGTCTGCCCTCCTTATGCGAAAATTGCTTCGACATCACGAATTCTCATGATGATGTGTCCTGCTTCGTTGCAGAGCAGGAGCGGTGCGACATCGGTCGAATCGAAGAATCCCTCACAAGCCGCATAGATGCCATCGAGGTCAAACTCACCTGCGTAGGCAATCTTGACGGGGTCCTGTGTGGCTGCGACAGTCCACGGCTCAAGAAGAATTCCAAGTTTTCCTGTCGCGGCGGCTATGCCTGTCTTATTAAAGGCATCATAGTCCTGGCCGGAGACAGCCGATACGAATACGGGGTATCCTGCGGGGAGTACACCTGTTGAAGGAGCATTGGATGCTCCCTTTCCAATCTTTGCGATGGCTGTCTTCCAAGTTGAGGGAAGGCCAAGCGCAAGAGCGGGTTTAATGACTTCTGCCATTACTTTCCCTCCTTGTTTGCTCTGGCAATCATTGCTTCATACGCTGCCAGTTCATCAGACGAGGGATTCTTGAGGTTAAGAACCTGCTCTCCCTCTGCCTGCCTGCGAATCGTGTCGAGGTTGGCATTTTCCTTTGCGAGTTTGTCTGCCCGCTCCTTCTCGGCACGATAGAGGTCTCCCATAATTGAATCTGCGGTCTTTCCGTCATTGATGGCAGCATCGACAATGTCTTTGTTGTCATCCGTGCGGAGAGCATACAGTCCAGTCATGCGGGATCTCTCGTTTTCCCTTGCTGACCCTTCCGCTTCAGCAAGAAGGGAAGGGGTATCAGCGACAAGGGCCTTGAACAGTTCAGCCTTCTGCTCGGCTGTCATGTTGGCAATGTCCATGTCATCATCTCCTTCGTCCTCTTCTTCATCGGAAGAGGCCAGTCTGTTAATGAATTCGTCATATTCCATGACGGAATCAATCATGTTTCTGTTCTTTGCTTCTTCTGCGAGGAAGACCTTTCCCTCACCGAAATCGGCAATGCATCTTTCACGATCCATCGCACGGCCTTCGGAAAGAACTGTGTAGAAGCAATCCTCATAGAAGTCGATTTTCTCCTGGATATCCTTTGCTCCTTCCTCGGTAAAGGCACTCTCGTTTTTGCGGGAAGCATTCTTGGAGCGGAAGATGCGGGAAATCAGACCCATCTTCTTTTCGTATTCCTCATAGTCATATGCCTGTGCATAAACGCCTACGCTTCCGACTTCCGAGGTCTTCGTTGCCGAGATGTCTGTACAGGATGCAGCAAGTGCATAGGCTGCGGAACAGCATAGTCCAGTCACATGGGCATGAATCGGCTTCGTTTCCTTTGCTGCCAAAAGATACTGACAACACTCAAACAGTCCGTTCACATCTCCGCCAGGGGAATTGATTTCAAGGACAATCTGCTTGACTTCCTCTATGTTCAGACAACCCTCAATGACCGCACGAAGGCGGGAGTATGTGCCGGGTCCGTAGAACGATGCACGGGTGGGGCCTTTTACGGAAACAACGCAGATTCCCGTGTTGGAATCAATGCAATAGCCATAGTCTTCTGCCATGCACCTCTGGATTTCGTCAGCGGATGCGAAGAAGTTCTCACGAAGGGCAAGAACGCTGTTTGCTTTATTCATCTTCATTCTCCTTTGATATCTCGACTTTTTTGACTTCTGTCGGAGAAGGATTCATTTCCTGTTCCTTATTTATGCGTTCAAGGGTTTCTTCATAGTCCGCCTGGAACAACTCCCGCACGGCCTGCTCCCTTGTCTCAAGTCCGGCATCGATGGCAAGGATATGAGCCTCGACTTCCTTTTTCGGATCAATATTGATGGGTGAGGGTCCAATCCATGTGACGGCAAGCACAGCCTGCTTGTACATCCAGTCACCCTCGATGTAGCCGGGTGCTTCGATGTATCCCTTGCGGATTCCCCAGTCGATGACCTGCTCCCAAATCGGAGTGCAGAAACCGTTGGCAAGGTCATCCCTTAAATTGCGGAATTTCTTTTCCTGACCTGCGATGGTGGCACGGCTTGCAGAGTAGTTGTTGCTATATTTCTGCAAGACCATTTCATAGGCAAGACCGCCATTTCCCACACCCGCAGCAATGTGTGACAATTCTGTCTCGACAAACTTCTCATAGTCCGTGGCAGGAACCTTCGATTCAGCCATGTCGAACTTTTCACCGGGATTGAGCTGAATAATATTGCCAGTTCCGAGAGAAACATCGTCCACATTGCCGTGCGGAATTTCAGCCGCTTCCTTGTCGGGGACCTGAAGATTGCGAAGTGTGTCTATTGCAGAAACGGCAGAAGCAGGAGCATCTTTGTCACTTGTAATAACTCCCGTGAAAAGAGCCTGCGTTGCCGCCTTCATCTTGTATGCTGTCTTGAAGGACTCAAGCTCAAAGATGTCCTCAAGGACGGGAGAGAGGAAAGGAATGCCACGGACCTGATTCGCTTCACGGAGTCCGAAGCGGACAAGATTGTATTCCTCAAAGCCGGAATTCTGATTGTATTTGTAAACGGGGTACGAAGTGAGAGAGTCTGCTCTGTCATTGAGGGTTTCTACAATCCAATATCTATATTCCCGACCCGCTCTATCAAATTCTACGCCACCAGTAAGTCTCTTTGTGTCCAATGTATCGGCATTGGGGTTTCTGACCCACTTGCCGGACAGAAGCTGAAAGTACGGCTCATAGTCATGTCTTTTACTTCTATAAGAACGATGGAGAAGAAAATCTCCTTCCACAAGACCATTGCGTAATGCCGTCTTCTGGAGTCTGTAGAAATTGTCCTTGCCATAATGGTCGATTCTTCTAGATCCCGCATAGGCACGGAAAAGGGATTCAGCCTGCGTGATGAACTGGGATCTCTGTTCTTCAGTCCACTTGAGGATGCTGTTTTCAGGTGAAGACTGTGCTTCAAGACCTTGTCCCACAGTAAACTCGACCATCGTGTTGAGAAGCATCGATCCGACCGCCGTTTCGGTTGCTGCCTTTGTGCTTCGGTCTGTCAGATTCCGCTTGAAAGCGGAAACCATCATGTTGATATCTGTGGGAAACCAGGACGAAACTTTTGACCTTTTCGGAGGATTGTATTCACTAGCCATTACAGTACCCTCGCAGAAACACGAATGCCAGACGGATTGCCACCCCTCAAAAGACCTTCAAGCTGTGCGATTTCACGCTCAAGTTGAGCAATTTCCTTGTTCAGTTCCGCAAGAGAGACATTGTTAACCTCACGGGAATCCTCTCCGTTTCGGAGTCTCCATCCCTGACCCTGACCGATAATCGACAGTTTTTTTGCCTTTAGGACAGCGAGTTCTTCTTTTTTCTCTGCAAGTTCCGTGCGGATGGTGGCATAGTCTTTCATGGTTGCAACATACCACAACTATTATTCCAAAATAGGAAGATTATGGAATATTGTGGTTGATTATGAAATATGAAGACACTATATTTAGGGCATGGAAGCACAGCCTTTGATTATTTACAAAACGAAAAGCGGTACAACGGTCCAGACTATCCACACGAAGACCATCAATCAGGCAATCAAGTTCTTGAGGTCGGAAGGATGCAAGATTCCGACCTACTTGCTTTGCCACCTCGGTACGGATAGCGTCTGCGTAGCAAACGAGGAATTTGAGTATGAAATCGAAGCCAACACATTGAGAGGAAAGGCTATCAGAAGGAGCAAGGATGGCGTTGTCAAAAACGAAAGCAGAGCAACGAGGAAGTGTTAAGGTAAACGGACGGGAATATGTAAACCTCACCGTCTGCGCCCAAAGACTTGCGGTTGACAAAGCCGTCATATCAAGAGGAACGAAAAAGGGTAAGTATACCCGCACAACTCTTCCGAATCTCAAAGGTGAATGGTATGACTGGCAACAGACAAGGGCGGTCTTTGTTGCCGCCCGCAGAAAGCAGAACCATGTCCAAGGCGGTCAAAGGGCAAAAAGGAGTGCCACGGTATTCACGCCAGGAGAAATCAAGGACGAGAAACTCCCGCCCATTCCCACCACAACCGTAGCCGATGTCGCAGAGCCGGAAATGCCCAATGCGGGAATACTTTCCTACTTCGATGCTGACGATCCGATAAACTCGGACTGTTGGGAAACGGACGATGCGGGCGGTTTCATCTTCGTTCCAGATTCAGACCCGCCGAAGCATTATGTGGACTGGAAGAAAGCCACAGACAAGTGCATGGCTAATCTGCGATACCAACAGTACATGAAGCAGAAGGGTGAGCTTATCCCAAAGCAGGATGTTGTGCAGATTCTATCAAGGGTTTTCCCGCCCATTACGGCAATCATCATGCAGATGCCTGAAAAGTACGCATCCCGCATCAACGGCAGAGTGGAGGAAATCATCGGCAGACCCATGACCAATGAAGAACGCACCCTCGTCAAGAGCGTTCTTGCTGATGAAGCGGAACTGATTTGCCACAACCTTCAGGATGCCGTAGAGAAGGAAATCGGAGATACAGAAGAATGACAGAGTCAATGTCTTTTCTGAAGGCACAGATTATCGCACTCCTGGAACCCGCAAAAAGGCAGACCATCGTGGAGTGGATGGCAGAAAACTTCCGTCTTCCGTCCGATACTTCAGAACCCGGTCTTTACAATCCGAGTCGTGCGCCGTATCAGATTGAAGTTCTTGAAGCCATGTCTCCACAGTCTCCGACCCGCCAGATCAATATGTGCTTCGGAACGCAGATGGGCAAGACCATTACGGAAGTAGGCGGAATGGGATACTACACGGAGTGCTATCCGAGGGCGCAAGGCTTCGCATTCTCCAATGACGGAGAACTGAAGTCTTTCGTCAAGACCAAGTTCGACCCCGTCATGAGGGCAAACCCTGAAATCAAAAGACTGTACGGACAAGGGGCAAGGTCTACTGGAGACACGGTCACCGAAAAACTGTATCCCGGCGGGTTTCTCAAGTTCATTGCTGCGAATACGGAAGCAAATATGCGTTCCTATTCCGTTGCCGTGATGTTTGCGGACGAGATTGATACCTACCCCAAGAATGTGGGCGGGAACGGAGATCCGATAGACCAACTGACTAACAGAACCGCAACCTTCGCAGAAACACGCAAGCTTATTTTCTCTTCAACTCCCGCCAATGACTATTCCCTGATTCTCACGCAGATGGAACAGTCCACCTTTGAAAAATACAATGTGCCTTGCCCGCATTGCCACAACCTCATGACATTTGAACTGGAGAACTTCAACTATGAGACGAACGAGGGCGGGCAGGAGGTCATCGATGCATGGATGGAATGCCCGCATTGCGGATATTTAATAAAGAATAAGGACAAGACATGGATGTTAGATCCCGCCAACGGTGCGAAGTGGGTCCCAACGAACCCCGCAGCACCCGCAGAAAACAGAGGATTCTTCCTGCCTTCGTTCTATGCCCCCGAAGGATGGGTGAACTGGACACAGTTGGCACAGAGATGGCACAATGCCCGTTCGCAAAAAGACGATGCCAAGAGACTGAATCTGCTCACATCGTTCTACAACACGGCACTATGCCGTCAGTACCACGAACTGATGGACACGCCGGATACAAGAGTCCTCATAGAGCAAGGCTCCCAGTCCTTGCAGAAGCGTGGCATTGCACCAGAGTGGGTAAGTGCCATCACAACGGGCGGGGATGTACAGGGCAATCGTGTAGAGGTCACCATCATGGGATGGGGCAAAAGGATGTACCACACGCCCATAGACCATTTCATTTTCCAATTGCCACCGCATCAGGAACTGGAAGATGTGAACAATGACCTGTGGGCGGAATACTATCAGAAGATTATAGGCGGAATGTGGGAAAGGGAAGACGGCTTCGTGCTGCGAAGCGTGGCAAACGGACTTGACCGCTCCTTCAAATCACGCACTATCGACAATCTGTTCCGCAGATTCCAAGCACCCACCTTCCACCCCGTCAGAGGTGTGTCAGACCCCAAAGGACTGTCCGTCATGCCCACAAGAAGGCAGACAAGGACAAGCCGGGAAGAGACTCCAGTAGTGTACTATGATGTGCCAGTAGACCAGATAAAAGCCGTGGTCTATAGGGATCTTGTGAAGAAGCAGAACGAGAACTCATACTCACGCTTCACATTCCCTGACGGCTACTCCGCAGAATTCTACGAACAGCTTGTGTCCGAGCATTTGATTCTAGATCCGAAATCCAATCAGCAACATTGGGAGAAAATCAGAGACAGAAACGAAGTCCTGGACTGTGTGGTCTACAATTACGCAATGGCATACCTCGCAGGACTGGATACGCTGATAGACGAAGACTGGGATTCCCTCGCAGAAGAGCAGAAGGCACAGGCAAACAACAAAGCCAACCTCATGCAGGCAAGGGCATCTAGGAGAAGGACGCTATCGCAAGGCATCAGATAAATTTGCTTGACAGATGGAATTGGGCCTGATATTTTCCGTATGTCTCTTGTGACATACTTGCCTGTCTGGTTTTTTGCTCATTTGAACCTCTTCGTTGCCCCTTTGGTCGAGGGGCAACACTTTTTTCACCTTTTGCAACAGCGTGGAACTTTAGTAAACGGAAAATCCAATTGCAAACACGGTTTTGGTGTTTGCAGATGTGTTTGCAAAATTTCCGAATTTTTATATGGTCGAAAAAGGTCGAATATGGTTGAATATGGCTATAAAAGGTCGAAAAAGTATGGTCGAATATGGTTTTACATGGTCGAATCGGTTTGAATATGGTCGAATAAGTCTATATCAGACCGAAATTTAAGATTTGAAGCAGATACTATCATAACGCAAACACTTGACTTTTTGCGACTCCTATTTTTATAATTTATATGAATTTACAGTAGACCAAAAAATAATAACTAGGGTGTTTTTTGGGCGGTGTTTGCAAAAGTGTTTGCAATTGGAATTCAGAAAAAATCAAAAAGAGGAGCATAGATGCGTACCAAACAAGAATTCGGACTGGTCAAAAGAAAGGTCAACAGCAAAATCGTCTACTATTACTGGGTCCGTGACGAGGGTGGAATCAGACGATATAGGTCAACTGGAGAGAAGACGAAAGCCAAGGCACAAGAGTATGTCCTCTCAAGAAGAGATGAAGGCTCATTGCAGGAATTGGATGTTTCAGGCGTTCTCCTCAAGGACTACACAAAGGACTTCTACATAGACGGCAAATGCCCTGTCATGGCAAACATGAAAGCAAGGGGCAAGGCTATGGCAAAGTCAACGGCTAACAATTACCGCAAGGTCTTGGACAAATACATCCTGCCTGCCCTCGGCAAGTATCCGATAAACAAACTGTCCTCTCCGATAATCAACAGATGGCTCATCAAGTTGCCGGACAATTGCAATGTAAAGATGAGCATGGCAAACGCAGCCAAGAAGGTACTGTCCAATGTCATGCAGCAAGCCGTGAGGGATGGACTGGTCAAAAACAATCCGTGCCGTGATGTGGAGAATCTGGGCAATGACAGCGAAAGGCACAATGCCTTCACTTTGGACGAGGTCAGAAGGATTATCGGAACGGCAGAAGATTGGGAAGTCCACCCAGACATCCGTGTGATGTGCATGGTGGGTGCTACAACCGGCATGAGAATTGCGGAAGTCCTCTCGCTGCGACCCGTGGATGTTCAGCAGGATCGTATCAATGTGGAGCATTCATACAATACTTTCGACAAGCTCAAATCCACCAAAACAAAGAAGGACAGAACCGTTCCGATTCCGACAAAAGTGTATGAAGAAATCAGCACCTACTTCCCCAAGAATCCCGAAGCCTTCATCTTCTCTACTGACGGCACGAAGCCATATACACAGTCCACAGTCGGCAAGTATCTCAAGGCTCGTTGCCAGGATTTTGGAATCAAGGACAAGACCTTCCACAGTTTCCGTGCCTTCGTGAATACCAGACTTGAGGAAGCCAATATCAATGAAACGATTATCCAAAGCGTGATAGGACATTCTGGTGCGGAAATGACAAAGCACTACCTGCATTTAGAGGCCGGAGAGTTTGAAACTGTACGCAATGCACAGGACGAGATTCTGAACGGGATTATTGCTTGACATCTATCGGATCTATGATTTTTTACCGATGACATAGATTCTCCATGAGAGCCGCTTGTGGTTATGAGACACGGCGGCTCTTATCTTATCCTTACAGAAACATTGTTTTTATGAGATTTTGTCCGCTACGGAGTTCCCACTTTTTTTCTCTATAGGCATACCGAGAAGCAGACGGACATTCTTCAGCGTGACGGGGTCAGTCTTGGCAAGATAGGGAAGAAATTCCTCATACTCCGCATACTCGTTCGCATCCTCTGGAAGAGGGTCGAAGAACTTGATGATGTCCACACGGAGAAAGGTGGCAATCTGCTCCACAACCGAAAGAGGAACATCATTCGTGCCGTCCTCAATCTTTGCCACGGAAGACGGGGTTTTGTAACCGAGATAGTCGGACAAATCCTTTTGAGTTTTGTTCCGCAGAACTCTGTAATATCTGACCTTCTTTCCGAAATCGTTATCCATACAATGCTCCTTTGAGGGGAGTTTCAGTATATGACAGATTTGCTTGAAATTCAAAATAAATTTGAAAAAAAATGAAAAAGTTGATTGACAATCAAGTTTCGAGGGTGTACAGTTCAGTCAGTTGGACTTGATTGTGAATCAAGTTGCGAGGGGACAATGGTAGACACAAAGACACTCAACAGTCTGATCAAAAACAAAGGCATTCGTAAAGATGCCATTGCCATGCAGCTCGGAATAACAAAGCAAAGCCTTTCCAACAAGATAAATAACAAGACAGAATTCAAGATGAGCGAAGTCTCTGAAATCAGAGTCATTCTCGGCATAGCCAATGACGAGATTGTTCCGATTTTTTTTGCTTCAAGACTTGACTGTAAATCAACATCTGTCGGAAGGGGGACGAATGCCTAGTTATGTAGGAATCGAGCGTTTTGCCGAAATCTACGGCTGCTCACGCAAGTATGCCTTGGAGCTTGTCCGCAAGGGTCATGCACCAAGGCACATCAAGGTGGGCAGACAGATTCGGTTTTTGGAAGAGGACATTGTTGCTTGGATCAAAACCCACACGGTCAACCCAGACAACAAGTGATAACGGGGCAGGAGTTGGACTTGCAGGCCCTCCCAAGATGCGAACGATTAACGGTTATTCATTTTCCTGCACCAGGTTCGATTCCTGGTCTGCCCAAAAGAATGCCGGATGCTAGGAACATCCGGCGAAAAAAAGAAGGTGTTGAATTGAGTCCAGGAAAAAACGGCTCTTTCCGTGCGTAAAGTAACAGACCTTTGCGGATGTGTAAAGCAAATTTTCCCAAGGACTCCGAAAAGGAGCTTATATGCCGAAAGAAAACAGCGAAGCAGAGCCGAGACAGGTCATCGGCACTTACACGCAGGCATGGTCGAGCAGAGTGATAAACACTCTTCTTGCCGAAGCGGAAAACGGGGACCTTGCTCTTCCCAAGGGGTTCAGGGTCAAGGGCATAAACATGGTTGAAAAAGAGGATGGAACATTCATTGTCGGATTCGTTCTCAAGAAGGAGATTGCCTGATGCCGAAAGCAAAAATCAAGATTCCTTCAACGGGGTATATCACTTGCTCACAGCTTGGATCTCTGTACGGCTGCGGATTCGTCACGAAGGACGATGTCTATTGCAGATACAAGGGAATCGTCCGTGATGTGAAGATTGCCGAAGACAGCCAGAGGAGCATGGAATTCGGCAAGGCTTTTGAAGACTCCGTTGCACAGTTCTTCTGCAAGCAGCGGGATCTCAAGGTCAAGAAAGAAGGCAACGGAGAAATGGCATATTGGGCAAAGGATATGCCCTATTTCATCTGCCACCCTGACAGAATCGGAGTGGGCAGAGATGCCAAAGGCAGAAGGTTTGCCCTGGAAGTAAAATGCGTTTCCCCGCACTCAAAGGGATGGGGAGATGAAGGCACAGAAGAAGTGCCGGATTACTACTATCTGCAATGCCAAGGCTACTTCGCCTGCGGGATTCCGTGCGACATCGTCTATCTTGCTTGCATGAGGGGCAATAGGGTCTATGTTTATGAGATCCTTCCTGACGAAGATGTAATCGCAGACATCAAGGACAAGGTCAAGAAAGCCAAGGAAGATTTCGACAACGATATCGTTCCGAAAGCGGAAACCTATGACGAAGCGTTGTCACAGTTGCTCCGCAAGGTTGACCTTGAAAGAGACGGAATGCCCGCAGGTGATGAGGGCCGTCAGTTATGGGCGGATATGCTTGCCAACCATGCCGTCCTCAACGGAGCAAAGGCTGAAGAGGAAAGGCTTAAGGCAAAGATGACAGTCCTCATGGGCAATGCTCCCGCCATTATCACGGCTGATGACGGAAAGATTTCCACAATCGCAAGACTCTCCGAAACACACAAAACAGTCTTCGATGACAAGGCTCTCAAAAAGGAGATGCCTGAAGTCTACAAGAAATACGCAAGAGAACAGGTCAGCAAGTCCGTCAGATTCAGTTGGCCCAAAGACACCAAGAAAGAGGAGTGAACAAAATGGCAGAAACCAAAGAACTCGCAATTAGAGCAAAAGAAATCGGATCTTCGGTCATGGAACGCATCGATGAACTGGTGAACGGAAAGAAACTCATTCTTCCTGCCGGATACGATGCGGGAACAGCAATCAATAGTGCGATGCTGATTCTCCAGGATACCAGGGACAAGGTAGGAAGACCCGTTCTTGAGGTCTGCACGAAGCCGTCTATCGCAAAGGCTGTTCTTGACATGGTCATTCAGGGTCTTCAGCCAGGAAAGAAGCAATGTTATTTCATTGCCTATGCCGATCAGTTGACCTTGTTCCGCTCATACTTCGGAACAGTTGCTGCCCTTCAGAGGGCATTGCCTGAAGTGACCCATGTGAGTGCAGAAGTCATCTACAACGGAGACGAGGTTGTCTACGGCATGACAAACTACGGAGAACGTTTCGTTCAGTACATCGCATCCGAGCCGCTCGTCAATTCAGCCAATGGTCCGAGGGCAGGCTATTGCACAATCTATGGCAAGAACAACACAGTCCTCGGATCAACCATCATGAAGTGGGAAGACATTCAGACTTCATGGAAACAGTCACGCAACTATAAGGCAGAGGGTGGAGTTCACCAGAAGTTCTCCGAGGAGATGGCAAAGAGGACTCTCATTGCCAAAGCTTGCAAGTTCCTTCTGAACACATCCAATGACATGGCAGGCAATTCTGCTGTCATCCAGTCCTTCAATGACACAACCGACTCCGAGTTCGACATGGAAGTGCAGAACGAGCAGAAGCCGGAACAGAAGAAAATGACCTTCAAGGAAAGGCATCAGATCCCGCAGAAAACACAGAATAATTCTTCCGAAAACGGAAAAGTAGAAGAAACCAAAACAGAGGAAAAGGCTGTTGAGGAGAAGTCTGCCGAATCCGAAGCCGTGAAGGCTGAAGAACCCGCCGTTGAGGATGCACCCGCTGACGATGAGCCGTTCGGTGATGTCGAACCGCCCGTGGACAACGGTGAGTGGTTGGATTTTTGAGGTAGGTGCAAATGAGTCCGAGTTATGTAATCGCAATAGATCCCGGCACGAAAGAATCTGGAATCTGCATCGTGAGGACAGAAGACCTCAAGCCGTTGTGGTGTGCCAAAATCCTCAACGGCAAGGTCCTTGAGGACACGCTGACAGCCATATATGACATCGACTGGACTGTACCGCAGAAGGATGTGCAGATAGTCATCGAAAGAATGCAGGGCAACAGTATGCCTGTTTCTTCAGATGTGTTTCTCACTTGCGAGTGGATTGGAAGATTTGATGTCTTCTTTCAGACGGTCTTCAAGGGCATAACAGAGTACATCTTCCGCAGAGATGAGTACAAAGCTCTCTGCTCCAACATCTATACCCACAATGACAAGGGCATCAGACAGGCTTTGGTTGAACGCTTTGCCTATGGTCAGCCTAATTTCGGAAAAGGCACGAAGCAGAATCAAGGGTGGTTCTACGGCTTCTCCGCAGACACCTGGTCTGCCTATGCGATTGCGATTACATACCTCGATTTACGCAAAGGGGAAACGGCATGAACGTAAAAGGTCCGTACAAGGTTGATAGACCGATTATCTATCAGAAAAAATGCTATTTCTGCAAATCAATCATCTCGATTCCTTATAGCAAAATGAACTTCAACGGCCCCACCTTCGCAAGATGTGTGTGCGGACATGAAGTCCAGTTCACGGATGACCTCGGCTGCATCCCCACGAATGTCTCGTTCATCTACGGCAAGGGGGATCTCAATGATTGAGTGGTTCAAGCACGATGTGCATTGCCTCCAGGATGACAAGCTCTTTGCCCTTGTATCACGCTACGGCACAGACGGCTATGCGGTCTTCTTCCATGCCTTGGAAGCAATGTATGCAAACAACGGAGAGCCGTTATCTGAAATTGCCTTGAGAAGGATTGCCTTCGACCTCGGTCTTGAGTTCGGCAAGGTGCAGACAATCCTTGATTTCGCAGCGTCCGAAGGCTGCAACTATCTGTTCGTAAACGAGGGTGCCGGATTCACTTCTGCAAGAGTGCTTGACGAGTGTGGTAAGCATTCCGAGAAGGTATCCAAAATGCAATCCCTTGCGAACAAGAGATGGGATGCGACACGCAATGCGACACGCAATGCAGAGGGCAATGCGGAATGCAATGCAGATAAGATAAGAGAAGATAAGACAAGAATAGATAAGAATAATAACAAGAGCCTATCTAAAGATAGTCTCTTTGGGGAAAAGCACAGCATTTCCCCGCAGACTAAATCAGACCTTTTCGGTGAAAAAGTCGAAATGGAGCAGGAAAGTGTTCCATACAAGACAATCGCTGAATACTGGAACAAGTCAGTCAAAGGCAACCTTTCCCAGATAAGAGAACTGACGGAATCGAGGAAGGCTCTCATCAAGGAAAGGTGGTACGAATACCACAACGAAATCTACACGGCTATCGATAAAGTTTCGTCTTCGGACTTCCTTACGCAATGGAAGGCTTGCGGTTTTGACTGGTGCTTCAAGAAGTCCAACATGGTGAAGATCCTTGAGGGCAACTATGACAACAAAAGTGAGTCCGCTCCGAAGCACAAGGACTACTCCGACATCGGTAAGCAGAACGCTGATGGATTCAATTGGGGGGTCAAGTGATGAAGAGGACATCCGGCATAGAAGACACCTTCAGGGGCAAGTGGATTGGTTACGCCAACCCTCTCACGGAAGAGCAGAAGGAATACATCGAGAAGCTCAAGGCCGTCATCAATCGCAAGACCTGGTGCTTGGTAGTCAGCGGGACCTATGGCAATGGGAAGACCTACCTTGCCAAGATAGCGGTCAACACTTTCAACGATGACGGCTACAGAGGTGGCTACTACACCACGCAGGCTCTGATTCAGAGCGAATTGAGATCCGACACAAGAGAGAACACTTTCAAACGGCTCTGCGGATATCCGCTGCTTGTCATTGACGAGATGTCTGCAAGACCGACCGACTGGACGGAGTTCATCAAGACCACCATCGAAAGCATTCTCATTGAGCGTCATGCACAAGGTCTTCTGACCATCCTCATCGGCAATGTCCGGCTTGAGGAGTTCGTGCAGATGTTCGATGTGAGAGTCAGAGACAGGCTCAAGGAAGGATTGGTCATGGTGATGAACGGACCCTCGTTGAGAAAGGCAATAGGGGAGAAATGAGCATGGACGAATACAGGGAATTCGGAAACGAGATTGCGGACTATGAACAGTCCAGAAACGAGCAGGAAAGCGGAGAGAAACTCTACAACTACCTGCGTGTGTATGAGGTGGACTCATGGGCAAGGAAAAGAGGTCTGGAGCCTATCGAATTCAACTGGAGCAATGTGTGCGATGTGACAGCGGTTGAACTGGACAAGGCATGGGCAACCAACCCGCTGAAGCTTGCCGCAGAGAAGAGGGGCAAGAAGTACAACAGAGCCTTGGTGTGCTGTCCGAATCCGAGACACGGCTACTTCAAGCAGGTATTTCCTGACCCGCCCCTTGAGCGGAGTTACAAGTGCGACAAGTGCATCACAGATGAAATGAACAGGATCTTCGCACTTCGTGTGACGAGAGCAGAGAACGAACGCAAGTTTGCGGATGAAAGGGAGTAGAGACATGGGAATCTATCATCTTCTTTCTTCGACTGAATGGAAGACCAGGGAACAACTGATGCGGGAAAGCGGAATGTCCGATAGGAAAATCCGGGATGAGATAAACAAACTCCGCAAGAACCCCAACACAGTAATCGTTTCTTCGTCACACGGCAAAGGGTACAAGATTCCGTCATCTGTCGAGGAAATCGATATGTGCCTTTACGAAAGCAAAAGCAGAGTGAAGGACGAGCTTGAGAAACAGAGAGTCCTTGAGAAGGCAAGGTTGAATTTCGCAAGACAGGAACGGACCGGACAACTTGAGTTCGGATTTTGAGAGGTGACAAATGATTAAGGTTTATTCAATCGACCAGGACGGCAAGAAGGCTTGCTATTGCTCCGTGAAGGAAGCAGCAAGAACTCTCTTCTGCTCATACGAAACAATTATCAGAAGGTCTTCTGACGGCAGACCTTTCCAGTCAAATGGCAAGCTCGTCCGTGTGGACTTTGAGGAACTGGACAGTTTTGATCCAGAGCAGGACTTCGATGACTGTTATCCCGTCATGGTCTTCGGAAGTGAAGGACAGTTCATGGCACAGTATCCGTCATTGAGAACGGCAAGCAAAGCCACGAAGACGGATGCAAGGACAATCCGCAGACATATCGACAATGGTCTGCCCATCAAAACAAGCGGACTGATGTTCGACTATGCGTGTTGAGGTGCGGGCATGAGATACCTTTCACTTTTCAGCGGAATAGAAGCGGCATCGGTTGCATGGGAACCCTTGGGGTGGAAACCAGTCGGATTCTCCGAGATTGACGAGTTCCCATGTGCGGTACTCAAGCATCATTGGCCTGATGTTCCGAATCTTGGTGATGTGACCAAAATCACAGCCGAGGACTTGGAAAAACTCGGACCTTTCGACCTTATAGTCGGCGGTTCGCCTTGCCAGGATTTGAGCGTTGCGGGCAAAAGAGCCGGATTACGCAACGAAGATGGAAGTCTTACCAGGTCAGGACTCTTTGACCATCAGATGAGAATTTTTGAACTTGCGAGGGAAATAAATGGTTGCAGATGGATGTTGCACGAAAACGTTCCTGGAATGCTTTCCAGTAATGACGGCGATGACTTTGCCTACGTTCTTGGAACAATGGTTAAAGGGGAAATTTCTACCCCTACGGACGGTTGGGGAAACAGCGGGATCTGCGTCTCACCCACGGGAGACAGAATCGTGGAGTGGCGCATTATTGACGCTCAATACTTTAGAGAGACCCCGCAGCGAAGACGGCGCGTGTTCTCTCTACTCGATACTGGAGCATGGTGGAGTAGACCCTCGGTTTTATTTGAGCGCAAAGGCTTGCCGTGGAATCCTGTCTCGGGCGAACCGCCACGGGAAGGTCTTGCCGGAAGTTCTTATGACGGCTCTGACCCAAATAGCGGAGGGTGGTTCGATGACATCATTCGCACCTCCATCCCCAAGGGAGACGAAGACGATGAGTGATGACTCGGAGGATGAATAACCCAAGGCGGTTTTTCAGACGGGTCACACACAGGGCAACGGATGCGGGGTCAATTTGGACGATGTGGCATACACCCTGGAATCAGTAACGGGCGGCGGGATGGCAATAGTGGAATCCTTCAGATGGCCCATAGGGGGTGTTGGGCATGGAAGCACAGAAACCTGATGTCCAACCCCAAGAGGGATGTTGCCGATCCCGTGACGGCTACGGATTACAAAGACCCTGACTTGGTGGGATATGAGGAATGAAAACGAGAATAGTGCCGAGAGACGATGTCAAGGTGATGCCGAGCTTAACGGCTCTGCACGGGGACAAGGGCGTACTTGGCAACCAGGAGATTGGGGGGGGGTTACAGTTCTGCATCGTTGAAGAAGTCATCTGTGATTGCGGTGGCTTCGGATGCGACCAATGCGGAAATCTGCACGGATGTCAGTCCGGCTCTCCTGTCGAGGATGTACAAGGGCGGAGTGTGGGTGGTCTATGAAGACGGATGAGGAAAAGTATCTTGTTGCTTCCAATGGTGACCATGCACACGCCTGCATAACTGTAGGGGGGGGGGTATCCGATGGGTACTGTGACGGCAAGAATCGGACTCGGATATGTCCTCTTGTACGAATCACCCCGCCCTTGTGCAGCACGGACTGGAAGGGATTCACAAGAACGCAAAACATCCGTGATGGATGTGCGTTCCTGATAGTCGAGGTGGTTGATGAGTGAGAAAGAAAAGCCTTTGGTCTTCATCGACCGTGAAGGCAAGCCAGGGGGGGGGGGAAGGGA
>Ga0247611_10002332_pt1 | contig 30889 bp, 22 predicted proteins | sample 177DNAGHGhighgp2_FD_192422 | JGI IMG/M metagenome (GOLD analysis project Ga0247611, IMG submission 192422) | Sheep rumen microbial communities from Palmerston North, Manawatu-Wanganui, New Zealand - 1770 DNA GHGhigh gp2 | ecosystem: Host-associated > Mammals > Digestive system > Stomach > Rumen... | reverse complement strand
GCCTTGATGGTGGTGCTACCGGCTGTGAGGATGGTAACCTCACCTGTAGAAGCATTGACGGTTGCAACATCCTCGTTGGTAGAAGAATAGACAACGGTCACGTTGAACTCATTGGTCAGTACGGGCTCTGTAAACTCCTCGCCGAGAGTAACGTTATAGCTTGCCTCGGGGAATGCGAGAGCGGGATCCTGCTTGTCGCCGAGGTTCTTCTCCATCTTGGTGGGCCAGAACTGGATGTTCTCGTTGTAGAGACCTACTACGCCCTCGATGTCGTAGTTGCCTTCAGCCAGTGTTACAGTGCCCAGCTGGTTGTAGAGTGCCATTGTTGTCTCACCCACGGTCATGGTAGCGTTCTTGCCGTTGACAGCGGAAACAGCTACATTCTCAATCTTATAGAGGGTGGCGAAGATGGGAGCTGCTGCTACTACAGAAAGCTCTGCAACGGTCGGGGTTGCGGTTCCCTCTGTGATGGTCAGCGTGTTGGCTGTAACATTGGTGAGTTCAGGAACTTTCTTGTAGCTGGTCTTCTTACCGGTGATGGTACCGTTGAGGATGTCACCAACATTCAAGGCGGGATCTGAAACATTGTAGAACTCTGTACCTGCGGTAGCATCAGCCACGATGATGTATTTGCCGCCCTTGGCAAGAACCTGTGCGTTGGTCAGTGTGAGGACAACATTCTCTGTATCGTCGGGCAGGGCGTTGAAATCAGCGATGGTGCTGACATTGCCGGAAGCCACTTTGGTGAAGGTCTTGCTGACGGTGGAGCTCAGGTTACCATCCTCATCTTCCACACAAGCGGTGACAGTTGTTGTTTCGGTGATGTTGAAAGGCTCGGTGTAATCGAGGCGAGAGTCCGATGATGCTGGGTCGGTACCATCAAGGGTATAGTAGATAGAGCCACCCTCAACGGTAGTAGTGATGGTAACGGTTGTCTGCTCAGTAAAGGTGTTGTCGCCGCTGATGGTGGGTACGGGTACATCGCTGGGGGCAACGTATGTCTCGAACTTGGTGGGCAGGAACTGCTTGTTGGCATTGTAGGCGCCTACAACACCCTCGATGTTGTACTGTCCTGCGGCAAGGGTGATGCCAGGAGTATTCAATGAGTTGTAGATCTGGAACTGGTTCTCGCCGTCCTTGATGTAGAAGTTGCTGCCGTCATTGATCACCTCTACGTTCACCAACTTGTAGAGTGCGCCGAAGATTTCAGCGTCCTTAATCTCTGCAACGGTTGCTACGGTGGGGTTGGCTGTGCCTGTAGTAACGGTAATGTTGTTGTCTGTGACGGGGCTCATCTCTGTGATACCTTTGTAGTCAACGCGCTTGCCGGTAACGGTTCCGTTGAAGAGGTCGCCCTGATTGGCTTCGAGAGTGATGCCATAGAGTTCTGTACCTGCTGTTCCGTCGTTGATGACGTAGGCGTTTTGTCCGCCTTCATTGGTGTAGCCAATAGCCAGCACTTTGGCGTTGGTCAGCGTCAGCACGACGTTGTCTGTGCCGTTGGCCAGAGCGTTGAAGGCTGCGATGGTGCTTACACCAGAGAGCTCTACCTTGGTGAAGGTCTTGCTGGCAACGGCGCTGAACTTGTTGTCCTTTGTCACGCAAGCCTTAACGGTTGCGGTCTCCGTGAGGTTGAAGGGAGCCGTATAGGTGGTTCCTGACTCGGTGGGATCTGTGCCGTCGGTGGTGTAGAGGATGGTGGCACCTGTCACGTCAGTAGTGATGGTGACGGTTGTTGACTCCTCGAAAGAGGTTTCACCGCTAATGGTGGGAGAAGCCAGCACGTCTGTTGAGCCGTCAATGGTCACCTCTACCTTCTGCACGCGCCAGTGGCCGCCGCTGGTAGTACGTGTGAAGTCGACCTCTGTTGCGCTGCCAGTCCATGTTCCGGTTGCCTCGCCAGGGGTATAGGAACCAACGCTGACGATGTCGCTTGTTTCCGGATAGGTTTTCATGTTGTTGGCTGTGGCGTTGTGATAGGTCACCACAATCTGGGTGATGTTGCCACTCTTGGAAGCAACGGTCATCGTGCCGCCTCCATAGACGCGGATGCCGCTACCTAAGGTGTAATACTTTCCGTTGTTGCCGCCACCAGAGAATGTTACGGTGAAGGTTCCGCCGTCAAACGGGTCAGAGTACTGAACTCCGTTCTCCAAGTTCAGGTCGCCGAATACAATCTCGTCAGCACTTGCGGAAATGCTGATTACGGCGAACATGAACATCATGAATGAGCGTAAAATTTTGTTCATAAAAAAAAGAATTAAATTGTTTGTTGTTTTTAATTTATAATATTAATAATATGGCGCAAAGTTAACAATAATTTATGAGGGCTGCAACTCTTTCTTCACTTATTTTTTTTGTTTAAGTTTCTGTAGTAATAAAATGAATTTAAGCTGCAAGTCCTTTTTTTTCTCACATCAAGCCTTTTATCTGCAAATAGCTGTCCCTTGATACCCTGAAGAGAATCTTTTTCTCTACTAAAATAAATTATATTAGAAAGTAAAATAAATTATATTAGAAAGTAAAATAAATTATATTAGAAAGTAAAATAAATTATATTGGAAAGTAAAATAAATTATATTGGAAAGTAAAATAAATTATATTGGAAAGTAAAATAAATTATATTAGTAGATGAACGCTGTCTTTTTAGAGAACAAACTCTATCTTTTGCATGGAATAGGGTCATGTTTTGAAGCTTAAAAGGGTTATTTTGTGCTTCTCACGATGATAGCACCTTCATGTGCTGGGCGGAGCGCTTTACTTCTATACCAAAGTTTGTAGTAATGATGAAGAATAACTTGGTACGATGATGAAAATCTGAGGATCAATCCTAACAATTTATTTTTCAATCATCACTTCATAAACGTAGGGCGAATTGTTATTTCTTGAATTCTCTTTTCATGGAGTTCAGAGGCGTAAAAGGTTGTGGAATAGAACTTTTGTGTTAAATTCTTGTTTTTTTGCTCAAAATACTTGTTTTTTTCAAATATAATATATATATTTGCCGCACGTTTTTAGTTGATTTCGAGATTACCGAAATCGTTCTCCGAGGTTGGTAGCTTCCTGCACCAACCTCTTTTTTAGTTGAAAAATTTGGAGGGAATACAAAAAAAGATTATCTTTGCAACCAAATTTAACATATTTCATACAATAAAATAAAGAGAACGCCTATCGAAACATCATTTACTTAATAACAAAATTAGTTTTAAGAAATGAAAATACTCCAAAAGATGACCGACGAGGAGTTGGCTCTATCTTATGTAAATGGAAACAATCGTGCGTTCGATTTATTGTTAAGTCGCAACCAGTCAAAGTTATTTTCGTATATTCTGTTCGTTGTCCACGATCAGGAAATGGCTAATGATGTTTTTCAGGAAACATTCGTCAAGGCAATAGCCAAGTTACATGAGGGCCGTTACACAACAAGCGGTAAGTTCAGTTCATGGCTTATGCGCATTGCTCATAATGTGATGATGGACTGGTATCGCGAACAACGTGCAGACCGTATTATTGAACCAACGCAGGATAATGACCTCTCTAATCTTAGGGGAGACGATGTTCTTGATGGAAATATTGAGAACCAGTTTGTCAATAAGCAGATTCTGAAGGATGTCTGTAGAATGATGGAGAATCTGCCTGCTCCTCAGCGTGAGGTCGTTTATATGCGTTTCTATCAGCAGATGTCGTTTAAGGAGATCTCGGAGGCTACTAATGTCAGCATCAATACAGCCCTTGGCCGTATGCGGTATGCCGTGTTGAACATGCGCCGTATGGCCAAGGAACATAAAATCGAGTTGCAATTAGATTAAATCTTCAGCTTGTCAATGGTTGCAATAGGATCTTCAGCTTTGAAGATATAGCTTCCGCTGACCAAAACATTAACACCGGCTTCAACCAGTTTGGGGGCGGTGTTTTCTTGAACACCGCCATCAACTTCAATGAGGGCATGACTGTCATGCTCGTCTATCAGCTTGCGTAGGCGCTTAACCTTTGCAATAGTGTTTTCAATGAATTTTTGACCACCAAAGCCAGGGTTAACACTCATGAGCAGTACCATGTCAACATCACATATAATGTCTTCCAATACACTGACGGGTGTGGCAGGATTCAATGTGACACCAGCCTTCATACCGGCATCATGAATTTCCTGAATAGTGCGGTGCAGGTGGGTGCACGCCTCATAGTGTACATTCATCATCATGGCACCAAGACGTGCGGTCTGTTGAATGTAGCGTTCGGGCTTGACAATCATGAAGTGAACGTCGAGCGGTTTTTTACATACCTTGGCAACAGCTTCCAACACAGGGAAACCGAAAGAGATGTTGGGAACAAATACCCCATCCATTACGTCAAGATGCAACCAGTCGGCATGACTCTGGTTAATCATGTCAATGTCTTTTTTCAGGTTTATGAAATCTGCAGCAAGCAGAGAAGGAGAAACCATTGTTTTACTCATAGTCTTCGGTGTTTTGCTTTCTGCATTCAGTTAAAGACATATCTTCCTTCTTCTGTTCCAAGTTGAATGGAATTGTAGGCATAGGCAAACTGCCTTATTAAACGCAAAGATAATTCAGAAGGTCTTTTTTCTTCATGTGTAAAATACTCCATAGGCAAAAAGTTGATGAACAATATTATGTTTTCTTAAAAAACGAGTAATCCTCCTTTTTATTATATATAATGTGAATTAATTTTTTGTGTTACTTGTTGAAATATTATGGCCAAAATTTTTGCAGATTTAAATAATAAGCTTATCTTTGCAAGCAAATAGTAACAAAATAATAGATTTAACTAAAATGATATCAGTATTTACAGCGTGGTGGTGGCGTAGCTCAAGATGGAAAAAATCGTGAGTCGCCCAGCCGTGTGGATACATATAACCCCCATCAAGGCCTGCCGTATGACTTACGACAGGCCTTTTTTAATTTAGACAATTTATGCAATAATTACAAAACGAACACAAAAATGGAATCGATGAAAAAAATCTTAGACAGAATGCTCAATCATGAGGAACTGTCGCGTGAAGAAACCCGTGATATATTGCTTGGTATCACCCATGATGCGTTTCCCAAAGAACAAGTAACAGCTTTGCTGACGGCTATGCAGATGCGCGGCGTCACCGTTGACGAGCTGCTCGGCTTTCGTGATGGTATCTTGGAGACTGGGGTGAAGGCCTTGTTAGACTGTGACCGCTATATAGATGTCGTCGGTACGGGAGGAGACCGAAAGAACACTTTTAATATTTCCACGACATCATGTTTCGTGATAGCAGGTGCTGGCTATAAGGTGGCTAAACATGGTAACTATGCGGCAACCAGTGTCAGCGGGGCTTCCAATGTGATATCAAACCATGGTGTAACTTTCACCGATGATTTGGACAAACTGAATCGTTCCATGAATGAATGTGGGATTGTCTATCTTCATGCACAGCTCTTTGCCAAGGCCATGAAGTTTGTCGGGCCGATTCGTAAGGCTTTGCAGTTTCCTACCGTTTTTAACCTCCTTGGGCCGTTGGTCAACCCAAGTCAGCCGAAATGCCAGCTCTTAGGCGTGGCTAATCTCGACCAGATGAGATTGTATAAAAATGTGTACCAGCGTATTGGCATCGATTATGGAATTGTACATTCTATGGATGGATATGATGAAATTTCCTTGACGGGTGATTTTAAGGTTACTACGAATAATTATGAACGCCTGTTTAAGCCCCAGGATTTAAACTTCAATATTGCAAAGCCCGAAGAACTTGTGGGGGGAGCAACAGAGGAAGAAGCCAAGCAGATTTTTGATGCGGTTTTGGAGAATAGGGCACTTCCAGCTCAAAAGAACATTGTTATGGCAAATGCGGCTTTTGGCATACAGGTGTTGGAGAAAGGAGAGAAGACCGTGGAAGAGTGTATAGAAATAGCGCGTGAAAGTATTGATAGCGGGCGTGCCCTTGAAACCTTCCGGAAGTTTGTGGAGTTGAATCGTTAAAATAATAAAAGATGAAAGATATCTTGCAGGAAATCATTGCCCATAAGCGGATAGAGTTGGTACAGATGAAATCCCTTCTTTCACCGCATGAACTCTACGAGCGGGTGGAAAATATATACAGGGAGACACCTTCACCTATGCTTCCCTCTATGCGTGAGGCACTTCTGCGTTCAGACAGCGGTATTATAGCAGAGTTTAAGCGTAAAAGCCCCTCTAAGGGATGGATTAAAGAAGAGGGAAGGGCAGAGGAAATTCCTCTGTCATATCAGCAGCATGGCGCCTCTGCCATCAGTATCCTGACCGACAACCATTATTTTGGCGGGAGCGATGATTTTATCAGCAAGGCACGTAATAGTGGTGTTACCCTACCAATACTTTATAAGAATTTCATTATTGACGAGTATCAACTTTTCCAAGCACGACTTTGTGGGGCATCGGCGGTACTGCTCATTGCAGCCGACCTGTCGCTGCCTGAATGTAAGACTTTGCTTACAACCGCACATGAACTGGGACTGGAAGTTCTTTTGGAGATGCACAGTGAGTCGGAACTCAACTACGCTGACCTACTGCCAGATCTTTATGGTGTGAACAATCGCAACCTGGGGACATTCTTTACAGATGTGGAAAACTCTTTCAGGATGGCTTCTTATCTTCCAGCTGATGGCTGCAAGGTGAGTGAAAGCGGAATCTCTAACCCAGAAACCGTGCGCGACTTACGATTGGCTGGTTTTTGCGGATTCCTAATCGGAGAAACATTCATGAAGTCTGAATTTCCGGGAGAGTCTCTACATAACTTTATCACAATGTTCAAACAAACAACCATTTCATCACAAGTCTTATGATTATCAAAGTGTGTGGTATGCGTGACATAGAGAATATCCGTCAAGTGAAAAATCTGGATATTGACATGATGGGGTTCATCTTCTGGCCGAAGAGTCCACGTTATGTCACTGCATACGGTTCTCAAATTGGCATAATGCCTGACAATAGTGAAGAAAGGCTCCAGATAAAACAGGGACAAAAGCAAGTCTCACACCGTTCATGTCAACGGGTGGGCGTCTTTGTTGAAGATATGCCCCAAGATATTGTCACTTGTGTTTATAACTACAGTCTCGACTATGTACAATTGCATGGAGAGGAGAGTCCCGCTTTGATTGAGAATCTTAGGCGAACACTTGACCCAGACATCAAGAAAGGTATCCGTATTATAAAGGCTTTCAACATTGCAACTTATGATGACTTCAAGAAATGTCGCAATTACGAAGAGGTTGCTGACTTGTTCCTTTTTGACACGAAGACCTCTGTGAAGGGAGGTAGCGGTGAGCAATTTGACTGGTCTCTGCTTGAGCAGTATGACGGAAAGGTCCCTTTCCTCCTTAGTGGCGGCATCGGACCCAATGATGCGGAGCGGATAAAGGCTTTCCATCATCCGAAGTTTGAGGGAATTGACTTGAACAGTCGATTTGAGATTGCTTGTGGTGTGAAGAATGTGGAATTGTTAAAAACCTTCATTAAACAAATTAGACAATGAATAAGATCAACCAACTTTTTATCCGCCAGCGTGAGAGCGGACGCAGGCTTCTCTCGCTCTACTTTTGTGCAGGCTGTCCGACTCTTGAGAGCACAGGCGAGGTTATCAAAACCCTTCAACGGCGCGGAATAGACATGATAGAGGTAGGTATGCCGTTCAGTGATCCGCTTGCCGATGGACCTGTTATACAAAGTGCAGGAACGGTTGCCCTGAAAAACGGGATGACAACAAAAAAACTATTCGAACAATTGTGTGCCATAAAAAACGAAGTGCATATACCCCTTGTGTGGATGGGTTACTTAAATGTTGTGATGCATCGTGGCTATAATGCTTTTTTCAAGGATTGTGTAGATGCAGGAATCTCAGGCGTCATTATTCCCGATCTACCGTTCAAGGACTACTTAGAAGAAGTGAAGCCTATAGCAGATAAATATGACTTGCGTGTCATTATGATGATTACTCCCGAGACTTCAGAGGAACGAATCCGCTTTATCGATGATCATACAGACGGATTTATATATATGGTTTCTTCAGCATCTATTACTGGCGCGCAGAGTAGTTTTGGAGACTCCAAGCTGGAGTATTTTAAGAGAATTGACGATATGAATCTGAGAAATTCACGTATGATTGGCTTTGGCATCTCTAATAAGCAGACGCTGGAATCGGCCTGTCAACATGCAGCCGGTGCTATCATCGGGTCGAAGTTTGTTAGCCTGCTCAATGAAACAGGCAATGCTGACCAGGCTCTTGATTTATTGTTTGACGCACTAAAGAAATAGAAAAACAATGAAAAAATATTCAATAGACAACAACGGATTCTTTGGACGCTATGGTGGTGCCTATGTTCCGGAAATTTTATACAAGTGTGTGCATGATTTGCAGGATGCCTACCTTACCATCCTTGAAAGCGATGACTTTAGACGAGAGTACCGTGCCCTGCTGAAAGACTATGTTGGACGGCCGTCACCGTTATATTATGCCCGGCGTATGAGTGAGCGTTATGGTTGCCGTCTCTACTTGAAGCGCGAAGACTTGAATCATACGGGTGCCCACAAAATCAATAATACCATTGGGCAGATTCTGATGGCAAAGAAGCTGGGTAAGACGCGTATTATAGCAGAAACAGGTGCCGGACAGCACGGTGTGGCAACGGCTACGGTTTGCGCCTTGATGGGCATGAAGTGTGAAATCTTTATGGGGAAGACAGATGTGGAACGCCAGCATACCAATGTGGAACGAATGAAAATGCTTGGAGCTGAGGTGCATCCTGTTGTGACTGGGAACATGACCCTTTCTGATGCTTGTTCAGAGGCAATTCGTGACTGGTGCTGTCATCCTCGTGACACCTTTTATATCGTAGGAAGCACGATGGGACCACATCCATATCCAGACATCGTGGCTCGCATGCAGAGCGTCATATCTGAGGAATTGAAGTGGCAATTGCAGGAAAAGGAAGGACGTGATTATCCTGACTATCTGGTTGCTTGTGTGGGGGGAGGATCGAACGCAGCCGGAACTATCTATCATTATATCGATGATGAGCGTGTGAAGATCTATTTGGCGGAAGCAGGCGGACATGGGGTTGATACCGACTATACAGCTGCAACGATGCATTGTGGTAAGGAAGGGATTCTTCATGGTGCACGTACGCTGGTCATGCAAACCGATGACGGACAAATTAAGGAGGCTTTCACGATTTCTGCAGGACTGGACTATCCTGGTATAGGCCCTATGCATGCTCATCTGGCTGAGTCTGGCCGTACAAGGATTTTAGCCATCAATGACGAGGAGGCTATCTATGCAGGTTATGAGTTGACACGCATGGAGGGAATTATTCCTGCCATCGAAAGTGCACATGCTGTGGCAGCGCTTCGTCGTATGTGCTTCCATCCAGATGATGTTGTCGTGTTGACGGTTAGTGGGCGTGGAGACAAGGATGTTGAAACTTATTTAAATAACAAACTAATGGCTAAGGAATATGGAAATTTTTAGATACCAGGCAACATCGAAGACTATTCTTTCCGACCTTCATACACCCGTAGAAGTGTATATGAAACTGCGTGACCTCAGTCAACAAAGTGTGTTAATGGAGAGTTCTGACTATCATGATAAGAACAACTCGCGTTCATTTATAGGATTGCATCCTATAGCCAGTGTTGCTATAAGCCATGGTGTTTCTGTATTTAGCTTACCTAATGGTACGGAGATACGAAAGCCTGTCAACCATGAATATCGTTGTGAACAGGCAATTGTGGATTTCTTAGGCCAATTCCAGATAACAGGAGAGCACTCCTGTTATTGCGGACTTTATGGTTATACATCTTTTAATGCAGTACATTATTTTGAAGACATCGCTGTGAAAGATGAGACACAGGATAACAATGACGCACCAGATCTGTTATACATTCTGTACCGTGATGTGATTGTCTTTGACCATTTCAGCAGTAAGATGACAATGATAACTTTGGAGCCTGTAAACGCTGGTGAAATAACGGAACATGGAAGTGCGCTTGACTCGCTTGAAAAAGCTTTAAACCGAGCACACACGACCAGTTATGAGTTTCATCCGGTGGGGGAGTGCTATTCATCACTTACAGATGAACAACACAAGACAAACATTCGTAAAGGTATTGCCCATTGCTTGCGTGGTGATGTTTTTCAGATAGTACTTTCACGCCGTTTTATCCAGAAGTATGAGGGGGATGACTTTAAACTTTATCGTGTCCTGCGATCAATCAATCCATCACCCTACCTTTTTTATTTTGATTTCGGAGGCTTTCGTATCTTTGGATCTTCTCCGGAAACCCATTGTCGGATAGAAGGTGAAAGGGCTTATATTGATCCGATTGCAGGTACAACCCGTCGAACGGGTGATGCTATACAAGACCGTCAAAATGCTGATTATCTGCGCAACGATCCTAAAGAGAACGCAGAGCATGTGATGCTGGTTGACTTGGCTCGGAACGACCTCTCACGCAATTGTAGAGATGTGAAGGTTGACTTTTATAAAGACCTGCAATACTATAGTCATGTTATTCACTTGGTGAGTCGTGTGAGTGGAAGTGTGAGTTGTGATGTGGCAACAAAGATTAAAACTTTCGTTGATACGTTTCCGGCAGGTACGCTGTCTGGTGCTCCAAAGGTGCGAGCTATGCAATTGATTTCCGAGTATGAGCCACACAACAGAGGTGCCTATGGTGGGTGTATTGGATATATAGGTTTAGACGGAGATCTCAATCAGGCCATTACTATTAGAACTTTTGTCAGCCGAAACGGAGAACTCTGGTTTCAAGCAGGAGGAGGTGTTGTGGCTAAGAGTGATGAGGATTACGAATTACAAGAGGTAAACAATAAACTTGGCGCATTGCGTCGTGCCATAGTGTTGGCAGAAAAACTTTAGTGTATGAAAATAATCATTATTGACAATTATGACTCCTTTACCTATAACCTGGCTCATCTGGTTAAGGAATTGGGACACAATGTAACAGTTTGGCGTAACGACCAGTTTGAAATGGCAAGTCTTGCGTCTTACGATCGCATCATTCTAAGTCCGGGACCTGGTGTACCTTCAGAGGCGGGATTGTTGACGGATGTCATTCGCTTCTATGCTGGAGAGATTCCAATATTGGGAATTTGTCTGGGACACCAAGCTATCGGTGAAGTGTTTGGTGCTTCGCTAACCAATCTTTCAAAAGTCTATCACGGTGTGCAGACTCCTTGCCGTGTCAACACGGATGACCCTCTTTTTGAAGGCTTCCCAGAGGAAATACCTATAGGACGTTATCATTCATGGGTCGTAAGTCGAAATGGTCTTCCTGCATGTTTGGAAGTGATAGCCGAGAGTGAGGATGGCCAGATCATGGCTCTGCGACATCGTGAATACAATATCTATGGTGTACAGTTCCATCCGGAAAGTGTGCTCACACCAGATGGTAAGAAATTAATGGCTAATTGGTTGAAAATCAGGTGATGGTAGCCTTAAAATCATCGCTTGATGACATACCACTTGTAAGGACTTACGATTAGATGTTTTTGGGAGGCACAGGGGAAGAACTTTCCTTTGTGAAGTACAAAGGCGTTTGCAAGGTTGCTGACGTCCGTGTTGTGATATACCCCATGAATGCTAATGGAATCAGAAGGCTGGATGGACGGGTCAGCCCCGTCATAAAAGATATGTGATACACCCAGATGATAAGGTCCCTTATTAAATGTACCGAATAATAGGTATGGATGATTGGCCTTGAGCTGTATGCCAGATAGTGGGGTGTATGTCAAGCTGTCACCTTTCACTACGCTGAGCTCCCATGCCTGAATATCGGTTCCGAAAACTTCTTTATAGTTTTTAACATCTACAGGGAGTATGAGCGTATTAAATTCTTTATCAAAGAAACGGCGTTGGAGTGTAACATTTGTTGTCTCGTTGATAGGGGACAGGTCTTGGTCATCATATAAGGTTAGTGCTTCGGGCTCCTTTTCCACACGAAGGAGACATACTTGAGAATAGTCTTTTTCATTTTGTTTCTTTCGGAGCTCGTAACGGTGAATATTTTCATGATAGCGAACGAGCTTGGAGTTGATGCATATATCCATTCGGCCATTGTAGGATGGGAAGGTAACATAACAATTCTCGTCAGCATCATGATAGGATTGCATGAGACTGGCCGTTTGTAATCCTTCATTTTCTCCGACATAAGTGTTCAGTGTGGTATCTCGTAAAAGCCAGTGAGTATCAATCTTGACCAATTGGAAGATGGAACATTTACTGGCAAGCAGAGAAAGGTCTGTTGTGCTAATACCATCAGATTCATACATTAAAGTGGAAGCTCCCAACTTGTGTTCTTGTAGGCCAATGTTGAAAAATTTTCCATTGCTATTGCGGTAACAGATGGTATAAAGAGCTCCTTCTTTTAGTTCATTGGCAGAAGATACGAGCGTGAGATTGTCGGCATGGGCTGTCATCGGAAAAAATAACAGCAATATACCGAGAAACTTATAAAGCAAATAAAGAGGTTTGAACATGTTATTTGGCCCGTTCTTCCAATAATCGGCTGATTTTCTCCTCCATGCTTCTTGTAACAGCAATACGACCGCTACGGGTATATTGTAGAAGGCAACCAAATTCATTAAGCCTATTGAACAAGCGTGCAATATCTTCCGTGAGACCGGCCAACAGAACAGTACTGTAGGTGGGATTAACTTCCATCATACGTGCATCATGCTTGCGAATGGTTCGTGAAATTTCAGGGTTTTCCAATAAAGCAGGAGTAGATATTTTGAAAAGAGCCACCTCGTGGATGAAGAGTTCGTCATCTGTATAATAGTCGGCTTTTACTACGTCTATTTTTTTCTCTATTTGTCGAGTTATTTTGATGATTTGTTCTTCGTCACTCCACGCGGTGATGGTGTATTTATGAATGTCTTTGATACTTGAAGCTGACACGTTAAGGCTTTCAATGTTGACTTGTCGCCGTGTAAAGACAGCAGTGATCTGATTCAAAATACCGGCAATATTCTCAGAATAAACCAGTAGGGTATAAAGTTTATTTTGCTTGTTTTCCATTTCTTTACCTTTTATACATTGATGTCAAGCATCATATCATCCACATTCATGCCTGGAGGAGTCATGGGTAGCACGTTGTCATCTTCAAGAATTGCACATTCCAAAATATAGGGGCCCTGAGCTGTTAGCATTTGTTCCACTGATTTCTTTAAGTCTTTGCGGTTAATGACAACATTGTATGGGATGTTGTAGCTTTTGGCAATCAGTTCGTAGTTAGGATTCATCATTTTTGTAAACGACTGACGTCGCTGCCAGAACATGTCTTGCCACTGTCTCACATTACCCAAATAATTGTTGTTAAGAAGAATCATTTTTACAGGTGATTGCTGCTCCATGATGGTTCCTAATTCTTCAATACACATTTGGAAGCCTCCATCACCCATGAAGCATATTACTGTTCTGTCGGGGGCTCCAAATGTGGCACCTATAGCAGCTGGCATGCCATATCCCATTGTGCCAAGACCACCACTGGTGCAGATGCTTCGCTTGTGATGATACTTGAAGTAACGTGTTGCAAATAGTTGATTCTGACCGACATCTGTAACAAGTATGGACGAGTCGTCAGCTTGCTCAGCGACGGCATTGACAACCTCACCCATGAGTAATGGACCTTTGGTGGGGTGAATGGCTGGCTCTATGACTTTGACTCGTTCCAACTCATGAAGGGGAAGGAAGGAATCGCGCCATTCTTGGTGATTGCCCTTGTCTATAAGTTTTGTCAATGCAGGCAGTGATTCCTTACAATCTGCTATGACAGCAACATCAGCTTTCACGTTTTTGTCAATTTCACTCTTATCTATGTCAAGATGGATAACTTTTGCTTGCTTAGCATAGGTATTTAGGTTTCCTGTAACACGATCACTGAATCGCATGCCGATGGCTATGAGAACATCGCACTCTTGTTCTTTGAGATTGACGGCATAATTTCCGTGCATACCAAGCATACCTGCATTCAGAGGATGATTGGATGGAAGTGCACTTAAGCCGAGCATGGTACGACCGGCAGGAATGTCTGCTTTTTCCAAAAAGGTTTTCAGTTCGCTTTGCGCATTTCCTAATTCAACTCCCTGACCTACTAGTGCAAGTGGTCGTTTGGCATGATTGATGAGATTTGCCGCTTCTTTTACAGCTTCCATATTGAGTTGAGGATAGGCTACATAGGAACGGACTGATTCAACATGCTGAGGATGGAAATCGACCAATTCGGTTTGTGCATTCTTAGGGAAATCAAGTACAACAGGTCCTGGACGACCGCTACGAGCTATATAGAAAGCCCTGCTGACAGCCCACGCAATATCATCAGCATGTCGTATCTGATAACTCCACTTGGATATTGGTTGTGTGACACCCACCAGATCTACTTCTTGAAAAAAATCAGTTCCTAATGAACTGGTAGGTACCTGACCTGCAATAACAACCATCGGTGTGGAGTCGAGCATGGCATCTGCTACGCCTGTTAGCGTGTTGGTAGCCCCAGGGCCACTTGTTACGAGTGCAACTCCTACTTCTCCGGAAACGCGCGCATATCCTTCTGCGGCATGTGTGGCACCTTGCTCGTGACGCACCAAAACGAAGTCGAATGCTTTCTTCTTACCTCGAGTATAATCATAGAGGGCATCGTAAACAGGGATAATGGAGCCGCCAGGATAGCCAAAAATGGTTTTTACACCTTCTGCTTTCAATGCCTGCATCAGTGCCTCAGATCCTTTTATCTTATCTTTCATTGACTTCTTGGTTCTTGTATTATTCAATGACTCTAACGCCTCCTTTGTCTGCGGAGGAAACACTTTGAGCATAGGCGCGAAGTGCTTTGGTAACTATACGATTGCGCTTGAGAGGCTGTTGAGGACGGCTGGCAAGTTCTTGATCAGATAACTTGACATTGATGCTACGGGATGGAATATCAATAATTATAATATCTCCATCTTTGATTTTTCCTATATTGCCTCCATTAGCAGCTTCGGGTGATATGTGTCCGATGGATAGACCACTGGTTCCACCGGAGAAACGTCCGTCTGTAATCAATGCGCATTTCTTGCCGAGATGCATGCTCTTGATGTAAGAAGTAGGGTAGAGCATTTCTTGCATGCCAGGACCTCCTTTGGGGCCTTCGTTGGTGATAACTACACAGTCTCCAGCTTTCACCTTCCCTTCCAGAATTCCAGAACAGGCATCTTCCTGTGAGTCGAAAACGACTGCCGGACCTTCAAAATGCCATAACTTCTCATCAACACCAGCTGTCTTGACTACGCATCCATCTTTTGCTATATTGCCAAAAAGTACAGCCAGTCCTCCGTCCTTGGTGTAGGCATGACTGATGTCTCGTATGCATCCATTGACCCGATCGGTGTCAAGAGATGGCCAGTGGCAGTTCTGAGACCCCATTTTCGTCGAAAAATGCTGACCGGGCGCACCCCAATAAATGGATGTTTCTGGTGCTGACTGGTCTGAAGATGTGATGTCATACTTTCGGACGGCTTCTCCAATTGTCATTCCATCAACGCGTTTAGCCGAACGGTGTATGAGTCCTCCCTTGTCAAGCTCATTGAGAATGCCAAGAATTCCACCTGCACGACCACACTCTTGCACGGAATATTTCTGAGTGTTAGGTGCTAATTTGCAGAGACAAGGGATACGACGTGAAAGAGAATCAATATCCTGCATGGTGAAGTTCACTTCTGCTTCCTGTGCTACGGCCAATAAGTGTAATATGGTGTTTGTGGAGCCTCCCATGGCGATGTCAAGTGACATGGCATTGAGAAAAGCTTCGCGTGTGGCTATATTTCTGGGTAGAACGCTGTCATCTCCTTCTTCATAATATTTAAGAGCATTTTTGACGATGGTTTGAGCAGCTTGTCGGAAAAGGCTAATACGGTCTGCATGGGTAGCTAATATGGTGCCATTGCCGGGAAGTGATAAACCAATTGCTTCTGTTAAGGAATTCATGGAGTTGGCGGTAAACATGCCAGAACAGGATCCGCAGCCCGGACAGGCACAGCCTTCAAGCTGAGCCATATCTTCGTCAGACACGCTTGTATCTGCACCTTTAACCATAGCTGTAATAAGATCGGCATTTTCACCACGCCATTTACCGGCTTCCATGGGACCACCGGAACAGAACACGGCAGGAATGTTTAGTCTCATCGCTGCCATGAGCATGCCTGGTGTAACTTTGTCGCAATTGGAGATGCAAATCATAGCATCGGCCTTGTGAGCGTTGACCATGTATTCGACAGAGTCTGCAATGATGTCACGCGACGGTAGGGAGTAGAGCATTCCATCATGGCCCATAGCTATGCCGTCATCAATGGCTATGGTATTGAACTCAGCTGCATAACATCCCATCTTCTCAATTTCTTCTTTGACAATCTGCCCAATCTCATGAAGATGTGTATGGCCAGGAACAAACTGAGTAAAAGAGTTTACAACAGCTATAATAGGCTTGCCAAATTGTTCACGTTTCATGCCAGTGGCAACCCATAAAGCCCGTGCACCAGCCATACGTCGGCCTTCAGTGCATATGCTACTTCTTAATTTATTTTTCATAGGAAATATACCTTTTTACCGAACCGATAATGTTATTTTGCATTTGAAGTTACAAAGGTAAGCTATTTTTGTTAAAAGGCCAACGATTTTTAAGTGTATTTTGTTTTTTAGTTTGAAATTATCCAAAATCGGTCATTGGAAATTCATATTGGCAGAATTTCTAATGACCGATTTGGGTTTAACAATGTATATTTATGCGGCTGCAATGCGGGTTAACACCTTATAGTTTTCAGGGGTCCATTTTCACAAAATTCTCCAGTATCTTCTATTTGTTGGTACAAATATAAAGATAGAAATTCAATCATACAACTTATAGGTTGTATCTTTAGTGATAATTAGCAAAAAAGCTTATGAGTTCATTGATAAGAGAAACTCTTCATTGTCAAGTGTTTGTTGCATACGCTCATGGATGGTATTCATTGCTTCAATGGGATTCATGTCAGCAATATATTTACGAAGTATCCACATTCGATCGAGTGTTGTTTTATCTTGTAACAAGTCATCACGACGTGTAGAAGAAGCAACGAGGTTGACAGCAGGGAAAATACGTTTGTTGGACAATGAGCGGTCTAGTTGGAGCTCCATGTTACCTGTACCCTTGAATTCTTCAAAGATAACTTCATCCATCTTTGAGCCTGTGTCAATAAGAGCCGTGGCTATAATGGTAAGCGATCCACCACCCTCAATATTGCGTGCTGCGCCAAAGAAACGTTTGGGCTTTTGCAGAGCATTGGCATCAACACCACCTGTAAGCACTTTTCCACTAGCTGGCGATACAGTGTTATATGCACGAGCTAAACGCGTGATGGAGTCAAGGAATATAACGACATCATGTCCACATTCTACCATTCGTTTGGCTTTTTCTAACACAATACCAGCAATCTTTACATGACGTTCTGCCGGTTCGTCAAAGGTTGAGGCAATAACTTCTGCATTAACAGTTCTGGCCATATCTGTTACCTCTTCAGGGCGTTCGTCAATCAGTAGCATCATTAGATATGCTTCTGGATGATTAGCTGCAATGGCATTGGCGATGTCTTTCATGAGTATTGTCTTTCCAGTTTTGGGCTGGGCGACAATGAGAGCGCGTTGGCCTTTTCCAATAGGGGAGAATAAATCGACAATACGCGTAGAGAGATTGGTGGTCTTTTTTTCGCCACAAAGTGTAAACTTTGTATCTGGGAAAAGAGGTGTTAGATGTTCAAATGGCATGCGGTCACGAACTTCCGATGGATCACGTCCATTAATCTTATCAATGCTTGTTAGTGGAAAATATTTCTCTCCATCGTGAGGTGGACGTACATGGCATAGAATGACATCACCAGTTTTCAAGCCATAACGCTTGACAATGTTTGATGGCACATATACATCGTCTGGTGATGAAAGATAATTGTAGTCACTGGAGCGGAGAAATCCATATCCATCAGGCATGATTTCCAGCACTCCATTATCGGTTATTATGTCTGTGAAATCATATATGTTATTCTGTATGTTAGAAGTAGGTGGAATGATGGGATGTTGTTGTATTGGCGTGGTGGGATTGTCAAACATGTCATAGCTCGGAACGGCACCTTGGTCTTCAATAGGGATATCAACAATGGTAATGAAGTCTGTGCCATCAGCAGGGTCTCCCTCCCATATCATGTCAACCTCATTTTCGTTCTGTTCTTCAAAACTCTCGTTATGTGCATTAATCTTTTCCTGTAACTGAGCAATGAGTTCATTGGATGCTTCATCGTCAGAAGTTGGTGAGGTGTAATCGGCTTCTGGAATGAATAGTTCTGAATCTTGGTTTGAAAAGTGTTCTTCTTTAGTTTCTTCTGAAGTGATATGCTCTAAATCTTTTGACTCTGTTTTACTTTCAACTTGCTCTTGTAACTGCGTTGCAGTAAGCTCAAGTTCTTTTTTAGACTTTCTACCACGATGCTTAGGAACAACTGTTGCAGCTTCTTCTTCTTGTATTGTTTCTTGAGCAGCAATTGCTTCCTTTTCATCGCTTTTTTCTGATTTTATTGTATTTTGAGCCTTCTTAGTAGAGGATTTCTTTACCTTCTTTTCCGTAATTTCATCCTTGAAAAGAGATTGTTGTTCAAGGGTTGGCTTTTTTTTCTTTATGTCGAAATTTTCACCTTCTTTTCCATTTACGGTATAAACGTGATCTGTAGATGAGTCTTTTTTGGCTATGCGTGTTCGCTTCTTTTTTTCACCCAAAGGGTTCTTGGCAGCTTCGGTGGTTGCCTGCCTTTCTAAGATTTCATAAATCAAAGATTCTTTGTCCCCCTTAGGATTAAAATCTATATTAAATTCCTTAGCTATGCCTTCAAGTTCAAGCATATCTTTCGATACCAAATCGTCTTTAAAATACATATTGAATATGTTAAAAAGTTGTTGAAATTAAAACTCGTTTCAAGAACAGAAACAAGTGAGTGTATTAAATCGAATGCAAAGGTACAAAAAATAATTGAGAGATTATGGAAAGATGGATTATATTTTTGTTGGGTTAACATTTATTAAAGAAGAAAGGTTTGCAATAAAATGCAAACCTTTCTTTCTAAATTATAAAGAGGTGTACTGTTTATTCACCTTTTTCCATCTTAGCCTTAAGCTCTGCAAGAGCATCAAGATCACCAAGTGTTGTACTGGCTGCAATGTTGTTGATGGCAGCAGCACTTTCTGCTTTCTTAGCGGGTGCTTTCTTGCGAGTGGGCTTTGCCTCTTCATTGCCTTCCTCAAAAGTGCGGCTATGAGAGAGTATGATACGCTTGGTTTCTTTTACGAACTCAATTACTTTGAACTCAAGCTCTTCACCCAGTTGGGCTTGTGTGCCGTCTTCTTTAACGAGGTGCTTAGGTGTTGCGAAACCTTCTCCTCCTTCGTTAAGTGTAATGACTGCACCTTTATCCATTAATTCGGTTATCTTACCGGTATGAACGCTTCCTGGTGTATAAAGTGTTTCATAGGTATCCCAGGGATTGTCTTCCAGTTGCTTGTGTCCAAGAGAAAGACGACGATTCTCTTTGTCGATTTCCAGGACAACGACTTCAATCTCTGCTCCCTGCTGGGTGAATTCAGAAGGATGCTTTACTTTCTTTGTCCAAGAGAGGTCGGAAATATGGATAAGACCATCAACGCCTTCTTCAAGTTCTACGAAAATACCAAAGTTGGTGAAGTTACGGACCTTAGCAATGTGCTTGCTGCCAACAGGATATTTAGCTTCGATTGCTTCCCATGGGTCTTCTTTCAGCTGCTTGATACCAAGTGACATCTTGCGTTCGTCGCGATCGAGAGTCAAGATAACTGCCTCAACTTCATCGCCTACATGCATGAATTCCTGTGCAGAACGCAGGTGTTGACTCCAAGACATTTCGCTGACGTGAATTAGACCTTCAACACCTGGTGCGATTTCAACAAATGCGCCATAGTCAGCAATGACAACAACCTTACCTTTGACATGGTCACCGACCTTCAGCTCTGAATCAAGAGCATCCCAGGGATGCGGAGTAAGCTGCTTCAGGCCAAGGGCGATGCGCTTCTTTTCATCGTCGAAGTCGAGAATAACGACATTAATCTTTTGGTCAAGGGCAACAACTTCATGAGGATCACTGACACGGCCCCAAGAAAGGTCTGTAATATGGATGAGTCCGTCAACACCACCAAGGTCAACAAATACACCATAGGAAGTGATGTTCTTAACGGTTCCTTCAAGAATTTGTCCTTTTTCCAATTTGGAGATGATTTCCTTCTTCTGTGCTTCCAGTTCTGCCTCAATAAGGGCCTTGTGAGAAACAACGACGTTACGGAACTCCTGATTGATTTTGACAACTTTGAATTCCATGGTCTTACCTACGAAGACATCGTAGTCTCGTATGGGATGAACGTCAATCTGGCTACCAGGCAAGAAAGCCTCAATACCGAATACATCTACAATCATACCACCCTTCGTGCGGCACTTGATGTAACCCTGAATAACCTCCTCGTTATCCAGTGCAGCATTTACTCGTTCCCAACTCTTGCTTAAGCGTGCTTTTTTATGGGAGAGAACCAGTTGACCTTTTTTATCTTCCTGATTTTCTACATATACTTCTACTACATCTCCAGGCTTCAGATCGGGATTGTAGCGGAATTCGCTGGCTGCAATGATGCCGTCGCTTTTGTAGCCAATGTTTACGATTACCTCCTTTTTATCGATGTGGGTAACCTTTCCCTCTACTACTTGGTGATCAGCCACCTTGTTGAGGGTTTCATCGTAAGCTTTTTGAAGCTCATCGCGGCTTGCGCCTGCTGCTGAACCGTTTTCAAATTCTTCCCAATTGAAGTCTTGAATCGGCTCAATGTTTTTTAAGTTTGACATAATGTTAATAAAAAAAATGAAATTAATAAAGTTAGACTTTATGTTTATTTTAAAATCGGCTGCAAAGTTACTTTATTTATATATTATACGCGTAAACGAACAGTATTTTTCTTGTTTTTTAATAATTATTAACCTTTTCTTTTAATGAAGCCCTCTCGCGCTGAAAACGATATTTTATATTATCATTTATTTTCTTGCTATTCTTTTTGAAGCCGAAAAGATCTTTTAATCCATTAAAGTCTTTTTTCATAATAAGTCCGACACCTTGTGTGTTTAACGAATTTTTCGTAAAATATCTGTCGTTGGTTTGATTATATACTTTGATAGCAAAATTTCCGTTTGGAAACAATAGATACCGTATGTCAAAATCGCCTATAAATGAGGAACTGTTTGGGTTATTGACGTTGTCTCGATACCCGAATTGCCCATTGATAAGAAGCCTGTTATGCAGTAATCGGCCGGAGAGTATTCCTTCATATTCTGCATTGTAGAAACCATCTGTCCCTGTTGAAATATTTGCTCCAAAGTTCCAATTGCTATTATTAACAACGCTGCTAAGAACATTGTTAAGCTGTTGGCTTATGGTTCCACTGAGAATACTTTGCATAGCCAAACTTGTTTGACTCTGTTGTTGTGAGTTGTTTTCCACATCTGAGTTGTTGCTGGCTTGCGAGTAGAATCGTCCGATGGCCAGTAGGTAAAGTACCTGCTGGTTCATTTCTTCTTCACTATTAATTAGGCTTAACACCATTTGTTTAGCATCATTTCCCACGGTGGGCATGTCAAGTGCAAAATCAACTTTGGGAGAGTAAGGGGTTCCAGTGATATTCATAAGACAATCCACGCGAATGTTATTGGTTGTAAAAGAGCGTCCAATGTTAAGGTCACTCAAACTGACCCCGTTGATTGTGTATAATGCCTGAAGATTGAGTCGCGCGTTATATGGGTCCCCGACAAAAATTACAGAACCTCCTTGTTGAAAGTGGAAGTCTTTTTTGATGATATTTTGAATTGTAAGTTTGTAGATTCCGTGATCAATGAGGTAATTGCCGTACATATCGAAGCCGCCTTTGTTGTAAAAGGTCGCTCTTAATGCTCCATCTCCATTGAGCGCAATATAGTCGCCGGTTTCCTCGTTCATGAGCAGTCGAAATGTCAGGTCTGAATTTGCATTGATGTTGAGATTCATCCTAATGTCACTTGGAATGTCTTGCAAGATTGTTTGTGCTGATCTTCGGCGGGCAATAATTGAAGCCTGTTTTTGTGTGGAATCTTTGTCTTCAGCATGGTAAGATGTCCATTGTACGAAGTCCTGTGTTTGTATGGCTTCGGGACTTGTCGCGTTATATGAAAAAACAGACCCGATAGTAGGAGTGACATCTATATCGAACAATATTTCTCCGTTTTTGCCTTTAATATCACAATGGCCATCTGCATAGATAGTACCACAGAAGGTTGAACCTCCGAAGTCTTTATAATCGTATGAAAGAAAATGATCCGTATCTATCCCTAAGTCAAAAGTTAGTTGAGTCAGGTTCCGGTGATGAATAGCACCATTAATGATTGCAGAATTGCTATTTCTGTCCTTGATGGTGTCGTTCTCAAGAATGATTTCGTTTGGAATCAGTTTGACAGGTATGTCATTTAGTGTATAGGTGGTATTGAGTTGTTTGATAGAAAGTCTTCCGTTAGCAGTCGCATTTCCTGTTAGGTTAATAGCGTTAAGAGGACCATAAAGTAGTAAGTCTCCAGTGATATTTACATCAACATCACGCATAAAACTACCGCAAAAGCTTTCTAAAAATTCTCCTCTTGTTCGTCGTGCCTTGATACTTAGTTCTATGGTGTTATGTTGCGGAGAAACAAATCCGTTGACAATTGTTAAGTGGTTATCTTCGTCATTGATGATGGCATTGATTTCAATTTGATTGTCAATGTTATTCAGAGTAGCGTTAGCATGGAGGATTCCCATGCGCCCTCCTTCAAAGCGGAAGTCGTTCACAGTAATACTGCCATTTGCTTCTGGTTTGTTGAAGAGAGAGGAAACACTGGCTTTTCCTGATGCGATACCACTAAAATCAACAGAGTGAAAGTTTATCAAGTTGAGAATGTATTCTACATTGATATCTTTAAGGTCAACATGAATCAGATCATCAGCATCTTTGGTCCCATGTCCATTTATTAATAGATGCTGACCATCGTTGCTGACAATAGCAAAGTTGTCTATTTTTAAATCGTTCTCACGATATGAAATCTGTGATGGGGTTACATTCCATATTGTGTCGTTGATGATAAACTCTGATGGTTGTATGCTGATTCTTGCTGTAGATTTGTCTTCAATATCTTTAAAAAATTGTGCATCGGCCCTAAGCATACCTTCAAACTTGTTTTGGTGATTAGAACGGAAGTTGGCTGTAAGTGTTAAATGGTTGTCTTGGGCATTGGATGCTATATCAAAAATTAAATTTTTATTGTTAGCTAATTTTTTTTCTATATGTGCAGTTGAACGAAGGGTGTCTCCTGGCGTGGCAATATTTACTACCAGTTGTTCATACTGATCGCCATCGTATTTAAAATGTGGCATTGTGGCACGCAGATGTAATGACCGTGTGTCATCGTGAAGATTACCATCTATTTGAATTGGCTCATTGATGTCCAAAGGAACATTGAAAAGAGCTTTTAGCCAGTCGGTGTTGTGAATATTGGCATTGATGGTAAAGTTATTCTTACGATTGGTGTAATTTTGCTTAGGTAGTCCCGGGAGCGTTGGCAGTTTGTCTGCAATTAGTGCGGTGATGCTATGGAATAATGTCGTATAGTCGTATTGTCCTGTTATGCGGATGTCTCCAAAATCACTGTGTAGTGACAGCTTCTGGTGTTGTTTCTCTGCTTCTGAATTAATAATTAACTTTCTTAATGTATAGTATTCTTCATTTTTATTGTCTTTGGGCTCTTCTGAATTTTGATTTTGGTCGTGTGAAAATTTTTTCTTCATGACAAAATCAGACAACTCTAATTCTGCGTTGGTGGTATTTGGATTATTTCTTTTGATGTTGGCAATTGCTTTAAAAGAAAAGATGGAGTTTGGCCAAATGTCAGTCAGGTGAAGTGCAGAAGGATTGAAATCTTTGACGTTTAAGGTAATGTCGCCTAAGGGAACTTTTTCCGAAATGTTCATGTTCCCGTGAAGGGCTATTCGAGCATTTGGGTCATTGAAAGCCAGTGTTCCTTCAAAGCGATTATTTTGGTAATCTCCGTCAATATCTATATCTTTGTAAACGTATGAGTTATATTCAAATTTGGAAATTTTTCCTTGAACACCTATATTGGAACTTTTATTGTTTTGCTTGTCTAACTCTCCGCTAATGCTTATTTTGGCAGCCATTATGCCCAAATGGTTGTTGTCAAGAATTTTTCCAATGTTGAAACTTGGTGTAAATATCTCCCCTTTAAACAAATGATTTCTTTCACGAAGAGTTAGGGTGGAATTTCCTGCTTCTGTTTTTATGTTGGCATTTATTTCGAAAAGTGTAGGGGAACCACTTGCGGTTGCGTTAATGCAGATGTTTCCAAGTCTTGTTAACTCAGAAGGTAGGCTAAGTAATTCTTGGAAGTTATTGTTAAAGAAGTTAATACTTTGCCCATTTAGCTTTAGCTTCCGAATGCCGGCATTCCAAAAAATCTTATCTTTATGAATCGAAAAGGTACTTTTTGCGAGGAGAGAAAGTATGCTTTCTGGAGAAGAAATGGCAATGTTTGGAATTTTTATTTCTGAGTTGTTGCCAAGGAAGTCGGCATATACATTAAAAGTCTGATTAATTTTCCTTAGCTTTTGTACGAAAGGCGCTAAGTCACAAGGTGTTATCTTTGTTTCTTTAATTTTTCCTTTAAATTGTATTGAATTTTTGTCGATCTTTCCTTTTTTCAATCTATATGAAATAGTTGTCTGGGGCATTCGGATGGTGGAATGTGGTAACTCAATGTGTAAGTTGTTAATGTTGAGGGCTTGCGCGTTTTGTTCAATTTTTGCGCTCATGGACTTAACATGGAATCCAGACTGTTCGTCGAAGGCAAGTCTTTTAATTTGTAAATTTAAGTTGCCTTTCTTAAAATTATTTATAATTATGTGTGCACTGATATGATTAATGTTGATATGTTCATGCGAGAACTTTGAAATGGAAGATGTTGCGACATCCTTTCGGTCATAACAAAGGTGGCTGTTCCTTATTATGAGTGAGTTGATTTGTAAATTGAATGGTGCTTGTGATTTTTTGTTTTCGCTCGATAATTTGTCTATCAGAAATTGGATGTTGGTTGGGGCTTGTGCTGAATCTTGTGATATATGTACATTACATCCAAATAATTGTGCCGAATTAATGGTGATTTTCTTTTGAAACAGATTTAGCAAATCAAGTTTAGCGCCAATCCTACGTATTTCCAGTAAAGGTTTATTGTTTTGGTCATGGATTTCAACATTGTCTAATATAATTCTGTTGAGAAAACCTGCATCCACTCTTTCAATACTAACCTTAGTTTCCAAAGTCTGTGATAGAATTTCTTCAATTTGAGACCCCATGTAATGCTGTATCGTCGGTACATGCGACAATACAACTAACATTGTATAGACACCAATAAGTGTCCAAACAATGGTATTGACATAGTGTTTCAATTTACTCAAATCGTTCGCAAAATTAAGTAAAAAAATGATGAAAATATAACAATTCATAAAATTTCTTTCTTAGAATGGGCTTTTTTTAGTAAATTTGCATCGGTTTTCTGACCCGTTAAGATTGTCTTTAGCTAAATGAGATAAAAAGAATCAACAATATTAAGTTATTATGACCAATCGTATCAAGTTGTGTAAAGGCTTGGACATACATCTTCAAGGTACCGCCCGGAAACATAAAGATGCCGTCATGATAGGTGGGGAGTATGCACTCCAGCCTTCGGCATTTGTGGGGCTTGTGCCAAAGGTTATTGTAAAGGAAGGTGAACATGTCAAAGTCGGCGAAGCCTTGTTTGTTGATAAGGCGCATCCAGAGATGACGTTTGCTTCGCCTGTAAGTGGTATCGTAACAGCTGTAGAGCGAGGAGAGCGTCGCAAAGTACTAAGTGTACGAGTGAAGGCTGATGACGAACAACAATTCGTTGAATTTGCTAAACGTGATGTCTCTGCAATGAAAGGAAAGGACGTGAAGGCAGCTCTCTTAGAGGCAGGATTGTTTGGCTATGTAAACCAGCTTCCTTACGCCGTGGTTGCAAATGCGTCTGATGAACCAAAAGCGATTTTCGTGTCTGCTCTGCGTGACATGCCACTTGCTGGTGATTTTGAGTTTGAGCTCCAAGGTAATGAGAAGGATTTCCAAACAGGTCTTACAGCTCTTTCAAAGATTGCCAAAACTTATCTGGGTGTTGGTGCAAAACAAACATCTGCAGCCCTCCTTGAAGCCAAGGATGTAGAGGTGAATATTTTTGACGGACCCTGTCCTGCTGGAAATGTTGGCATTCAAGTAAATCATCTTGACCCCGTGAATAAAGGTGACATTGTATGGACAGTTGACCCCACAGCGGTCTTGTTCTTTGGTCGCCTGTTTAATACAGGAAAGGTGAACTTAACCCGAACAATTGCTATTGCGGGAAGTGAAATCAATGATCCTGCTTATGTCGATATTTTGGTAGGTGCTCCCTTGAAGTCTATTCCACAGATTGCTGCTTTAGAAGGGTCCGCCTCAGTACGTTTGATTAACGGTAATCCACTGACTGGCACGCAGACATCCATAGACGGCTTCGTGGGAGGTCACACTTCTGAAATAACGGCTATACCTGAAGGAGATCATGCCGACGAGATGTTAGGCTGGATTCTTCCTCGCTTCAATCAGTTCTCTGCCAATCGCAGTTATTTTTCATGGTTGCTTGGAAAGAAAGAGTATGCTCTTGATACCCGTGTGAAAGGTGGTGAGCGTCATATGATTATGAGTGGTGAGTATGACAAAGTACTCCCTATGGATATTTATGGTGAATACCTTATAAAAGCTATCATTACAGGTGATATTGACAGACAGGAGCAGCTTGGTATTTATGAAGTGTCTCCAGAAGACTTTGCGTTGGCAGAGTTCGTGGATTCTTCTAAACTTGAACTTCAAAAAATTGTTAGAGAGGGGCTTGATATCCTCAGAAAGGAGAATGCGTAATGTCACTCAGAAAATACATTGATCAGATAAAGCCTAACTTTGAAAAGGGTGGTAAGCTCCACATGTTTCAAAGTGTTTTTGATGGCTTTGAGACATTTCTCTATGTACCGAACACCACTTCCAAGTCGGGAGTGCATATACATGATGCAATAGATTCCAAGCGTATTATGTCAATGGTGGTTATCGCGTTGATGCCAGCCTTGCTGTTTGGTATGTATAATGTTGGCTATCAAAACTATTTAGCGGCAGGAAGGTTGGCCGAAGCCAACTTTTGTGAAATGTTTCTTTATGGGGCGCTCGTTGTACTACCAAAGGTTTTAGTTTCTTATATTGTTGGCCTCGGTATAGAATTTGCCTGGGCTCAATGGAAAGGTGAGGAAATACAAGAGGGCTATCTTGTCACTGGTATCTTAATTCCATTGATAGTTCCTGTTGGTTGTCCATTATGGATGCTGGCTCTTGCTTGTGCCTTTAGCGTTATCTTCTGCAAAGAAATCTTTGGCGGAACGGGAATGAATATGTTTAACCCTGCCATAGCTGCCAGAATGTTCCTGTTCTTTGCCTATCCTTCAAAAATGACAGGCGATCAGGTATGGGTTGCTCAAAATAGCATATTAGGACTGGGAAACAATTTGCCTGATGGCTTTACAGCTGCAACTCCGTTAGGTCAGATTGCACAGGGAATCAATCCCGAGACTTCCATTTGCGATATGATTTGCGGCTTTATTCCTGGCTCTATTGGTGAAACAAGTTTGTTGGCGATAGCTCTTGGAGCTATTTTGTTGCTCTGGACAGGTATAGCCTCATGGCGTACTATGTTGAGCGTTTTCGTTGGTGGTTCTGTTCTGGCTATAATCTTTGAACAAACAGGACTTTCTGATTTGACGTGGTGGCACCATTTTATACTTGGTGGTTTTGCCTTTGGAGCAGTATTTATGGCTACTGATCCTGTAACTTCATGCCGAACAAAGACTGGTCAGTTCATTTATGGTTTCATTATTGGAGCGATGGCGGTTATCATTCGTGTTCGTAATGCCGGTTATCCTGAAGGTATGATGCTGGCCATTTTCTTTGGTAATATGATGGCTCCGATGATTGACCATTTCATTGTGGAGCATAATATCTCAAAACGTTTAAAGAGAGGAGGTTCCAAATGAAATTGAATACAAATTCAAATTCGTACATTATTATATATAGTACAGTCCTGGTTGTTATCGTAGCTTTCTTGCTGGCTTTTGTTTATCAGGCGCTGAAGCCCATGCAGGATGCAAACGTGGCTCTTGACGTGAAGAAGCAGATTCTCTACTCACTGAACATACGCGACCTTGACGGTGCCGAAGCTGAGGCCAAGTATGCCGAGGTGGTGAAGGAAGAGAAGGATGCCGACGGTCAGAAACTCTACCAGTGTGAGATTGACGGTCAGCAAATCCTTGTGGTCAGCATGAAGGGTATGGGCCTTTGGGGCGGCATCAGTGGCTATATGGCTATCAGACCCGATGGCACCGTCTATGGTGCCTACTTCAACCACGAGAGTGAGACTGCAGGTCTTGGTGCAGAAATTAAGGACTCTCAGGAGTGGCAGGAGAAGTTTATCGGCAAGAAGATTTTTGATGAGAACGGACGCGTAGTATTGTCTGTAGTGAAGAAGGTGGAAGATCCTGCTACTCAGGTGGATTGTGTGACGGGTGCCACGCTGACTTCAAACGGTGTGGACGCTATGCTGAAGGACTGTCTGAAAAATGTTAAACCAACGAAAGCAGAGGAGGAATAGACTATGGCATTATTCAGTAAACAAAATAAGGAGGTTTTCACAAACCCGTTGAATGTTGACCACCCTATACTGGGACAGGTCCTCGGTATCTGCTCGGCGCTGGCCGTCACCTCGCAGCTCAAGCCTGCCATCGTGATGGGATTGGCCGTCACTGTGATTACTGCTTTCTCTAACGTAATCATTTCTATTATCCGCAACACCATTCCCAACCGCATTCGCATCGTGGTGCAGCTGGTCGTTGTGGCAGCTCTCGTGACTATCGTTTCCCAGATTTTGAAAGCCTTTGCTTATGATGTCAGTGTTGAGTTGAGCGTTTATGTAGGACTGATTATTACAAATTGTATTTTGATGGGACGTCTGGAGGCCTTTGCTATGATGAACAAACCTTGGCCTTCATTCCTTGATGGAGTAGGAAATGGTCTTGGCTATGCTATGATTTTGGTTGTCGTTGGAGCAGTACGTGAACTTTTAGGACGCGGTACTCTGTTTGGCCTTCAGGTTGTTCCAGATATTTGCTACGACTTGGGCTATGTTAACAACGGAATGATGACTATGCCAGCAATGGCCCTCATCCTTGTTGGTTGTGTTATATGGATTCATCGCGCATATTTTTATAAGGAGAAATAAGATATGGAACACGCAATATCATTACTGTTTAGGTCGATTTTTGTTGATAACATGATTTTTGCCTTCTTCCTCGGCATGTGCTCCTACCTTGCCGTGTCGAAGACCGTGAAAACTTCTATGGGTCTCGGATTGGCTGTAACTTTTGTACTTACTGTCACTGTACCTGTCAACTATTTGATGCAGACCGAGGTGCTTGGTCCCAGCTGCCTTGTTGAAGGCGTAGATCTAAGTTATCTCAGTTTCATTCTCTTTATTGCAGTAATTGCTGGTATGGTACAGCTGGTAGAGATGACTGTTGAACGCTACTCACCATCTTTATATGCTGCGTTGGGAATCTTTCTGCCGCTGATTGCCGTTAACTGTGCCATCATGGGGGCATCTTTGTTTATGCAACAACGAATTTTGATGGATGCCAGCAATTCGCAGGCTATTACCAGCGTCTGGGATGCAATTATCTATGGTTTTGGTTCCGGTATTGGTTGGACTTTAGCCATTGTTGCTCTGGGCGCAATTCGTGAAAAGATGCAGTATTCAGATGTTCCAAAGCCCTTACAAGGCCTCGGAATTGTATTTATCACTGTTGGCCTGATGGCTATGGCCATGATGTGTTTCAGTGGACTGAACATATAAGTATTGGTGAATCATAAAATGAAGAATTGAAATGATGGCTCAGTTTATTGCAATAAGTATAGGAGTATTCCTTTCATTGATCATCCTTGTGGTGATTGTATTGTTGGTGGCTAAAAAATATTTGTCACCATCTGGAAATGTCAATATAGAGATAAATGGAGAGCGTACCATCAATGTTCCACAAGGCAGCAGTTTGATGTCAACGCTCAATGAAAATGGTGTTTTCTTACCTTCTGCATGTGGCGGCAAGGCGTCTTGTGGACAGTGCAAGGTTCAGGTTCTTGAGGGTGGGGGAGAAATCCTTGACTCAGAAAAACCTCATTTTACTCGAAAAGAAATCAAATCAGGCTGGCGACTGGGGTGCCAGTGCAAGGTTAAAGGCGATCTGAAGATTCACGTTGATGAGAGCATCCTCGGCGTGAAGGAATATGAGTGCACGGTAATCTCTAATAAGAATGTGGCTACGTTTATAAAAGAGTTCAAAGTGCAACTGCCTGCTGGTGCGCACATGGACTTCTTGCCTGGTTCCTACGCTCAAATTAAGATTCCTGCTTTCGACTGCATCGACTACGATAAAGACTTCGATAAGTCGCTCATTGGAGAGGAGTATCTGCCTGCATGGGAGAAGTTCGGACTCTTCCCGCTGAAGTGTAAGAATCCCGAACCTACCATACGCGCTTACTCTATGGCCAACTATCCGGCCGAAGGCGAC
>Ga0247611_10002331_pt1 | contig 30893 bp, 32 predicted proteins | sample 177DNAGHGhighgp2_FD_192422 | JGI IMG/M metagenome (GOLD analysis project Ga0247611, IMG submission 192422) | Sheep rumen microbial communities from Palmerston North, Manawatu-Wanganui, New Zealand - 1770 DNA GHGhigh gp2 | ecosystem: Host-associated > Mammals > Digestive system > Stomach > Rumen... | reverse complement strand
AATACCAAACTGTTGTGATATAAAATGCCTTGTGGATGGTATTTCATATCTGATGGTTTCGCTGTAACTTTGCACCCAGATACTTTAGCCATTTTACCAATTGTGAATTTAAAGGGTAAGTCTATGGTAGTAACTAATGAGACCGAACAAGGCCGACAGTACAAGGAATATACTCGTGAGGCCACAGGCAATAAAGCCGAAAGAAGCGCTCAGTTACTCGGTGGAGAGTTCTGGTACGAATAGCGCAGTTCCACAACCCGTTTGGAAGGCAGCCTTGGTGCTGCCTTTTGTATCTGTTCCTCCCAGTCTATTTCCTGGAAGCGTGAGAATCGCTTGCCGTCCCGTTCTATCTGCTCAAAGAACATCTTTTCCGGACGTACCCAGTATTTGCGGTCGCCGTAGAGAGCCATCCCGTCCTGCAGTCGTTGGCTCAGAAATATCAGAAGACAGCCTCGCAGATAGTGCTCCGGTGGATTGTGCAGCGCAACCTGATTACGATTCCCCGAGCCAAACCCAGTCACTTTGCTGAGAATCTGGAGATCATGACATTCTCGCTCTCCGATGAGGACATGCAGGCCATCAGCGCCTTGAACCAGAACCTGCGCTCGAACGTGCTCAACGACCCGGAGACATTTCCGTGGTAATATCTTTATTTCCTGTATTTCCCGATCATAGCCCTCAGCCGTTTATAGCCTTCAACGCCCAGAATGGTCAGACCTCCATACTGGCAGGTCTTGGCCAGACCGAAGAGCACAGCCCAAAGCACGCCCTTTGCTGTTGCACTGATGGGCAGCAGCATCTGGGCGAAGGACAGGATATAGAACGGTATGCAGCACATCAGGACGATGACACCAGTCCTGAACGAAAGGGATTGCAGCCACTGTTTGATCTTTAAGCCTATAGTTTTCATGTTGTGTCGGTTGTTTATTTCTTTAGTGTCTCGATGATCGAGTCTAGTTCACTGGCCAGATGCGTGTAGTCATCTATCTGGAGCGGACAGGCCTTCAACGTTTCACCCATGCCTGCAGGGATGAGCCTGTAGGCTTCTTCCTCCATATCGCGGCCTTTCTCAGTGAGGCTGACTATCTGCTGACGCTTGTCCTGTTCACCCTTCTTGCGAGTGACAATGCCCAGTTTCTCCATGCGCTGGAGTAGGGGAGTCACGGTGTTCGTCTCCAGCAGCAGCCGGTGGGCGATGTCGTTCACAGGCTGGCAGTCTTGCTCCCAAAGCACCATCAGTACGAGGTACTGCGGATAGGTGATGCCCAGTTCAGTGAGCATCGGCGTATAGGCCTGCGTGATGAGTCTTGCTGCCGTATAGAGACGGAAGCAGATCTGATTGTCAAGTTGTAATTCTGCGTGCATAAATCAGTCTTAAGGGGCTAGAGCATTTCCTCAATGTCCTTCTCGAAATCCTTCGGCTCTGTAGTGGGCGCAAAGCGCTTGATGGTCTCACCATCCTTAGAGAGCAGGAATTTGGTGAAGTTCCACTTGATGTCGCTATCTTTTTCCACGCTTTTGCTGATGGCCTTGAAGAGCGTCTTGGCGGCTTTGGCTTTCAGACCGTTGTATTCCTCGGTGGGTGCCTGTGCCTTCAGATACTCGAAGATAGGCTGGGCATCCTGACCGTTGACATCTCCCTTTCTCATGATCTGGAAGGTCACTCCATAGTTCAGTTGGCAGAACTCCTCGATCTGTGCATCGCCCTCAGGATCCTGCTCCTTGAACTGATTGCAGGGGAAGCCGATGATGACGAGCCCTTTGTCCTTATACTTCTGGTTCAGTTCCTCAAGTCCTGCGAACTGAGGGGTGAATCCACACTTGCTGGCTGTGTTGACAATCAGCAATACCTTACCCTGAAACTGTGAGAAATCAATCTCCTTACCTTTGCTTGAAAAAGCCTTGAAATCATAAATCTTTTGCATACCTTACTTATATTTATTAATATTGAATCCCTGCATGATAGCCAAGTTTGCTTGAGAGCTATGCCGAGTCCAGCCTATCTTCGCTACGCAGTTGCAAAGGTAAGAAGAATGTTTTATATCGCAAGCGATTTATCGAAAACTTTAAGAATGATTAGCAAAGTATCGCAGACGATATATCTATTGGCGGTGGCATGAAACATGAATCCAGATGTTCAGTAGCAATTACCAATGAGGTGGCAGTACGATATTCTCTACCTCATGTGCCTTCTCGAACAGCGGTGAGATTTCATCATCAGTGAATCCTGCGATGCCACAACCAATACGGGTAACAAGGAACGTCAAGTTCTTGTTCTCCTTAGCAAATGCGATAAACTCGTCCACGTAGGGCTTGATGGTTTCCACACCGCCCTGCATCGTTGGGATGGCATAACTCTGGCCCTGCAGACCCACGCCCTGACCCATGACGGCCCCAAACTTGCGGTAGGCGATATAGGCCGCCCCACCACCGTGCATACCTTTGAGATTGCTGCCGAATACAAAGATCTCGTTCGGCTCCAACGATGTAATAAACTCTGGTGTTGTTCTCTTCTTCATAATATCTTCTCTGATTAGTTCCATATCCTCGCAAGCCTTCGATTCTGCCATGTCTGCCATCGAACCCGGCATGGACGGTGCAGGCATCGACATCCTGGCCTCGCCCATGGTGGCCTCCTTGCGAAGGATGGCCGTTTCGTCCATCACCTCCGGCATATCCAAGTCCATATCGAAATTCTTCTTGAAATACGGCACGATGATCTGCTCCTTCAGTTTCTTGAACTTCTGCGAAATGGCCGACGGAGTCATCCCCAACTGCGCTGCTATCTCCTTCGCCTTGAATCCCTGCAACAGCAGCATGTGGATAATCAGCCTTTCCTGACGGTCTAACGAAGCATGGTCGCACACATCCTCCACCATCCGGTTGAACTGCAGACGCAGGTCACTGGTCACGTCGAACGACATCAGATAGTCTTCGAACGTGATGCTGCCATACTCCTTGTGGTACCATTTCAGAGCATCAAGCACCACATAGCGGAATCCGTTGATGAGCCATGTCTTCAGGCTCACGTTCGGCGAGTGATCCTCCAGCGGCTTCCAGTCGTGCTCCATCAGGTAGAGTGCATACTGGTGAGCCAGCGACATGAAGTCCAGATTCTCCTTTTCGCGCAACTGATATCGCTGGTCGAAGATGTTATAGCCCACCTGACAATATCCGTAGAAATATTCTCGGATAATGTCGGCATCGCCCTCACGGAAACCGCTCAGAATCTCTTTGTCTGACAGATTTCTGAACTCCGCTCGCCTACCCATTGCCTTTCGCTGATAGTACATAACTCGAAATATTTTCTGCAAAATTACAAAAAAATCGCTTCATTGCTTAATTTTTCTGCAAATTCTTCTTCAAAGAGATAAAGACTAGTCGAAAAAGAAGTATTCACCATTTAAAAAGTTACGATTATGAAAACGAATGAAGTAAAGACAAAGCGAGTTCACAACCTGATTATTGTCGATGAGAGCGGTTCTATGGAAGTTATCCGCAAGCAAGCCTTTGTAGGCATGAACGAAACCCTGCAGACCGTCCGCAAGATGCAGGAGAAGTTCCCTGACCAGGAGCAGTTCGTTACCCTGCTCACCTTCGATACTGGCCATACCACCTGGCACTACGACAACCAGCCCGCTGCACAGACCAAGGACTTGGACTGGAAAGCCTACTGCCCTGGTGGCGGCACACCTCTCTACGATGCCATCGGCAAGGGTATCTCCAAGACAAACGCCCAGATTGAGGACGGCGACCATGTGCTGGTGACCATCATTACCGACGGCGAGGAGAACAGCAGCGAGGAATGGACGCTGAAGATGATTCGTACGATGATTGAGAAGTTGAAGAAGCAGGGTTGGACCTTCACACTCATCGGCACCGACAACCTCGATGTCGAAGCAATGGCCCACTCCTTTGCCATCGACGAGCATCTGGAGTTCCAGCAGAGCGAAGCCGGAACCAAGGCCATGTTTGCCCGCGAGCGCCGCAGCCGTGAACGCTTCAACTGTTGTGTCGCCGAGGATGCCGCCATGCCCACAGGCAAGTTCTTTGATGAGGAGAATTAGTAAACCATTCGCTGCTGTAACTAAGCGCTACAGCAGCGAACTCCTTTCTTTATTAATCCCAGGCTTCTTCATCATTAGCATCGAAATAACGCTGCATACCATTATCATCCATATCATCCTCCGATGCAGGGCTCTGCCTCCCTCGTCATCACGATGTAGTCAGCAGTAACTGCAGGTCTTGGATATTTGTATGTGTATGCCATGATAAAAGGCCACTGCCACCGTACAGATGGTATCTGTATAAAGGTTCATGATTATCTATCGTCGATTTTATGCTAAATAAGTTAAATCACGCTTTATTCTGCCAAAATATGAGTACCTTTGCACGCGCATTGGATGAATATACTGTTAAATTCTAATCCCACAGCAATGACGGAAGACGAAAGCAAGAAGTTTAAAGTGGAACTTGACCATGAGCAAAAGGTGATTCGCCTTGGCTGCTGGTTCTATGACCTTAAAGGAGTCCTGATAACAGAGGCTACCGAAGAGGACAAGAAGAAATACTACTGTGATAAGTTCATGACCTATCCCATAGTCGATGATGACTGGCAAGTCCGTGAAGACGGGTGCATATCTGACGGCATAGGATTGCTTGTCATAGGAAAGAAAGGAGACACCATCCCTCTGATTAAACTCAGTGAGGTCCTCGACCTCAACGTAGAAGAGCGTTACGGTGAATATTCGGACATTCTTGTCGATTTGGAACGCCACGGAATTACCGTAGCCAACCGCATGGAGGATAATCTTCAGGAAGAACTTCCTGAGACGATCACTCTTGAAATTGACAAAATCAGAAAAACGGAAGATGTCTATAGGATAGATTCTGACAGGAAGGGCTATTATATTCCCCGCAGGTTCTGCCATGTCGGAAAAGACGGCATATTATACCAGGACATAGAGGCAAAAGAAAAGGAGGAGGGTGGCCGATATAACAAGATAGCCTGTCAGATTGCTGAAGATGTCAATAGTCTTTCCTGGTTCTTCAATCATCATCATCTGAAGGTCCGTTGCCAAAGTGTCGATGCCAACAATGCCTCTGAAGATGATACAGACAAACACATTCCTGATGACTGGCATATAGCCATCAAGACATTGGAGGACGATATAAACAGTGAGATACAACGTATGCAGGAAAAATGTTCTGATGATTATTTCCGTCTTAAACGCCCTATAGTAATATAAATATGACAGAGATTAAACAAGATGAGATGCAGACCTTTCTCCAGTTAGCACGCGATGCCGTGAAGGAGAAAGACTATGATGCCGCCATCGACCATCTTATCTCAGTCTTTCAGATGGATAAGTGCAACAGCGAGGCTTTTGGCATCATGGGCGACGTGGCTCTTTCAAAGCATGACATTGATTCTGCTGAAGGTTATTATCTCCGGCGGCTCGAACTTGACCCTCAGAGTTATGAGGCCCACCTGGACTTGGGAGTTTTGTATACCGAGCGTTGCGATTACGAGAATGCTATAAGAGAGTTAAAGACGGCTTTGGAATTCAGTAATGAGCATGGCGACCCATATCTGTTCATAGCATCTATCTATTACAATCTCGGGCAATACGACGAAGCATACGACTGGCTCTACCGGCAACTCTTTGAACTCAAAGCCGAACAGTCCCAATCCAATAGGGATTTGTATAACCAGGCATACTTTGGCGTTGCTAGCACCATCTGTCAGAATATGTCCATCAGCGACCTCGACAGCCTCATTGGACAGATAGAGACCAGACACAACGTCAACATCACCACGCATCTCGTTGTTAATCCTGATGCTCCTCTCATGCCGTTCCGCAAGACTGATGAACATAGTTATGAAATCGACTACGACCTCGATTCTGGTGACAAGTTCTACGAAGTGCTGACATCATTGATACTGCTGGACAACAGCCTTGGTGGAGAACATTTCGACTTCCATCATTTCCTTATGTCCACAGAAGATGGAAAAGAGCAGTTTGCAGCGATGACCAGAAACACGATGGATGCCGATTCTACCCTGTCCATGGCTGATTTGCTTAACTATCTGGTGCTGGACATCCGAACCAGTTTGATTCGTATTTATACGGACGAAGTCATACACAACACGCCAGAGTTCAAGAAATACCGTCCCGTCCAGTGGCTTGGAATGGGAAATGCCATCGTCCAATCCTTCGACTACATCAGAAGGCTGGAGCGGATTCATGCCCCCCGACTTGTCATCTACGTTCATAAGGTGCTCTTGTATATGAAGTCGGTACAACTCTATGAATATTTCAGAGCACGCGAAAAGCGGATTGATTTCGAGTCCGGACTAACTGAGCATAAGGTGGGATACTCAATCTATAACGACCATATGGTCTTGAAGGATTCGACAAAACGCAAGGACTGGTCTGCATTCTACAAATCATTTGTCAACCAAGTCTGCCCACCACTCCGCTATTACATGACACTTGTTGAGATCTGATACACAAGGATCCTGTTCCTCAACACGGCTTTCGTTCTGGCCGAGCCCGAAGAAGTGCTTCATGGCACCGCGAGTTCGTCGAGCACAGCCTTGATGTCGGACTTCTTGACGGTGGCTGAGCGCCGGCCCTGATAACACCAATGACACGAATAGAAAGACGAACACGAGTAGAAAGATGAACACGAATGACACGAATTGAACGAATGCTGCGACTCATTATTCGTGAGATTTGTGAGATTCGTGTTCAAAACAAATCAGAGGTCGATGCAGAAGCGGTCGGCGATGAACTTGACGACGGCGGGCGGGAGGATACGTGACCCTAGACTGACAGATCAGAACTTGTAGTCCAGTCCTACGCCGATGACGTGGTTTGTGCGTGAGAAGGTCTCAAGACCGTAAGAGGCCTGTTTCTGGTAGTCGCTGTAGAGCGAGCAGAAGTAACTGATGTTCAGGCGCATCTTCTCGTTGATGTTCCAGGCACCGCCGAGGCCTACAGAGTAACTGTCGCAGGCGAAAGAGGTGTCCTGCTGGTAGCCGTCGCTGAGTCCGTAGTCCGTGCGCTGACCGCCACAACTGACGGTGAACTTCTCGTTGATGTCATACTCCACACCTGCGAGGATCTCGTGTGTGCCGTGAGTCAGTTCGTTCTGACGGTCGCCAGCCATCTTGGCGTTCTTATCGTCGAAGAAATGATATTCGAGTGCTGCTCGGAACTTGGGCGAGAACTCATAGCCTGCAGCGATGGCGAGCAGAGCGGGCATGTCGTAGCGCGTGCGTACGCCATCCTGATAGGGAGTCGTATAGCCGCTGAGTTGTGTATGCAGAGCACCCAACTTCGCCTGTGCGCCCTGAGGATCTGCTGCTACCAATGCGGCGATGGTGGCGTCGCCGAGTCCGGCTTCGAGGATATTGGTGTCGTTCTTGGGGTTCAACTTCGTACGGAACTCGTAGCGGGCACTCAGCGTAAGGGGTCCCTGATGGAAGTTGAGACTGATGATGGGTGTGAGGCCCCAGCCCTTCTGGTCGACATCGAGCAGCAGTTTTGCCAATTCGCCCAACTGAGGATGGTTTTTGGCGATTACGTGACCACGATAGTATCCGTCATAGTAGTTGGCCCTTATGCCGACCGCAGCCGAGAGGCAGTCGAGGAACTTGTAGGTGAAGTTGAACTGTCCACCGTAGATGTACTGCTTTCCCTTCATCTCTGAGTCGAGGGTGTACTGATCAGGTGTGATGCCGTTGGCAGCAAGCATACCCTGCATGAGCACGTTGAACATGGGCACGCCCTCGCTATATTCCACGAAGCCACCGCTGCCCACGATGCCAATCATTCCGGAGAGGGCGATACGGTCTTTCTTGTATGCAGCAAAGAGTGCAGGTACGATGGGCGCCGAGGCGACGCCCTCATAGGTCTTGCCGTTCAGTTCGATGTTACGACGTTGCCAGTGTTTCTGGAAGTTGAGAGACAATTGCAGACCCTCGTGTCCCCAAGCCAGTCCGGCGGGGTTGCTGAACACAGCGTCAATCTCAGAGGTGGCGCCGCGTGCGAACATACGGTCGAAAGCAATGTGGTAGTTGGTGTTGGTCATCAGTCCGCCAGCATGAATAGCGGTTGTCGAGCCTAGTGCAAGCACTGTTGCAAAAATAAATTTTCTCATCATTTTTTCCGATTCTAATGGTTATGGCTGCAAAGTTAGCCAAAAAAACTCAAAGAAAGTGAAAAAATGACGAGAAAATCACGTAAAACGTGCTTGTTCCTTTACGTTGTACGCTCGCGGAAGCGTTCCAACAGCCATGCTTTCTGCTCGGCGATGGTCATGTGGGAGTTGTCCAGTTCGATGGCATCATCGGCTTTGCGCAGAGGAGAGACCTCGCGGTGGGAGTCGATGTAGTCACGCTCCTCCACGTTCTTCAGGATATCATCGAAGTCGGCAGGCATGCCTTTGGCCTTCAGTTCATCGTAGCGGCGCTGGGCACGGACTTCAGAAGAGGCAGTGACAAAGACCTTCAGTTCGGCATCAGGGAAGACAGTGGTGCCGATGTCACGGCCGTCCATCACCACCCCCTTGTCCTTGCCCATCTGCTGCTGTTGGGCGACCATCGCTGTACGTACAAAGGGGATGGCTGCGACGGGACTCACATGGTTGGAGACCTCGAGCGACCGGATCTCTTTTTCGACGCACTCGCCGTTGAGGTAGGTGTCTGGACGTCCGCTCTCTGGGTTGAACTTGAACGAGATGTGGATGTCCTGCATCTGCTGTTCGAGGGCATCGGTATTGACGCTGCCGTCTTCAAGGAACAGACCATGACGAAGGGCGTAGAGGGTGACAGAGCGGTACATGGCACCTGTGTCTACATAGACATATCCGACCTCGCGGGCGAGGTCTTTGGCCATCGTGCTCTTGCCGCACGAGGAGTGGCCGTCGATGGCAATGGTAATTTTCTTCATAATGAATATGATACGTTAAATATTAATGATGATGCGCTGACGTGGTACTTGCCGTAAGCCACATGGAGTTTGAAGCGCTCCAGGGTGAGACCGCCACCGAAGGAGAGCCCGGCACCGTGGGATGATGAACTGTCGGACTCGCTGATCTTCATCTGACTGGCTCGACGGAAGTTGTAGCCTACAGCCACGTAAATCTGCTGGGAGAGCATGACGTCGGCTCCTATGGCGATATGGCGCCCGAAGGCCTCATCCCAGTTGTTAAGCCTGCTCATGGTGAGTGAGAAGCGCAGCGGGGCATTGCCCAGGCCCTTGGTGATGCCCACCTGAAGGTCGAGAGGAATCTTCTCGAACGTGTCGTCGTATGCCTTTACCTGTCCACCCAGGTTCTTGGCCACTGCCGAGACACTCAGGTCGCGCTCTTCATCAAAATAGTTCAGTCCGAGGTCTATCCCCACGGCCATTGAACTGTATCCGGCGATATGTGAGGAGACGACCTTGGCGGTGATGCCGCCGTTGAGGGTTTCTGTGAGGGCATAGGCAAAGGATCCGCCGAGCATGATGTCACGGGCGGAGGTTGTGCCTAAGTCCTGATAGTCGGCAGTCGTTTCGTGCATCGTGCCGTAGTCCATGTATTGTCCGATGGCGCCCCACGTGCCACGGTCCCCAATGCCTTTTATATAGGCGGCGCTTGCTGTCTTGGCACCCTCCATATAGGTCATGTAGTTCAGGTTGATGGTACGGTCGCCCACACCGTTGATGAGGGCAGGATTGTGGAAGATGACCGTCGCATCGTCGTCAGTGATAGTGATGTTCTCTCCACCTAAGGCGGCTACATGGGCACTGACGGGCAGACGGAGGAAATTGTAGGTCGTCTGACTCTCCTGGGCGGAGAGAGGTGAGAGGCGAGAGGTGAGAGGTGAGAGGAATGACAGAAGGCAGAGAGTTGGCAGGTACTTCAGCCAACTCATCCACTGATTTCTATGTTTCCAGACCGTCTTTGTCACGTCCTTTTTCTAAAATCGCTGCAAAGATACAAAATAATTCTTAATTTCACCGATATTTTACCTTTTTACTCTTTTACCTTTTTACTTTTTTGTTACCTTTGCATAACCATTCGCTATATAAACGGAAGAAAACCGTATTTATTATGGAAGAGAAGAAAAGTCGTCAGTCTGACCTCGAAGGCAAGCGTGTACAGGGATACCTCCTTGGACTCATTCTCGTGCTCGCTCTGCTCTTCGTTGCCCTGCAATGGAACAGCAGCGACGAGGGGTGGGCTTTCTTCGAGCAGGAAGACGATCTGGAGGCCGAACTCGAACTGGAACCCCTGAAACGCGATAAGGATGAAATACCCATGATGCTGCCCCAGGAGAAGACGCCTGAGCAGCCGAAGAGCGAAGAACTCAAATTGGTGGATGACGACGTGGAGATAGCCCCCGAGATTGCAGAGGAAACACCGTCTGAGCCTCAGGAGACCTCCGTGGAGCCCGAAGAGCCGGAACAGCCCGAGGTGGTCGATATGTACGATGAACCCGTCGACTTCCGTGTGGTGGAGGATCTGCCGCAGTTTCCAGGTGGTGCAGCAGAGTTCATGAAGTGGCTCACGAAGAACCTGCGATATCCTGCCTCCGCTCAGTCACAGCAGATCAAGGGCAGGGTAGTGGCACAGTTTATCATCAATCGCGATGGCAGTATAACAGATCTCGAACTGACTGAGCATTTGAATCGTGCCTGCGACAATGAGGTGATGCGTGTATTGCGGATGATGCCGAAGTGGCAGCCTGGACTGATGAATGCCAAGCCTTGCCGCACGAAAGTCTGCATCCCAGTGGTGTTTAATATGTGATCATTGAAGAATATGTATAGTTTATAAAAATAAGGTATGTATCAATCAGAAGAATTATTGAAAATGGTAAATGAGGCGATCGATGGTCTGAAATACGACCGCACCCCCGCCTCGCTGTATGATCCTATCAAGTATGTCTTGTCGTTAGGCGGAAAGCGTGTCAGGCCTGTGCTCATGCTCTTGGCCTATAATCTGTATAAGGATGATCCCGAGAGCATCATGACACAGGCTGTCGGACTGGAGACCTATCATAACTTCACCCTGTTGCACGACGATCTGATGGACAATGCCGACATGCGGCGCGGTCACGAGACGGTGCACAAGAAGTGGGACGCTAATCAGGCCATCCTTTCTGGTGATACGATGTTGCTGCAGGCTTTCGAAAGAATGTCTGCATGCAGGGAAGATAAGTTGAAGCAGGTGTTCGAGACGTTTATGAAGACCACGATTGAGATTGACGAGGGTCAGCAACTCGATGTGGAGTTCGAGACACGTGAAGACGTGAAGGAGGAAGAGTACATCGAGATGATCCGTTTGAAGACGAGTGTGTTGCTGGCTTGCGCCCTGAAGATCGGCGCCATCCTTGCCGGCGCCCCGAAGGAGGACCAAGAGAATCTCTATGTCTTTGGCGAACAGATTGGTCTCGCCTTCCAGTTGCAGGACGATTTGCTTGACGTGTATGGCGATCCGAAGGTGTTTGGAAAGAACATTGGCGGCGACATCACGTCGAACAAGAAGACATATATGCTCATCAACGCCTTGAATCGTGCTGATGCCCGTCAGAAGCAGGAACTGATGCGGTGGATTGAGGCAAAGACTTTCGACCGTGATGAGAAGGTTATGGCGGTGACGACCCTCTACAACGAGATTGGTATCCGTAGGCTCTGTGAGCAGAAGATAGAGGATTGTTATGCCCGCGCTCAGTTGTATATGGATAAGGTTGGAGTCAGTGAGGAGCGCAAGGCAATACTGAAGACCTATGCTGCTGCGATGATGAAAAGACAGTCATGATCGATACACATTGCCACCTTGATGGTGAGGAGTTCGCAGAAGATCTGGAACAAGTGATTGCCAGAGCCCGTGAGGCTGGGGTGAAGGCTATAGGCGTTCCCGGGATTGATCTGAAATCCTGTGACTCTGTGATGGCTCTATGCGAGCGTTATCCGGACTTCTGTTTTCCGATGCTCGGCTTGCACCCAGAGGAGGTCCGCAACGATTGGAGGGAAGTCTTACAAATCATAAAACTCAAAATTGAAACCTCAAACCTCAAACCTCAAACCTCAAACCTCAAAGTCTCTGCCATTGGCGAAGTAGGCCTCGACTTTTACTGGAGCCGTGAGTATGAAGAGGCTCAGTTACAGGCGTTTGAGGAGCAAGTGCGATGGTCTGTTGAACTGCAGTTGCCGCTGATGATTCATTGCCGGAAGGCACAAAATGAGATGGTCGCTATATTAAAAAAGTATCAGGACGATCTGCCAGGTGGCGTGTTTCATTGTTTTACAGGCAACGCCATCGAGGCACAGGAACTTCTGCAGTTCGAACGTTTTGTGCTCGGCATTGGCGGTGTGCTGACGTTCAAGAAGTCCAAACTCCCTGAGACGCTTGCCGAAGTCGTGCCTGTGGATCGTATTGTGCTTGAGACCGATGCGCCCTATATGGCACCAGTGCCCATGCGAGGTCAGCGCAACGAGCCAGCCTATGTGGCTCACGTCTGTCGGAAACTCGCAGAGGTCTATGGCGTCAGCGTGGAAACTGCAGGCCAAGTGACGACAGCCAACGCCAAGCGGGTTCTCGGCTATAGTTAACAAATCATAAAGTTCAAAGTCCAAAGTGTTTAGTTCGAAGAAAATGATTACCTTTGCATCCGCAAATCGGAAAGGTCGTGTTTTGGCGATCTCAACGAAGTCAACTGGAGAGGTGCTCGAGTGGTTGAAGAGGCACGCCTGGAAAGCGTGTAGCCGGCAAAACTGGCTCGCAGGTTCGAATCCTGTTCTCTCCGCAGGTAGAACAGGTTCAAAACGCCATAAGGCGAATCCTGTTCTCTCCGCAGGTAGAACGGGTTCTATTTTTATGAAAAGACTTACTATTCTGATTACACTCATCAGTTTGCTCTGTTTTTCGCAAACCATCCAAGCACAAGAATCTTCCCCCAAAGATAGCGTGGCAGTGTCCGCCGTGGTGGCTGACGACTCATTGGCATTGGCAGACTCGCTTGCAGCAGAGGCTATGGTGCTCGACGATTCTGAGGCTGACTCAGAGGAGGGTGGTTTCCATAAACAGTTGAAGACGAAGTTTATCGACGGTAATGCGGGTTATATGTCGCTTGTGGCCCTCGCCCTCGTCTTGGGATTGGCTTTCTGCATCGAGCGTATCATCTATCTGACACTCTCTGAGATAAAGGCACACAAACTGATGGAGGACATCGAGAAACACCTTCAGAAGGATGATGTCGAGGGTGCGAAGACTATCTGTCGCAACACGCGGGGTCCTGTGGCTAGTGTCTGCTATCAGGGACTGATGCATATCAACCAGTCGATGGATGCCATCGAGCGTTCGATCACCAACTACGGTGGTCTGCAGGCCGCCAATCTTGAGAAAGGCTGTTCGTGGATCAAACTGTTCATCGCCATGGCACCCTCTCTGGGATTCCTGGGGACGGTGATCGGTATGGTGATGGCCTTCGACCATATCCAACAGGCCGGTGACATCGGTCCTACCATCGTGGCCAGCGGTATGAAGGTGGCACTGATCACGACCATCTTCGGTATCGTCGTGGCCCTCATCCTGCAACTGTTTTACAGTTATATTCTCTCGAAGATAGAGCGTCTGACGGCCCAGATGGAAGAGTCAGCCATCACGCTCCTCGATCTTATCGCAGAGTATAAAAATAAATAGCATGAATGGTTTACAGTTTACAGTTTACGGTTTACAGTTGATTACCTGGCACGCCCAGATAATTGGCGGTAGTAGAGTCGTATCTGCCTGTAGTAGAGTCGTATCTGCCTGTAGAAGTAATCATCTGTAAACTGTAAACCGTAAACTGTAAACAAAATAAAAATATGATAAGTCCCTTCTTCGCCGACCTGTTTCTCTGGCTGATGTACATGATGCTTGCAGCCACCCTCCTGGTGACAGCCTATAGCGTGTGGCATGGCATGCGCACCCGGCGCAGAGGTGATGACATCGTTAACCGCGTGCCGGCTGGTAGGATAGGGTGGTGTGTACTTATCGGACTGCTTGTCTGCCTCGTCGTCACATTCCTCTTAGGGTCGTCAAAGCCCGTCATGACCAACGGCCAGCCCTTTACCAGTGTGTTCTGGCTGAAGGCTACTGATATGTTTATCTTTACTTCCATTCTCCTGATTGTCGGATGTTTCGTAAGCGTTTTCGTCAGCAGATTCCGGAGTTGAATACCACATCGACGGCAGACATCTCGTTTATGTTGTTGATTTTCTTCCTCGTGACATCGTCGATGGACACGGACAAGGGACTTCTGCGCCAGTTGGCACCTCCTCCCATGGAGAATACGCAGCCGCAGGAGGTGAACAAAGACTTCGTCATGCGCGTCGAACTCGACGGCCACGACCAACTCTTCTGCGACGGTCGCCCCCTCACTTCTGAACAACTCACCGAGGCTGTGGTCTCGATGGCCTCTGTGAACCGCATCGGCCATGTCGTTTCCATCCAGGCCGATCGTGCCTCTACCTACGAGGCCTATTTCCGTATGCAGGATGCCATCGTCGCCGCCTATCAGCAGTTGCGCGAACAGTACGCGAAGACGCATTATGGTAAGGGTTATCGCCAACTATCGTCAGAGGAGCGGTCGATGGTTAATGACTATTATCCACAACGCATCAGTGAGTCTCTGACCACTCAGAAAGGAGGTGGCCAATGAGACCGATGCGGAGTATGTTTCATGACCGTCGTCATCGAGGTGTCCCTTCACTCAATGTGGCATCGATGCCCGATCTCATTTTCACCGTGCTTTTCTTTTTTATGATTGTCACCCACATGCGCAGCGACGAGGTGAAGGTGCGCCTTGAGGTGCCTGCCGGCTCGGAAGTGAAGAAACTTGCGGGGCATCCGGCCATTGTCAACATCTATATTGGGAGACAAGGAGGCAAGGCGAAAGGAGGTCAGGACAATACATGGGCCGTGCAGTTGAATGGTGATATGGTGTCGCCTGCTGACATTCCTGCCCGCATCAGCGATATCCGCAGCAAACTGTCACCAGAGAATGCCGAGCGCATGACGGTCAGTCTGCGTGCCGACCGTCGTGCTCCGATGGGTCTCGTGAGCGACGTCAAACAGGCCCTCCAGCAATCATACGCCCTGAAAATCAACTACAGTGCGACAGAAATAAAAAAGTGAGATTTCACAAATAATCCCCGCCAAAAACTGGCGGGGATTACTGTTGGTGATTCGGTCGGGGCTCGAACCCGAGACCTACTGCTTAGAAGGCAGTTGCTCTATCCAACTGAGCTACCGAACCGACCTTTTTATGTTTGCGGGTGCAAAGGTAGACATTTTTTTGCTAACTGCAAAATTTTAGACCGTAAATCTTATATATGAGCGGTCGTCGAAGGAGTTGAAGCCTGGTGTGAAGCCTTTCGTGGCCTTAAAATCGCCGATGTTGAGCGGGTCGTTGCGACGCTGTTCGTCGAGACGGGCCTCTGACTCCGCGAGGGTGGGACAGAGGAAGGGATAGCCGTCGGAGGCGAGGACAATCTCCCAGGGACGGAAGTCGAGGGTGATGACGGGTACACGCATCTCGGGGATGGGAAAGCCGTCGATGACGGCGTAGGTCTTGTTCTGGTTCTGCATCTCGCGGAGCATCTCGGGGATGATGGCTGCACGGGCCTGATCGTCGGCAAGGATCTCTTCAGGGGTCTTCCCTTGAGCCAGCAGTTCCTTCACTTTCTGGGCGCGCATCTCAGCCAGTCTTTGTTCGTAGGGCTTGGGATTCTCGCAGAGTTCTCCGCCGACAAGGCACTGACAGTCGCCCACGAGCCATATCTCGCGACGGCGGTTGGAGTAGACGATGACAGAGGCGCAGAGACGCTCCTCGGGATGGGATGCGAGGTAGTCTGTAGGCTGATCAGACCACCCCGCCCTTTGGGCTCCCCTCCTACTGAGGAGGGGAAAAAGATACCAAGGAGGCAGATATACGTCGCGGATGGCTTTCGCGGCGCTGACACAGAACTGATGGCACGACGTGTCGGGTGGCATCTTACGGATGACGCGACTGACGATGGTCATGGCGTAATGGCCGTTAGACATCCGTCGGCTCCACTGGCGCGTGGCCTTCGAGGTGCTCCCGTCGATGACGGCGATGAAGTCATTTGTGATGACGATTCCGTCCTCGCTTTTCTTTTGGGGATTCTTCGGAATGACGCTTTGTTCGATGATCTTCATTCTTGTTCGGATGATAGGATTGGGGCTTATGGCCACCTGTGGACTGTGGCATGCCGCTGTATAGTTTCGGGATCAGATCGGCTCTGCCGATACGACGCAGACTCTGTTCGATGCTGCGACGCTCTTCGGGCTTGTACCAGAAGAAATACTGGCGCTGGGCGAGTTTCTCCTTCTGTGACTTGGCACTGAAGACGGGTTCGAGGGTGTAAGGGTCGTAGCCCGTGTACCAGGTTTCGGTGGCGATGGTCATCGGGGTGGGGGTGAAGTCCTGCACTTGTTCGAGGTGGAAGTCGAGCCCCTTAGTGATGACGGCGAGTTCAGCCATGTCCTCCTCGTAGCAACCAGGGTGGGAGGAGATGAAATAGGGGATGATCTGCTGATGGAGATTCTCTTCGCGGTTGATGCGGTCGAACAGACGTTTGAACTCATAGAACTGCTGGAAGGAGGGTTTGCGCATGAGGTGGAGCACACGGTCGCTGGTGTGCTCTGGAGCGACCTTCAGACGTCCGCTCACATGACGGGTGATGAGTTCTCTGGTGTACTCTTGGGCTGCACGGTTGGCGGCCTCGTCTTTGCTCTTATATAATAATAGGTCGTAACGCACGCCACTGCCTATGAAACTGCGCTTGATGCCTGGAAGGGCATCGACGGCGTGGTAGATGTCGAGGAGTCTGGAGTGGTTGGTGTCGAGGTTAGGACAGATCTGCGGATGGATGCAACTGGGACGTCGGCACTTCTCGCAGGCGTTGTGGTTTCGGCCATGCATGCCGTACATGTTGGCAGAGGGACCTCCGAGGTCGGAGAGATAGCCCTTGAAGTCGGGCATCTCGATCACCTGCTTCACCTCTTTTAATATACTCTCCTTGGAACGGCAGGCGATGAACTTGCCTTGATGGGCGGAGATGGTGCAGAAGGCACAACCGCCGAAGCAGCCTCGGTGGATGTTTACCGAGTGCTTAATCATGTCGTAGGCAGGGATGCGCTTGCCCTTGTATTTCGGATGTGGCTGACGGGTGTATGGCAGGTCGAAGGAGGCGTCGAGTTCTTCGGTGGTCATCGGCGGATAGGGAGGATTGACGACGACGCAGGTTTGAGGTTTGAGATTGGAGGTTTGAGATTGGAGGGGCTGAATGAGCCGCTGGGCGTGGATCATGTTCGACTGCTCCTCGATATGGCGGAAGTTCTCGGCCTGCGCGCGCTTGTCTCGAAGACACTCCTCGTGGCTGTGGAGCACGATGTCGTCGGCAGTGATGCCGCCAAGAATGTCTTCCTTCCTGGCGAGATAGACGGTTTGCGGGATGGATTTAATGGCGGCAGCAAATTGTTCACTATTCATTTTCTCCTTTTCACTTAACACGCGTGCCAGTTCGAGGGTAGGCTTCTCGCCCATACCGTAGGTGATCATGTCTGCCCCAGAGTCGATGAGGATACAGGGGCGCAGGGCATCTTGCCAGTAGTCGTAGTGGGTGACGCGACGCAGTGAGGCCTCGATGCCGCCGAGCACTACGGGGACATCGGGGAAGAGTTGTTTGAGGATCTTGGTGTAGACGATCGTGGGGTATTCCGGCCGCATGTCGTGTCGGCCGTCAGGTGAGTAGGCATCCTCAGAGCGCAAGCGACGGTTGGCGGTGTACTTGTTGACCATCGAGTCCATGCAGCCAGGGGAGATGCCGAAGAAGAGGCGTGGGCGTCCGAGTTTCCTGAAGTCACGATAGTCGCCGTGCCAGTCTGGCTGTGGGACGATGGCCACCTTATAGCCTGCAGCCTCCAGCACCCGTCCGATGACGGCTGCCCCAAACGAAGGATGGTCGACGTAGGCGTCGCCAGAGAACAGGATGACATCCAGTTCATCCCATCCCCTGAGTTCCAACTCCTTTTTCGTCGTCGGCAAGAAATCCGTCAATTTGCTTTGAGATTTTAGGTTTGAGGTTTGAGATTTGAGATTTGAGGTTTGAGCATGATGATTACCTTGGAGGCGGTTTGTCTCTTCGGCATCCGCTCTCCTGGGTTTATTGTCTTTAGAAGTATTCATAAAGATCAAAACTCAAATCTCAAACCTCAAATCTCAAACCTCAAATCTCAAACCTCAAAACTCAAAATTAATTGAACGGTGTTCCCTGGAATGCGCGAGTTGTGGAACCAAGGCTTTCGTTGCCTTTATCTTTCCAATTGATGTAGAGCAATACGAGTTGCTGGAGGCCGAAAGCCTTCATGTTGGGATGATAGATGACGTCGAGGCAGAGGTCGAGCAGATCCTTGTCGAGTCCTGCCTGAGCCTCCAGGAGGGCACGGACGTTCAACTTCAGTTTTTCTAACACCTGTTCGTCTACATAGCCGTTGGAGTCGATGAGGTCACGCAACAACTGGTACTTCTCAATAGTCTGGAGATGTGTGTCCAGAATCTCGATGCTCCGTGTGCCGGAGGGATTGGTCTGAATCTTCATGTTGTAAGTTTTTTTAGTTATGATTAATCTAATAGGAATTTCAAGATGCCTCGCATCAGGGCAAAACGCACATACTCCTCCTTAATGCACTCGAAGGGGAATCCGATGGTCATGGCCTTGTAATCGGTGCCGTTGTAGGCAACACAGGCACTCTGCTGATCGGCATAGCGCATGGCGCAGAAGGCTGGTGACACAGGTTCGAGCACATCCGGGTGGGTGGCGGCATAATGGCGTTCGTTCAACTGACGGTAGAATGCGAAGGTGGTGCCCAGACCACTGATGGTATTACGGAGTAGTGAGTCGGCATTGGTGCCCCGATAGTTGCATTTGAGCACTTCTTCCAGATAGCGCCTGTCGGACGGCATCCGCATGTCGGCCCCGATGTAGGAACCGCTGACGAGCAGTGCACCGCCACGTGAGGTGAACAACTGCAGGTGCTGGCGCATCATCGGCGACAGAGCCTGATAGGGGCGCAACGAATGACCATCGTTCTTCTCAAGTCCGAGAATCAGGTCAACCATGTCGTATTTCAGGGGGATGACTTCATTGGTCTCTAAGGCCTCGGACGAGCAACTGACGATATTATAACGCTGGGTGTTGGAGATGGCGTCAGCATGGGTACGGATGTAATTGAAGTCGTTGCCAGCGATGAATTGTCCAGCGAGTGTCTCGTCAGTATAGCCCAAGCCGTCGGTGGTCTCCCTGCCCATCGTGGCTTTATTGAAGCAGGTCTGATAACCCAACCATCCTGCCGTGCGTCCATATGATACACCGGCATCTTGTTCGAGGTCGAAGCCTTGCTCTACCGTATTGTCACGGACGGCAGGAGAGGAGAGACGGTGGAAACCGTTGACGATGAGCACGGTTTTCTCGGCCTCCGGAGTGTAGTAACAGGATACCACCTCGCTGGGGAAACTCTCTCCGCCCTCGTTGACTGCTGTTATCTGGAATGAGTACTGCCGTCCAGCCACGATGGGAATCTTCACGCTGTTGTGACCCCGTCCTTTGATGTATTGCCCATTGTCGAAGCCGCTTCTGCCAGTGGCAGTATATACGATGTATCCCGATGGCTTGGCAGTCGGCTCGAGCGGGTCGTCTACAGCCGTCCAGTGAATTTCTGCCTCGCCCTTGTTGGTGAGGACGACATACACGTGGTCGGGTGTGAGGGGTGAGACGATATAGGGCACGTGGTGCATACGGCTGATATAGCGCAGCAGGGTCTTGTAGATGCTGCGTGCGAGATTGAAGCGGAAGTTGGGATCCTGACCGAAACGCATATCAGCGAAGTTCTGGTGCGACATCGTCTCGATGATGGCGCTGGGCACCTTCGGCACGCGGCTCTCAGAGTAGTTGCGGTCGAAGAGTTCGCGGCGCTGCCACTCGTGGTAGATGGCTTGCATCTCGTTGGGGATGATAGTCAGCAATTCGTCAGCGAGGTCACGAGAGGCCAGTCGACTGCGTCCTGTGCTGAGGATACTGTCGTTCATAAAGGTGGTGCAGACGGCAAGGGTTCCTGTGTGTGTCTTGCCGTCAGCCGTATAGCCGGCGTCGCTATGTACGGCCAGAGTGAGTTCAATGGGAACATTGCGGCCTGTCGTATCTGGCATATAGCAAGAGCCTCCGGCGAGTTCGTTGGTCATGCATGAACGGGCGTTGATATCGTCGCCGTAGTCATCCTGTCCGTCCTTTGTGCTATAGACAGAGTAGGGCATGCCAGCCCACTGGGCATAGTAGCGTGAGCCTTCAAAGCAACGAGGCAGGAGGCTGACTTCTCCCTCGCGGGCTATGTTTCCCATGCCTCCACCAAAGCGCACACCGTCGGCAGTGACGATGCCATCACGGTCACTGAGATTGTCGATGACCACACAGTTACGTTCGTTGTTGCCCTCGTCGAAATAGAAAGTGCCAAGATAGACCCATGTGGAACCACCCATCTGCTGGTTGACGCGGAACTCTGTAGGGATGCCCTGATGCCACACCGTGTAGTGGGCATCGTCGATGCTGCCTTCTACCGTCTGATAACTCACGTAGACAGCATAATGACCTGGTTCCGGGATGGTGGGATACCAGGTGATCGTACTTTTCAGACTGGCATCGTTGACGGTGCTTGTCTGCCTGGCCGTGCCAGCCACAAAGGGATTCTCTTTTTCCTCATAGCCGCCTTCGTGGAAGGCAAAACCCGGGATATTGGTGGGATGCCAGTCGAAGACACCTTTACTCTCTTTATAGCGCGAACCGTCGGCGGCCTTTTTGGTGTCGTTGTCGATAACGGCCTCATGATCCTGCCAGTCACGTTCACGGGGGGTGAACACGATGGCGCCTGCTTTCTCCAACATCGGGATGAGGTAGGGGGTGACGATGGTCTGTGTGAACAGATCCTCACGGGTGCCGAAGAGGGCAGGACGCTGCCAGCGCCACATATGATCTTTCAGATTATAATAGCGCCCGTGGCTGGCCCAGACAGAGAGGTGCCGGTTCTGCAGACCACGCGTAACCTTATAGGGTAGGGAGGCATTACTCACCCACGGACGGCCAGTATAGTCGATGTCGCCCCATAGACGGTTGGGATCCATGTTTTTCTGCAAACGGGTCGGCACAAGTTGGCGGATGTCCCAGCCTCCAGTCTTGACCACGAGGTCATAGTGCTTGTAGGCAGGGTGGACCATCTTCCTGACGGCTTCGTAGATATCCTCCGCCGACTTAGGTGTGAAGAGTTGTTCGCCAAAGTGAGAGTCGGCGCAGACCTCGATGGTCCTTGTGGTGTCGTTGACAGTGAAACTCTGCAGACGAGATGCCGACCTGACGAGTTGGCCGAAGGGACGATATCCTTTGAAATAATTGTCTAGTTGCTTCTTGATGTCCTGTTGTGCGTTGACAGGGAGTATCAGTAAGGCTAAAAGGAATAAGGTACTAAGTCTTTTCATACGAGTTCTCCAATGGTAAAATTCTCGGGCTTCTTGCCTTTGAAGTCCTTGTAATAGAGTTTGATTTCTCTCATGTCGCGGTCCAGGTTGCCGGAGGGGATGATGGTTTTGGTACACTGAATGCGCTTCTGCTGATAGTCGATGCCATAGAGCAGGATGGGAAGTCCGGCCTTCAAGGCGATGAAATAGAAGCCTTTCTTCCACTCTGCCGTCTTGGAACGGGTTCCTTCTGGTGTGATGCAGAGGTGGAATGACTGAGCCGCCTTGGCTGTTTCTGCCATCGCGTCTGTCATGCTCGACTTCTTCTGTCTGAACACAGGGATGCCGCCCAAGTGACGAAAGATGGGGCCGAGGGGCCAGAAGAACCACTCTTTCTTCATCAGGAAATTACTCTTGATACCTTCAGCACCCACATACAACTGTCCGAGGATGAAATCCCAGTTGCTGGTATGTGGTGCCAGGCAGATAATGTACTTGTCGGGATGGTCTTCTGTTACTTCAGTCGTCCATCCCATTCGTTTGTATAACAGCCAATTACAAAATGACTTCCACATGATTAAATGTTATGCGTTTAACTGATCCAAGATATCACTGGCCTGAGCATTGAACTGCTCGCGCAAGTCCTGGAAATATTTCTTGGCCGGGATGCCAGGTTCTGGGTGAGACACTCTCCTGATGGCATTGTCCTGCAACTTGACGATGGAGAATGCATGTGCATTCAGATTCTCTTTATTGGACTCAGGGCCGTAGAGTGAAGCGGCTACACATTCTGCAAATAATGCCTCGCAGATCAGGTTGATTTTCTTCTTTAGTCTTCTTTTTGTTGCCATGTCCTTTTCCTCCTATTATAGTGTTATTTGCTAATTTGACTGAACAAAGATAAGCAAAATTTCCGAGATACAAAGCCTTTATGACCAAAAAAATATTAAAATGTCGAATTTAGGTTGTTTTCTTTCGTATTTCTAACAAAAATCAACTAATTTTGCACGTCGAAAAGAGTTATTCATTTCAAAATAAACATTTATCAGATTATGGAAAAAAGTGCATTACAGATTGCAAGAGCCGCCTATCAGCCGAAATTGCCGAAGGCTCTGCAGGGTGCTGTAAAGATCAAGGAGGGTCAGCCCACTCAGAGTGTCGGCGACCAGGAAGAAATCAAGAAGTTGTTCCCCAACACTTATGGCATGCCCATCGTGGAGTTCGAGCCCGCTACCGAGGCCAACAACACCAAGATGAATGTCGGTATCATCCTCTCTGGTGGTCAGGCTCCTGGCGGCCATAATGTCATCACTGGTCTGTTCGATCAGATCAAGAAACTGAATCCTGAGAACCGTCTCTTTGGTTTCATCCTCGGTCCTGGTGGTCTTGTTGACCATAACTATATGGAACTGACCAAAGAAATCATCGACGAGTATCGTAATACTGGTGGTTTCGATATGATCGGTTCCGGCCGTACAAAACTGGAGAAGGTCGATCAGTTTGAGAAGGGTCTGGAGATTATCCGCGAACTCGACATCAAGGCCATTGTGATCATTGGTGGTGACGACTCTAATACGAATGCCTGTGTGCTGGCCGAGTACTATGCTGCCAAGAACTACGGTGTACAGGTGATTGGCTGTCCGAAGACTATCGACGGTGACCTGAAGAACTCACAGATTGAGACCTCTTTCGGTTTCGATACCGCTTGTAAGACCTACTCAGAACTGATTGGTAACATTGAGCGCGACTGTAACTCAGCCCGTAAATACTGGCACTTCATCAAGGTGATGGGTCGTTCGGCCTCTCACATTGCCCTGGAGTGCGCCTTGCAGACACAGCCCAATATCTGCCTTGTCAGTGAGGAGATCGAGGCCAAGGCCATGAGCCTCGACGATATCGTGGAGTACATTGCCAACGCAGTGGCAGTACGTGCTGCTGACGGTAATAACTATGGTACCGTCATCATCCCCGAGGGTGTCATCGAGTTCATCCCTGCTATCAAGAAACTGATTGCCCAACTCAACGACGTGCTCGCATTGCCTGAGGCTAAGGATCTGGGACGTTCGGAGTCTATTGATTTCGTGAAGAGTCATCTCTCAGACGAGAATCTCGCTGTGTTCAACTCACTGCCCACAGGTGTTGCCCGCCAGTTGGCCCTCGACCGCGATCCTCACGGAAACGTTCAGGTGTCGCTCATTGAGACAGAGAAACTGCTCTCGACAATGGTGGCTCAGAAACTTGAAAAGATGAAGAAGGCTGGCAAGTTCGTTGGCAAGTTTGCTGCCCTGCATCACTTCTTCGGATATGAGGGACGCTGCGCTGCGCCTTCAAACTTCGATGCCGATTACTGCTATGCCCTGGGTACTTCAGCCGCTCAGTTGATTGCCAACGGCAAGACCGGTTACATGGCTATCGTGAAGAATACGACGGCTCCTGCAGACCAGTGGATCGCAGGTGGTGTGCCCATCACGATGATGATGAACATGGAGAAGCGTAACGGTGAGATGAAGCCTGTGATCCGCAAGGCTCTTGTCGAACTCGACGGTGCTCCCTTCAAGTGCTTCGCTGCCCAGCGTGAGCGTTGGGCCCGTGAGACGGCTTATGTCTATCCTGGTCCTATCCAGTACTGGGGACCCTCAGAGGTCTGCGACCAGCCTACGAAGACACTGGCTCTTGAGCAGGCAAAGTAAATGTCGAAAAAGCGTGTAGTCCGGCGCAAAGGTGTCGGCACCACCCATACCTATCACGGCCCAGGGCATCGTAAGCGCCCTGGTGTCGTGATTCGTCTTCTCCAGAGGGTTCCTTCCTGGGGATGGTGGATTGGTGGCGGGGCTATCGTATTGGTCTACATCTGGTTCTTCTATTATTTCTTCGTCGGGCCCTTCGGCTTCCGTTGGCGGGCACTCTATGGCACGGTCAACTATCCTGAGGGCTACGAGATTCACGGTATCGACATCTCCCACCATCAGGGACGTATCGACTGGGGAGAGTTGAAGGACAACGGCTCCATCAACAAGTGTCCCATCCGCTTTGTGATGATCAAGGCTACAGAGGGTGCCACTCAGACAGACGAGAACTTCCGCGACAACTTCTATCAGGCCCGTGAGAATGGTTTTACCCGCGGTGCCTACCATTTCTATAGTGTCCACACACCCGCTGAGCAACAGGCCTGGCACTTTATCAGCAACGTCAAACTGGAGAACGGTGACCTGCCGCCTGTGCTTGACGTGGAGCATAAACCGAAAGAGCAGACTGACGAGGAGTTCAAGAACTCCGTGCTGCAGTGGCTGGAGATGGTGGAGAAGCACTATCGGGTGAAGCCTATCATCTATACCTATTTCAAATTCAAGATGCGCTATCTCAACGATACCATCTTCGACCAGTATCCCTATTGGATTGCCCATTATTATGTGGACTCACTCCAGTACAAGGGCAGTTGGAAGTTCTGGCAGCACACTGATGCAGGCCGTCTGCCAGGCATCAAGGGCAACGTGGACTTCAACATCTACAACGGTTCGTATTACGACCTGCGTCAGATGACCATCGGCTCTCAGGAGAACATTGGTGAAAAGGCATACAGCGAATGAGATTCTTCATCACCCTCAGTTATGACGGCACTCGCTATCACGGATGGCAGATACAGCCCAACGGCTGTTCCGTGCAGGAGAAGTTGGAGTGGGGACTCTCCACGATTCTGCGACAGGCTATTGCCGTGACGGGTGCTGGCCGTACCGATGCCGGTGTCCATGCCCGTATGATGGTAGCCCACTTCGATGTGGAGTCCCTGCCGATGGATGCTGCTGATCTCGCCTACAAGTTGAATCGGCTCTTACCGCAGGACATTGCCATTCAGGAGGTGCGTCAGGTGAGCGACGATCTCCATGCCCGATTCTCGGCCACCTCGCGCACGTACCTTTATTATATACATACCGTGAAAGATCCCTTCCGCAGGGCTTATTCATGCGAACTGCACTACCCGTTGGATTTTGCAAAGATGAATGAGGCTGCTACGCTGTTGCTCAGTTACGACGACTTTGGCGCCTTCTGCAAGGCCCATGCCGATGTGAAGACCACGCTCTGTCATGTGACTTCGGCTGGCTGGCACCAGACATCGCCTTCGAGTTGGTATTTCGAGATTACGGCAAACCGTTTTCTGCGTAACATGGTCCGTGCGGTGGTGGGGACGCTCATCGACGTCGGACGTGGACGCCTCTCGCTCGATGACTTCCGTAAGGTCATTGAGGGCAAGCGCCGTACGGAGGCTGGTGAGTCGATGCCCGCCAATGCCCTCTTCCTCGAAGACATCAAGTATTAAATCCGTAAATAGTAAATCCTCCGATGTGGCTGATTCTCGCTTTCCTGTCAGCAGCGATGTTAGGCTGCTACGACTCCTTTAAGAAGCAGGCTCTCAAGTCGAATGCCGTCATTCCTGTGTTGTTCCTCAACACGCTCTTCTCCTCGCTCATCTTCCTGCCGTGCATCATCCTCAGCGGCACCTCCGACCTGCTCGAAGGCACCATTTTCCAGACGGCCTCTGGAGGGTGGGAGATGCACAAGTATATCGTGCTGAAAGCCCTCATCGTACTGTCGAGTTGGATCCTCGGTTACTTCGGTATGAAACATCTGCCGCTCACGATCGTTGGGCCTATCAATGCCACTCGTCCAGTGATGGTGCTCGTGGGTGCCCTGCTGTTTTTCGGCGAGCGGCTCAACGTGTGGCAGTGGATCGGTGTGCTGTTGGCTGTTGCCTCGTTCTTGCTTCTCAGTCGGAGCGGCAAGAAAGAGGGCATCGACTTCAAGCACGACCACTGGATCTATATGATCGTCGGGGCAGCGGTGCTTGGTGCTGTCAGCGGCCTCTACGACAAGTATCTGATGGCACCCGTCGAGAGCGGTGGGGTAGGGCTCGACCGTATGATGGTGCAGTCGTGGTACAACATCTACCAGTGTGGCATGATGGCCCTGATGCTGTGGCTGCTGTGGTGGCCTAAACATGAGCAGACTACGCCCTTCCACTGGTCGTGGTCCATCCTCGGCGTGAGCATCTTCCTCTCCACGGCCGACTTCATGTATTTCTATTCCCTCTCGTTGCCCGATGCCATGATCTCCATCGTGTCGATGATCCGCCGGGGCAGCGTCATCGTCAGTTTCCTCTTCGGTGCCCTCTTCTTCCGCGAAAAGAATCTCAAGGCCAAGGCTTTCGACCTCGCCCTGGTATTGTTGGGAATGATCTTCCTCTACATCGGAAGTAAGTAGGAATCAGTCTCTTAGTTGTTGCTTCTTGGCCTTCGTACAGTGCTGGCAGAGGAAATCGTAGACGAAATCGAAGTCCTCGTCAGGCACATAGATGCGGTTCTTGTTCAGCAGTTGGTTCACCTTGATGAGGTTCATGCGCCTGCAGGGGATGAGGCGTGCGACATTCTTCAGGACTGAGGTTGACGAGAAGCGTGTCGAGGCGAGGATGCCCGATCCCACCACACCTGGCCGTCCTCCTGCTGCGCCTGCCAGCGCCGTCAGCGCACCAAGCACATTGGCCTTCTTCACCTGACGGCTCATCTGCTGGTGCTTCACCTCCTTCTCGTCCATCTCGAACAGCACCACGTATTTCCAGCCGTAGGTCCAGGCCACGATGACGTAGGCCACATAGCCGATGACCGCGAAGACAGCCATCAGTATCAGGAAGCCGGAGGAGAAACCCCACAGGGAACTCAGCGACAGGCCCTCCTCACAGCCGATGAGCAGCACATTGAACAGCCATACGAGGCCGAAACTGATGCCCAGCACCTTATACACATCCACCAATATGCTGGGATTCTTCAGCATCGGCACCTCATAGACCCATCGGTATTTTCCGTCAGGGTAGAGCGTCACGCGACTGTCAGCGGGTTGCTTCTTCATTTCCGTTTCCAGGTCTCTTCATTGTTATTTAAAAGTCTTCTATCTCACAATGGGGCAAAGATACAACATTTTTTGCAATTTTGTTCGTCTATTCGGAATTATTTCGTATATTTGCAGTCAGAATTTACAGTTAACATATACTCGATCCTTTTAAAACGAAGATGCCGATGAAAAAAAACGTTCTATTACTCGTTTTGACATTGTTACCGGTGGTAGCAAATGCTGATCCGGTCAAGATAGATGGCATTAGTTATAACCTTGATACAGAAAACAAGGTGGCCGAGGTCACTGTCTCCGATAATTGGGAGGGATATACGGGTGACATCATGATTCCTGATACGGTGGAATTTGACGAAGTGGCTTATCGTGTAACATCCATCGGCTTTACCGCATTCAGGTGGAGTGGTAAACTATCATCAGTCACACTCCCTAACACCATTTCTTATATTGGCGAGGGTGCTTTTGCGTATTGTTCAAGTCTCACATCTATTATAATACCAGACGCTGTCACATCCATAGAGGGACAAACGTTCCAAGGATGTAGCAGTCTGACATCTGTTGTAATGGGGACTTCTGTTTTGAGCATTAAAGATCGGGCTTTCGATGGTTGCAAAAGCCTGGCATCAATAGAGATTCCGGAAAGTGTGACGACCATCGGATCAGGTGCCTTTGATCGTTGCTCTTCGTTGGTTACGGTCTCGATTCCCAATAGTGTGACGGAAATACAGTACGATGCATTCCAAAACTGTACAGGTCTCACCACCGTGACGCTCTCAAGGAAATTGGAGACCATTAGCCGGGGACTCTTTACAGGGTGCTCCAGTTTGACAACAGTGAATATACCCAGCAGCGTCAAGACCATAGAGCCGACAGCCTTCTGGTATTGCAGAAGTCTGACCTCGATTATCATTCCAGATGGTGTAACAACCATAGGGAATCAAGCCTTTGAGTATTGTGACAACCTCGCCTCTATCACAATTCCTCAGTGTGTTAGTTCCATAGGCGCCAGTTCGTTCAGAAATTGTCCGGAATTGGCTTCTGTATTAGTCGATGCGGCAAACCCGATCTATGATTCTCGCGACAATTGCAATGCTATCATAGAAACTGCGTCGAACAAACTTATTGCAGGTTGTATGAGCACGACCATTCCCTCCGATATAAAGATGATCGGCGCCTATGCTTTCGCCGGAAGTAAACTGACGGCTGTTTCTATTCCGAGTAGTGTAGACAGCATTGCTCCACGCGCATTTCAGTCATGTCCGTTGCTGGCTTCCGTTCAAGTGGAAGAAGGGAATCGTAAGTATGATTCTCGAGATGGCTGTAACGCCATCATCGAGACTGCTACCAACACACTTCTTTTTGGTTGTCTGAACACGATTATTCCAAATAGTGTAACGTCAGTCTATGACAATGCTTTTTGGGGAAGTAAAGTAAGCACCGTTAATATTCCGGAAGGAGTTCTTTCTATTGGTACGGGTGCTTTCGGAGAGTGCTTGAACCTCGAAACCGTCTATTTACCAGCCAGCACGACTACCGTCAGCAAAGAGGCCTTTGATGGCTGCACAGCCCTAAAAGACGTCAATTGCCTGGCAGAAACTATTCCAGAAACGGATGAAGAGGCGTTTATTAATGTTGATCTTTCATTAGCAATCTTACATGCACCGGCTTCTGTGATTGAAGAGTACAGAGAGGTGGCGCCTTGGAGTGGTTTTGGAACTTTCATGGATTTGGACGGTAACGTTCTTCCTCCGAAGAAAGAGTGGACAGCAACTGGAAAAAGCGGTGATTGTGAGTGGTGGTACGAGGAGGAAACCCATACGCTGATCATTGGTGGAAACGGTTCTATGGAAGACTTTGCCTCAGAATGGGCATCGCCTTGGTATTTCAGACGTAGCATCGAGACGATTGATATTCAGGAAGGTGTCACCTCTATAGGAGATAATGCCTTCTATGGATGCGAGAATCTGACAACAATCAGCATTCCCAGTAGTGTGACGCGCATCGGCAAGTCTGCCTTTGACGGATGTAAGAGCCTTTCCTCGATAGCCATTCCAGCATCAGTCACCGCTGTCGAAGATTATACATTTGCCAATTGCTCCAATCTTACCAGCGTATACCTCGGTGATGAAATCGCTTCGATAGGCGCTCATGCCTTCGATATGTGTGTAAGTCTCCCAAATATCAATATCCCACAAAACGTTAACTCCCTTGGTGACTACTGCTTCCGTAATTGTACGGCCTTGAGCGCCATCACTTTACCAGAAGGCATTTCCGTCATCAATGAAGGCACTTTTAGAGGCTGTACTGTGTCATCCGCGAAACTTCCCGGTAGTTTAGTGACGATAGGGAGTCGTGCTTTCCAAGAATGCTACTATTTGACAGAGGTTGCAATACCCGACGGCGTGACAGAGATTGCCGACAGTGCATTCTACTGGTGTACAAGACTCAAGAGCGTCAGCCTTGGAGAAAGCCTGAAAACGATAGGGTCGTGGGCATTCTGGTCATGCAGCAACCTGACGTCTATCACGATTCCTGACCAGGTAACAACTATTGAAGCAAATGCCTTCCAGGAGTGCAGAAAATTGAAAGAACTGGTTTTCGGACAGGGGCTTACTACTATTGGAGACTATGCTTTCAATTGTTGTGGCGCCCTTACGGCAGTCAGCATACCTGACAACGTGACCTCTATAGGTAGAGGCGCTTTTTATTGGTGTTCAGACTTAGCCGAACTTTCAATTGGCAAAGGGGTAACAGCAATTGAAGCCGAAACCTTCCAGGATTGTTATAATCTGGTTTCTGTTGAGATTCCTGATAACGTTAAGAGTATTGGTAAAAGTGCATTCTTCGGCTGTAACGACTTGAAATCTCTTACTCTTGGAAATGGTGTTGAGATGATTGATGACGTGGCGTTTAATAGTAATACGTTGCGGAATGTGTATTGCTATGCAGATAATCCACCTTCGGCCACTGCCTCTTCATTCTCTGTGTTCTATGATGAGGTTACTTTGCATGTGCCGGAATTATCTTTAGACCTCTATAAGAGTGTTGCTCCTTGGAACGAATTCTTTGCACTCGTGCCGTTAGAAGGAACTGATATAAAGACCATTTCATCTGATGAATCAAAGATCATAGACGTTTTTTCTCTTGGTGGTAGGAAACTGGAACAACCTCAGAAAGGCCTTAACATCATCAAAAGTGCCGGTAAAACGGTTAAGAGGGTCATCTCAAAATAGACTTATTTTTGGTATTCTCAGTATCTCATTCCGTTAGCGACTGCAAACATAGTAACTACGGCTACGCGGGTCGGCATATTTAGTGCGTCGCCTGATACCATTTCGTTTTCTTCAGCCCGACGGAGCGCGTATTGTGACTTGGAGCGGAAGTTGTTATGCCAGAATAGGCACGGATGTCATTGAAGCCGTTGCTG
>Ga0247611_10002330_pt1 | contig 30900 bp, 30 predicted proteins | sample 177DNAGHGhighgp2_FD_192422 | JGI IMG/M metagenome (GOLD analysis project Ga0247611, IMG submission 192422) | Sheep rumen microbial communities from Palmerston North, Manawatu-Wanganui, New Zealand - 1770 DNA GHGhigh gp2 | ecosystem: Host-associated > Mammals > Digestive system > Stomach > Rumen... | reverse complement strand
GTGGTTTTATTCAGGGAAGAGTTTATTCGCATACGCAATTCATCGTTGAGGAACCGGAGCAGAATCTATTCCCTCAGACACAGATGGATTTACTGTATCATTTAATATCAGAAATAAACCACGGCAGGAATCACCGGTTGGTGTTGACCACACACAGTCCGTATGTGCTGTACGCGTTGAATAATTGCTTGTTGGCCTATCTTGTGAAGGATAAAGTTGACGAGGAGATTGTTGAAGAAATTGCTCCCGTCAAGTATGCGCTGAATCCTGAAGATGTGTCGGTGTGGTCTATCAAAGACGGTTGCGTGAGAAATGACAAAGGCGAACCCCACAAAACCATCCAGGACAAGAGGGGGTTGATTCGCAAGAATTACTTCAATGAGGTAATGCGTAAGGTGATGGGTGATTTCAATACGCTTTTGGGATATGATGATTAGTGAGAGTTACAGCCAGGACGTTTACATAGCTGATTTCACCAACTTTGTGGGGAAGCCCGGATTTGACAATCTTCCTTGCCAAGGTGTTATGGTGGGAATTCAAGAGAATGGCATAATCCCATCGTTCATTATTCACGATGAACGCGCTTTTCCTTTCAGTGTGATAAACAACGAGCATAATCCTGCCGTCTTTAAGAGGGAAGATGGTAGCCCCATGACGCAATGTGAGTGTATTGTCTTTTCGGAACGGAATGATAACCGCAAAGGATGGCTATTCTTTCTGGAGTTGAAGTATTGTGAACCCAAAAACCGCTATGATAGGATGCTGGAGGGTATTAGCCAGCTGAAAACAACCTGCAATTATATTCTTAAAGAAAGGCAGGAGTTAGATGCCACGCTTTTTAACAAGATGTTTCTTGTTGTCTCTACTCCGGGAGTAGAGCCTTTGGATCCTTTTGACGCCTCGTATTTTGACCAAGATTATATTCTCACGGTCAAGGAGGAGACCGGAGCTCTAGTGAAAGCAGTGAATGAGGTGAGCATCCTTACGCCGGCTTTGCTGAGGTTTTGAGGTAAAAAAAGAGTCCCATCGAACGATGAAACTCTTTTCACGGAGAGCGGATAATGGCTTCCATAACTCACGGCAGGTCGCTAAGTGCCCTACGAATCTGGTTCATAGCATCGCTGGGACAATGCCGGCCGCTAGATATGATTCGCTGGTCCCGGACTTCAAGTCCCAACTCGGATACGCCCAGGATCTTGGCAGAGGGCCGCTGCTTGCGGGCCAGTAGGAGCACACTGATAAGCTCGGGGCGGGAGAGGCCTGCGGCACTGATGATGTGGCTGTGTCGGAAGTCAGACACACGGCTGTTACGAATAGCAAGAACAGTGTCTTGAGCGGTAGAATTGAGGGCGTACTGAGTATGAAGATAACGCAAGCAATACTGGATGACTTGACCGCCAAGGCGAAGGAGAGTCCAAGACTAAGGATGAATTTGGATTTAAGAAACGGTGAGAATGACACGTCGCAGCGGATGCTGAATGCGATAGAGCCTGGGTCGGTAGTGCCTATTCATCGCCATCGGAATACGTCGGAAACGGTAGTGTGCCTCCGGGGGAAGTTGGTGGAGGAGTATTATGATGACTTGGAACGGATGTGTACGGAGTCTGTCGTGTTGACACCCAATGGGCAGACAGTTGCCTTGAACATTCCGGCTGGGCAGTGGCACACGGTGAAGGCGCTGGAGAGTGGAACCGTGATTCTGGAGGTGAAGGATGGGAGGTATGAGCCGATCGGCCCGGAGGATGTGTTGGAGTGAAGAGTTTAAAGAAAAAAAGTAAAAACTTAAAAGTATTATGGTCTTTAAGCGTATATTACATCCAGTAGGACAGGGTGCTTTCTTCAGTGAGCAGTTCTTTGATGACGCCGGTATGGTTGTCTTCAACGTAGTGTATGACTGCGGAGAGAAGAATACTACCAAACATCTTGTCAAGGAGATTGACAATACATTCAATCTTACAGACAAACCTGAGGTGATTGATATTTTGTTTATTTCGCATTTGGATGAAGACCATATCAACGGGATTAGCTATCTGGTCGGTAAGAAGTGTCTGACGAAAGACAGTGTGGTGATTCTCCCTTTGCACTATCCGTTGGTCCTGAAATTGATTCTCCAACAAATCGGGAGTTCAGCCAATATTGCGGGGTATGAAGGGCTCATGAGTCTCTTTGATTCTGGCGCCAAAATACTGGGGGTTGATGACAATGATGAGGTGCGGGCAAATGATGCGCTGAACATAGATGAAGGATTAGCCAATGTGGCGCCTTATACTGCGGTTAATAGCATGCAGCCATTACAGTATAGAGGCTTATGGAACTATTTGCCTTTCAATACTATTCTTGATGATAACCGTTATCAGAAGTTTTTGGATGAGCTTAAAGCAGCGAAGATTGATAGAGATAGATTGGCAGACATTACCTACGTTCAGAAGCACCTTGATAAGCTGATAGATATCTACAAGACACTGCCTAAGAGTATAGGAAGTGTGACGGCAATCAATGTAAATTCGTTAAATGTGCTGTCGTACGCAGCCAATGACATTGAATATCAAGATATATGGCTGAACTATCTCGATCTCAGTCATATCTGGTGGCATCCTTGGTTTGATGATATGGTTTTTAGAAGCCGTTGCAGTTGTCTATATACAGGCGACTGCGTAATGGACGTACATTTCGAACATTGCATAGACTCATTCACAAAATACATAATACCCTGTATCGGCATGCTGCAGATCCCCCATCATGGACGCGCAACCTGCTATAACCCGGCCATAGTGCAAAGAGGCGACATACTGGCGGGATTTACCAATTTCAATTCCACCCATAAAGCGAATAAGTTTGTTAAGCAAATAGTGCATGACTTCTCTGTTTTAGGAAAGATATTTGTCCAGATCACCGAGCATTTCCATTCAAGGTTGGAACTATATGTACATTTAAGGTAGCCTGAGTGGGATAATGATGGGAAGATGCGGAATGATTGATGGACTACAGATAATCTTGTCATCGCAATTCGGCTTTGAGAGTTGTCGGCATGTTATCACTGCAAAAAAAATGAAGAATTAGTATACATAGCACTAGATATTTCGCGCTTCTTTGATTCAGATGATACTACATACGCAGACAGATTCTGTTGGTGTCCATAATTATCGATGAACTGTTTTTCGAGTTTGTATCTAAATATGTATTGACAGGAATGTAGATAACTATTGCATAAATGGACATCTTTGATATTACTCAACAAGGCATACATGACCTAATCTTTCTGCTCTCGGGATGGGACTGTCCGGGGAGTATTTGCCTTTATATCGCAAGGACTATTGTTTGGAGCTTTGTTTTATATGGCTTGTGGCTTCTCTTTGATAAGTTGTATAGAAAGCCAAGAAAGGAACAGGAGGAGTATATCAGGCAACATGTTGATAGCGGTTATACTGAATATCTTTCGAAAAGAGCCCGGCATTATTATATCCCCGCTAGATGCCAGAGTATAGGGCCACATCATTATCCTGACATATTGGATTCTATTCGAAGCGCGCCAACTGAGAATATGATAGACAAGTATGTAGAGGATATATTCGTGACAGAAAATGATGGCTCTCCTCTTTATTGTGTCCTTGGTGGATCAGGTATGGGGAAAACTTCTTTTTTAATCAATGTCCTCAGAGCCTATGTAAAGAAACACTCTGTTAGTAATATACCCTATGATATTGAGTTGATTAATCTCTCAAATGAGGCTTTTGAAAAGAAGATACAAGCTATTCAAAGCCCCAAAACAACCATCCTTTTGTTAGATGCGTTAGATGAGAACCCAAGGGCAATTTCTGAGTATGACAAGTTCATCGCTTCGTTAGAGGAGAAAATAGAGCCGTTTAGAATTGTCGTCGTGACAAGTCGAACGCAGTTCTTCCCGGACGAAGAACATGAATTAAAGCAATCGAAGATTCTGAATAATAGTAAAGCGAAAGGTTTTTACGCATATACAAGGCATTATGTCTCTCCATTCTCTGATAATGAGGTTGAGGATTACCTGAGAAAACGATATGGTCTTAACTTTAGAAAAAGACGGGCAGCAAAAAGGATTGTTAACCAATGTACTAGTTTTACACATAGACCTCTCTTACTCTCGTATATAGATGATTTACTCTCGGATAAGCGAAAATATGAGACTACTCTTGATGTATATGAGGCCTTAATAGAGAAATGGTTGGAACGAGATACTAGTAGGACTGACGACCCCCAAAAGACAAAGGAGAATTTAATGATTCTTTTGCAGAAGGCCGCAGTAAAGATGTATGAAAACTTTCCAATAGCAGGCTATTACTTGGATAAGACTGCCATTGGTGAATTGTTGTCAGACCTGGGGTTACCATCCCTTGATAGTATTTTTAAAGGTCGCTCCCTACTAAATCGCGACGCTTTGGGGTCTTGGAAGTTCTCACACAAATCTTTTCTTGAATTCTTCTTGGCAAAGGAATGCTTTGAAAACGAGAGCTTTATAATGGATTTCGCGGGTTTGGACGTTTCTTTGGCTCTTTTCCAAGATTATTGCAAGCGCGAACTTGATAAACATCTGGCGTTAGGGAAAACGCTTTTGGTTAGAAGCCATAGCATGGCCTCAGTATTTGACTCGCTTATAGTGGATACTGGGTCGTCGTTCAACATAAGGTATATTGAACCGTTTGATTCTATAGTTACGCTTGAGATTGATGCTAAAATGATAGACCGTGTTGAGGCTAATATTTCTAGGACTAAGCTTTATTATGTAAAAGTCAACAATTATCTCTCCAGAATTAGTCTAAACGGCATCCTAAAGTATCCACAGATTAAATACATTACCGTAATAGGACAAGACTGCTCACGTAGTTTTATAAAAGAAGCAAAAAGGCAAGGCGTTACTGTTCTTAATAACGGTGTTTTATATAATTTTGACAATAATAAGGATAGCATTTCGGATGCGCCTATGGATATACAATCTGTTTATTATATGAATATCCGAACTGTTGATTTTGGTACTTTATTTGGTCGGCACTAGAAGATGGTTATGGGTAAAAGGATAATATATCATGTAGATTCTCCACAAAGTGAGAATCTATACTATTCTCTCTGTATCAATCTTTCGGAAGGTTTGGCTAGAGATTTATTGCTACTTGAGCCTTCATCATTGGCATCTTTCGAGCATTTTTACTTTGCCCATAAGGAGGATGTTGAGATAAAGTGTTTTGTTGCAGACCGTTTATATGCAGGCATAATTGGTCTTTTCGCAGTTGTTTTATGCAATAAGCCGGAGGAGGTCGGGATAATGAATAGTGTACTGGAGAATGTATATCTATCTTATTCCCGCGAAGATATTAGAGCTCTTGTTTATGACCATGATCAAGATATCCTACTATCTTTTATTACTGAAATAAGGAAAGAATTACTGGCTCTTGATGAAGATATCGCCAGGACTCTAGTTGCCCGGTGTCATGACATGTCTAATGCGATTCTTCAGTCGCAATTCATCTCCTTCCCGTCTTCCACATATGCAGATGACACTATTGTATCCTTCGGCTATAAAGAGCTGAATACGACATTGGGCTTGTGGTTGAAAAGTGGTGACTCCTACGAATCATATAGGCATTTGAATCGTCCTTATGATTCAATTGAGCAGAATAACGAGACTCTAATCCAAGATTGGAAGAACGATGCTCAAGAATTGGATATCATTGCAGCTTTTGGGCAAGAAATGATCCACATAATCGAGAAAGCCACTTATGAATACGAATCGTTATCGGAAGAAGAAAAGATGGATCTTACTAATCTTTGGATTTTAATGATAACGGTTCAGTATCAGGGTATCCTGCCATCTTCTTTCTATCGTTCTATAAAACGGATTGTGATTCATTGACCTCAGATTGTAAACCTAGTGGTGATGAAATACTGATATTGGCAGCTGCTGGAGGTGGGGGAGAAGTATAAGCATGTTAATCAATACGAATAACGAATAATCCAATAGGTATGTTATATTCATTTGATATCCAATATTTTGAGCCTGCAGTTCAGGGCCTCGTGAATGTGACGGCCATTTTGGATTTGCCTCAGAATAGCATTCAAAACGTTAAGGTTAATCCATTTGTGGTGGATTTGGTTAATCATCCCTTTATCAAGGCGGGCCTTAAACAGATGCCCGGCAATCAACAAGAGTTGGTTGATAATATCCGCCCCTTTAATTCTATTGTTCCGAATACGGCCGTTAAAGTTTCTTGTAAGTATCAAGCTTCTTCTGGGGATAGTGAGTATAAGACGTTTGTCTTTAACATTTCTTTCGTCTATTCATCGTGTTATATCCCTTCGAACAATCCGTTAGTATTTACGTGCGGCTGTCTTTATGATGCATATGAGCGCTTATTCCAAAGTGGGCACTATGTGCTTACTCCACGAATTCCGAATGTACAGTACGGGTGGACTGTAGGACATTATTATTTGTGCGAGCTTCTAGGGGCTTGCGAGCTGATGGAAGTGACAAGATGTACGAACAATGGTATTCTTGTAGATTCTGTTGCTGAAAATGGTACGATTAGTTCTATCTCCCTAAATCAAAACTGTATTGGACAACTTCGGCCGATTCGTTTAAATGACCAGTTAATGACCATGATGGGATTCAATTATGTGAATAATAAGAGTATCTATGGTTTAACAGGAGTGAATTTCTTCGAAGGTGTTCTTAATTGTAATGGGACAGCGGCTTTTCAAGTGTTTGTTAAACGAGATACGGTTGGTTATAGTTTGATAGTATATGACTCGGCTGCCAATAATAACTGTCGTTTATTAAAGTGTTTCTATTTACACGAATTACAAGAGCTACTTCAGAAAGAATATCATGCCTCAATCAGATTAGCTCAATCGCAGTTAATAAGTATCTGTCAGTTCATGAATGATACTACTCGACATGCTAAGATTGTTTCACAAATCTATTCAGTTATTTCGCTGTGCTATTTACAGAACCAGCCCTCTAAGCCGACCCGTGGGCAAATCATTACATACGTAGCGAGCCATTTTGGTATTACTCCTCAAGAAGCTCAAAACATTATGGCCTTAATGCATTGCTAAAGACGGGGATAATAATTAAGAAAAGATATATCAATACTGTCGAAGAAGGTAGCTTTTAGAAAAACATGAAATGAGAGAAAACATAAATATGATGAATACAAGAGTAAAACAGTATCTAGAACCAATTGGTCTGGCGCTTTTGCTGAGTGCATTCGGCTGGCAGTGTTTGGAGGAACGATTAACTGATGATAAGTATATCGGCTACATTTATGAGATGGATCAAAAGTTAGAGGCCATCTGGATGGGCGTTCATGATGATGCTCTGCATAGCGATAGATACAAGGGATCTGAGGCAGTATATGTGAATTATGATTCTCTCAACAGATCTATGAAGGACTGGAATAGAATCCAGGAAGGATTTGAACAGCTCAATCATCAGACTTCCTTCTCTTTCTGGGCTCGTGTGGTTTTGTACTTGATGGGCTCTTGTCTGATACTCTTTGATAAGTGGCCTGGGAAGAAAGAAGTTGAATTGCTTAGGGAATAATTCTTTATAGCGATTAGTCTGGTGTTTTTGTTGACTGCCTTTGGCTGGCAAATTCGAGGCTTTTTTTACTTAGGCCAAATATGTCTGTTAAATTTCACTGGAGCTGATTGAAGAGAATACACCGTTAATCTAGGGACTGTCGTAAATTGATGAAAATTTTACAACAAATTGATTGTTAATGTGTTAGAAATTTTGTATCTTTGATATAGGGAAAAAGAATTCCCCCGAACACCATATGAAAGTGAAATTCGGAGGAATCGTATCACGAAAATACGATGTCAAAAGTACGAAAATTTGCTGAGATTACACCAAATCTCCCGTTCTCGGAGTTCAATTTTTATGAACTGTACCGGGAAACGTTTGAGCACAGTGAACTGGGCAGGATGAAGAAGCTCCTCCCTCTGCATGAGATGGCAGAGAGTCTCGGGCTGGTGGACAAGAGTATGATGCCCAGGCGTGGACGGAAGTCCTACTTCACCCCAGAAGGGAAAGTGGCGCTGATGTTCCTGAAGATGAAGACGCAGATGAGCTTTCCGAAGCTCATGGAGGAGTTGAACCGGAACATTCACTACCAAATGTTCTGTGACATCCTGATTGATCCGACGCATCCATTGACGAACTACAAATTGTTGGATGACATTGCTGCGGACCTGTCCGGAAACTTGAAGATCCAGGAACGCAGAAGGAGCATTACTCCTTGCGTCGGATCAAGGCCAGAAAGAAGGGAACGGAGATCTTGTACATCTTCTTCGGCATTCATACGGCGAATGTAGTGCAGCTGGCGGAGAAGTTGATGGAGCAGCAACTGGCGGAAGCCGCATAGTTTGAAAGCTCAAACGGTTCCCCAATGGAGTCCTAGAAAGAGAACTCCTGTATGGCGGTAGAAACACATTGCGAAATCCGGGCGATGAAGCTCGGACCAAGCGCAAAAATGATATAAAACGACGAGTTGGATGCGGCAGCAAACATGGGATGGCTCCCGACCGGCTCAAATTGAAAACATTAAACGACAATCCCTAAATAAATATGAGAAGAACGTATATTGTAGTCTTGGAGCTTCCAATAAGCGATGGTATAGAGATTACAACTGGTATCACAGCATTGTTGGAGTCCATAGGCTTTACTTTAAGACTGTCGGAGCATGCTTATATGCTTGCCTCGGTGGATAGTGCGACTGTCATTCGGGATGCAATAAAAAATTCCCCGTTTGACATAGAGAGAATATTTGTGTCTGAAGTTGGTTCGCCTGCAGCATGGCGTAATTTGGTAGCAGAAAATAGTGATATTAAAGCTTTCCTGAGAGATGAACACTGAGCAGTCAACACAGATGATAGTGGAACAGGCAAGGACGATGATTGACGAAAACTTCTGTTTTCATTGTCATTATTCAAGTATCTCTGGAACCCAGAATGCTTATGCTTACTATGAGGATCATAAGAAGCAGCAAAAGGAACTTTATAAGTCGAGTATTCCTATTGCCATAGATACTAATGTGCTATTGGAACTATATGGTATTTCGTTTAAAGAGAGAAATGCTTTTCTGAAGTTCATCAATGAGAATGCACATAGAATTATCATCACCTCACAGGTACAGACGGAATACATGCAGCATAGGATAGGTGCAATACAGAGTTTCGTAAAGACATTGAAAGAGGTGGAGGGTTTCCCCAAAAAGATACAAGATACTCTCAAGCAAGCTTTCGATACAGCATTAAGTCAACTGAAGTCAAACGGGAATAGACCTATTGTATTGAACGATATGACTGATGTTCCAAACCTATTGAAAGATGTAAGAGAGTTTCTGGAACAAAACAAATTTGAAGAGGCGTTTGTTAATGAACTGGAACACAAGTTCGCACCTCTTTCTGAAAGTGTGAAGAAAGGAGTGACTGACTCTTTAGGAAAAGCAGTATATGAACTTGATGACCCAGTACTGGCTGCACTTAGTAAAACTACCATCATGGACAAACTATCCATAGAGGAGGAAACATTTCTGCGGGAGAGATACGATAACCTATTGAACGATTTTACCCAGAACAAACAGGATATCAACAAGAAGGACTTGTACACATTTCCAGGATGTGGTGACAGGAAAAAGATAAAGGAAGGACGTGATCCGCTTGGCGACTTCATTATCTATCATGAACTGCTGTCATATATGAAGAATAGAAATCAGGATGTTGTCTATCTCACCAATGATGTTGCAAAATCTGATTGGATAAAACCAGATGGGAAACCCTTCAACCACTATATTGTTGACACGTATATTAACACCGGGCACATGCTTTATATCTTTAATGCCCGTGATTTTACTACACTTTCATTCGAGGCGGTTGCTGAGGTTGATTCCTCAGAAAGCGAGGATTCTACAGAAGATGTTCCAACGACATCCGCAGAGCCTGCTCCGGCACCGGTAGTTGATAATCATGGTGAACAGGCTAATGCAAGTGTGCAACAAGAAGGGGACGATAACAGTGAACACGAAGGAGAAAGGGAGGATTCCCTGCCAGCAGAAACCGAAGATTCGACCAGTGAAGATAGTTCGGTGCATGAGACGTTGCAACGAGACAATAATTATTCGTACCTTCGGGATGTAAGCAAAGACAGATTCATGCAAGAACTGGAAACCGCACTGCTTTGGGCAGAAAGTTATGGTGATGGATATGTGGGGAAGGATTATTTCGTATATTCTATTTTGGGTCACAAGCGATTCCATTTCAGTAGTTCGTTAAGGATGCTTAATGCACTAGAAACCGAGGGCCTCGTTGTCGTTACTGAGGAAGAACATGATGGTCATACGGTAAAATGCCTCAAAAAGGGAGCAATAGCAGGATGAATAGAAGAAGCAAATAATTCTTCAGTTACGTATTAGGGAAAATATGGACATTGACGAGATTTACAAAACCATACAAGACTACCTTAAAGAACCGCCATTGGTGATTTGGGGGTCGGGAGCCACAGCGGGTTTTGGATTGCCTGGTATGTGGACACTGAAAGAAGAGATAGGAAAAGCACTCCCATCTTTTGACAAGACCTGCACGGACTTGGAAGCGGAGTTGGGCAAGGATAAATATGACGCAGACCTGCCACGCATCAGAAGGATTATACGAGAAGTTGTTTGCGCAGCAGATATAAAGGCTAAGGAAAACCTTTTGAAAAACTGCGAAGCGTTTGATGGTATAAGACGGCTTACGCAGTTCTGTCACGACCCTCATCCAAAGGTAATGAATGTGGTCTCAACCAACTATGACAGGATATTGGAATATGTTTGGGGATATTATGGACTGCGGTTTACAGATGGTTTTGAGCAACATGAACTCTCGGAGTTTGATGAAAACAGATTCAAGGACAAGGATATAATCAACTTGATGAAGGTTCATGGCTCCTTGGACTGGTTTGATGTAGATCACGATGTACGGAAGATAACTACAGACTTTGGATATGACCCTGTAATGATTCCACCAGGAAAAAACAAGTATAGGACGACCCATAAAAGCCCGTATCGTGAATTGATGCAGAAGTCGGACGATGCTATCAAACGAGCCTCTTCATTTCTTGTGGTGGGGTTTGGATTCAACGACGAACATATTACACCGCTTGTCAGTAAAAAGACCAAGGCAGGAACTCCCATCGTTGTAGTGACGATGAACGTTACACCAACTACAGAAAAGGAGTTGGAAAAAGCAAAAAATGTCATCTATGTGGAAGCGGATGCAGACATTTCGAGAAGTCGTATCAGAATCATTGAAAATGGTGCTTCCGTTTCAGATGGTGTAGAAGATGGAGATTATTGGAAACTGAATAAATTTATGGATATATTGCAATGAACGAAAGCATTATGATAGGAAAAGTCCAGTATGTGGATACTGGCAATGTAACCATCAACATTGAGAAAGATGAACTGGTGAACAGTGTTCAGGTAAACCAGATTGTTCAGATTAACTCGTCGAAGACCAATGAGAAGATTATTGGCCTTGTGACGAAGATTCTGAGAAAGGCATCTCCTGTGGATGAAGAGGACGATGGCATAACCTCTGTTTTGGAGAACACCATCAGGGTGAATCTTGTTGGAACACTGAAGGAAAAGGAGGGTACGAAGAAGCACGTGTTCAAAAGAACTTTGAATACTGTGCCAAGCCTTGATGCAGAATGCTATCTGTTGCAAGGACAGGATTTGTCAGACTTCATGAAGGCTATTTCTTCTGGGAGCGCAAACCCGTTGACGATAGGCAAATATACAATGTCTGATGAGTCTGTTGCGAACCTTGATGGTAACCGCTTCTTTCAGCGTCATGCTGTTATTGTTGGCGGTACGGGTTCTGGCAAGTCTTGGACAGTTGCCAATATTATGGAGAAGGCAGCGGCTTTAAAATCAGTCAATGTTGTCATCTTCGATATACATGGAGAATACACACCATTGGAGGGCTTGACTAATGCAAAGCTGTTGAAGATCGCTGGTCCGGGCGAGAAGCCTGACAACGAGCAAGCGGTGTTTTTGCCTTATTGGTTGCTTTCTTACGAGGAAATGGCTGCCATGTTGCTTGACCGTTCAGATACAAATGCCCCCAATCAGTCGCGTGCATTGTTTGACTTGATTCTAAAGGAAAAGTTGGGAACCGTGCAAAACGTTGGTGATGCTGCGACTGAAGCTAATATGACCGTGGAAAGCCCTGTTCCATACAAGATTCAAGCCGTTTTGGACGAACTTAAGCGGCTTGATATTGAAATGGTTCAGGGTGCGCGGAGCGAGAAGCAAGGCCCGCTAAACGGCAAGCTGACGAGATTTGTGCAGCGGTTGGAGAGCAAGATAACCGATAAGCGGTTGAATTTCTTGTTTAACAGTGAAGCTTCGCTGTTGGCATACGACTGGCTTCCAAAGTTGATTGAGAAACTTTTGGGCTTCGGTAACGGAAATGGCGTGAAGATTATCGACTTCTCCGAAGTGCCGTCAGACATATTACCACTTATTACTGGTTTGTTGGGGCGTATCATCTTTACCGTACAGCAGTGGACTGATGCTGATGAACGTCATCCTATTGCTATCTTCTGCGATGAAGCACACCTGTATTTGCCGGTGACAGCGGCTGATAATATGGATGAACGCGGATTGAAGAACTTTGAGCGTATAGCAAAGGAGGGACGTAAATACGGAGTGTCCTTAGTCGTTATTAGTCAGCGCCCTGCAGATGTAAGCAAAACTATTCTTAGCCAATGTGGTAACTTTATAGCCATGAGGTTGACCAATCCCGAAGACCAGAATGTAATACGTCGGTTGTTTCCTGATAACCTTGGCGATTTTGCAGAAATGCTTCCCATACTGGATGTAGGTGAAGGTTTGGTTGTCGGTGATGCTTCGCTATTGCCAAGTCGTGTGGTATTAGATAAGCCAAAGATACAACCCAACAGTTCTACGGTTGATTTCTGGGATAAGTGGAGCGAGGAAAAGAAATCGGGAACATGGGAGAAAGCTGTGAAGGCATTAAGACAACAACAGAAATCGTGAAGATATAGAAGCTATGTATAAGTATTTTTTAAACGATTCTTTGATTTTTGCATCGCCCTTGTGGTGTGCACTGCCACCCAAAACTGAACACCTGATTGCAATCGAAAATTGAACACGGTGTCTACTTTCGAAAATAAGTATTAACGAAAAAATCTTTTCGTGTCTACTTCTCGCGCGCGGTGCAAAAGAAACGATAAGAAATGCAATAAGTTCGGCAGGAAATCGTTAATTTTGCAGCCAAACTCCCGAACGGAATTGCGCCAAACTCCCGAATACGAGTTGTAAATTATTGTATGGAAGGAAATTACAAAAATAGAGTGGTCGATGCTTTGCTTGAACGTAAGTTGCTAGGCAAAGGGGCTGTGCTAGTGGAAGGCGCCAAGTGATGCGGAAAGACAACCACATCGTCTCGTTTAGCCAAAAGCATACTGAAACTTGGCGAGACGAGTGTGCTACGGTCTAGCAGGCAATTGGCGGAAATGAATCCTGCATTATTGCTTCGTGGAGAAACTCCCCGGCTGATAGATGAATGGCAGACTATTCCTATTCTATGGGACAGTGTTCGTTCTGAGGTTGACGACAGGAGTTTGATGGGGCAGTTTATTTGATGAACCCAAAGAGATTTTTGCGGAGAACAAACTGGATATTGAGCGACTGGCCTATCTCACTTGTCGTGGAGGATGGCCACAGGCATCGATGCTGGCTTGACCGCAAATGTGCCGGAAGCGTGGAATAAAACAAGAGGTCAATTCATGGCTGCCATCACGGATTAACCTCTTGCCATTAGAGAACGTTGAGATTACTTACGGTGTTTGGTGGGGCCAACCTTCACCTTCTCAACGACAGTAGTACGAGGATGCTTTTCAGCTTCCTTCATCGGAATGAAGCGACCGGTCTCAGCGCTTCGGGCTTTTTCGACTGTACGAGCCATTTCGGTGTTGTTTAACGCCTGCTCCTTTTCAGGCACTGTGAGAACTTGTCCAAGGTTCTCGGGTTAGACATAGGATTTGGACTATCCCATTTTCATTTTTCTCTACGGCAAATTCACTGCCAATTATCCCATTTCTGACAAAATGTCACACAAAAACAGGTTGTTATGACGAAGAAATCGTCGCATGAATGTTAAAAATGTGAAAAATAGTTACATTATTATTTGTTATATAACGAAAAGTTCGTAATTTTGCCGACGAAAACGTCAGCAAAGTCTGGCTGCGCCTCAGCAATGAACTAGCTCATTGCGTTCGACTTGCACAGACATTGTCAATCGTAAAAAGAGCTGTAATTATGCTAATACGAGTAGTTATTGAGAACTTTAGGTCGTATGGAAAGGAGACGGAATTCAATATGTTTCCCTCTTCAAACGTCCGCAGGTATGACTGGCACGTGCATCCCCGTAAGAAAGGGGCTAACGTGTTGCGCACCGCCGTGATATATGGCGCCAACGGCGCCGGTAAGTCATGCCTGATCAAGGCGCTGGCCAGACTCCAGGAAATGGTTATCATAGGAAGCCTGCCGCCGCTCTTTATGCGTGATGCCAATAAGTTTAACGACCCAGAAAAGCCAGTGAGCATAGAAATAGAGTTCGGGACAGAAGACAACCAGTACTCATACGGTGTGAGCTACAAGGACAACGTTTGCGTAGAGGAGTGGCTGTATTCTACCGTAAAGGCTCCCGTGCGCATATTTGAACGTAAGTGGAACGCCAAGACGGGCAAGACCAAGATTGAACTGGAGGCCAAGAAGAAAGATGAAGCTAAGAGCAAGATGCTGGTGTCGCTGCTGGAAGACAACCTGCTGAAGGACAATGAACTGCTCCTCGCAAAACAGGATGTGCTGAAGAATAAATTCATCACAGACGCGTACGACTGGGTGACCCAGAAACTGCAGGTGATATATCCTCAAACACGGTCGACTTCTATCTTTGACAACCGCTATTCGGACGATGCGTTCAGAGAACAGTCGGAGAAACTGCTTTCTGCCCTGGATTTGGGTATCAGCGCGCTGACCCTGAAAGATGAAGATGTGGAATCCTTCAAACTAAGGATTGCAGAGTGGCCGGAACTGATCAGGAGCATAGACAGGATTATCAGAAGATTGTCGAAAAGCCCTGAAGGGAAAAACGAAGCGTTCATTGACAGCGGTGTGTTTACCGTAAGCATCCGCAGGGTGGGGGATAAATACTATGCCCGCCGCGTGCAGGCGCAGCATGAAGTAAGGAATACGTTGTATGACTTTGAGCTGAAAGAAGAGTCGGATGGAACGCAAAGGGTGTTTGACTTTGTGCCCATGGTGCAGAACGTGAAGTCGAAAGACTATACTTATGTGATAGACGAGATAGACCGCAGCCTGCACCCCACACTGGTAAGAGCGCTGGTGAACAAGATAGTGACCGATAAGAACATGAAAGGGCAGCTAATCTTCACCACGCACGACGCAGGACTGCTGGACGGCAAGATATTCCGCAACGACGAGATATGGTTTGCAGAGAAAGACCGCGAGACGCAGAACACGCACCTGTATACCCTGGATGAATTCAAACCCCGCGCAGACCTGGACATTGAGAAAGGCTACCTGAACGGAAGGTTTGGCGCCATCCCCTTCCTGGCAAAATTGAACGAACTAAACTGGGAGGAATAGGATGGGATTTAAGGTAAGAGGATACACGCGGGAGGTGACGCAGGAAAAAGTGCGTGACTATTCGCTGTTCGCCATTGCCTGTGAAGGGACGGTGACGGAGCCTGGCTACTTCAGGCCGTTTGACGGTATAGACCGCATCAAGGTGGATATTATAGAGCAGACGGACGAAGACGGGCAGGAGAAGAAAGAAGGTTCGTCGCCGAGGAAGGTGCTGGAAAAGGTGGAGGCATACGTGAAAGAGAACCAGCTGTGTGCGGAAGACGGCGACTCGCTGTGGTGCGTGATAGACGTGGACCGCTGGCCACAGGAACAGATTGAGGAGTTGCACACATTCTGTGAGCAGAAAGAGAATTGGCACTTGGTGATTAGCAATCCGTGCATTGAAATATGGCTGCTGTATCATAAGATGGCAGACCTTACGGGACTCGGAATTGCTACAGCGCAGGAAGCAAAACGGGCTTTGGGTAAGATAGATGGCGGATATTACTATATCAAGTATCTGCCGCTGATGCTGGACGCCATCGAAAATGCTTCGCATGCTGACTCGGTGCCAGAAGGTTGGATGCCTAAGTTGCTGGAGACGAAGGTATATCAGCTGGGACGTGCGCTTTATGAACGGATAGGCAAGGTGCGATTCGAGAAGTTTGTGGCCTCGCTGCCGGAGCTGGATAGAAAGGTTAGAGGGAAAGCGGGGAAGCGGAAATGAACGACGCGTCAGAGTGCTCTGCGCCAGTTAAATTCTAAAAACTAGGGCTTCGCGAGAGCGAAGCCTTTTTTGTTAACGGAAGTTTGTAGTGGTGAAAATGGCGCAATAAATATATTTATTTAGCATGGCTGCTTATGTTGGGCTCGAGGATAGTAAGTTGATTTGCTTTTCCGTAGTGAAGCACGTAACTTCACACACAAAGGGAAAAGCCATGGAAACAATAACAATTTGTTCCGGGACTGCCCAAGGGGTGGCCCCGGTTATTGTCTTTCGTCTGGAGGACGGTGATCAAACGTTTTATCACTCCACGGGGATTGAGGCCTTGCCTCATGAGGCGGAGCGGGATCATGTGCTAAGGGATAAGCTGGAGATTCACAAGCTGGCCATGTGCAAGGCTTATACGCTGATGCAGTTGAAAAGGATGGATATGAACGACCGGATCTTTGAGATGCAGGTGGAGCGAGTGCTTTCTGCCCGAGTTTCGCCAGTTGTCAATAGCCGGTATGAACCCATGTATGGCCGATATTTGCGTTATGTGGAGGAGATTCACAAGGTGGGCGTGGTAGGGGCGTCTCGCTATACTCAGCTGCTTAGTAAAGCCCGCAAGTTGTGGCGGTTTCTGGAGATTAATGGGCTCACGGGGGTATCGGCCCGGGAATTTGACGCCTCTTTGCTGCTGGAATATCGGCAATTCGTCTACGATGAGTATAAGTACGTGCCGCTGTATCCTCAGCTTTATCCCTCGGGCGGAGGACGGCGGGCACCCAAGAAGCGGTGCAAGAATAATACGGTGGTGAGCGATTTGCTGGCGCTGAAGGCGTTCTTTAGTGAGTTGGAGGATACGGGGGAAATCCGGCGCTCGCCTTTTAGGAAGTTGTCGGGGGAGAAGAGGCGCTCCGTGATGCATGTTGAGTATGATGAACCGTTTTATTTGAGGGCTGATGAGTTTAGGCGAGTTTTGTTGGCCGATGTCCCGGCTGAGTTGCAGTGGGCAAAGGATATGTTTGTGTTGAATTGTGCGTTGGGGTGCAGGATAGGGGACTTGAAGAAGCTGAGTATGGAGAAGGTGGCGGTGTCGGAGGAGGGGATTCCGTATGTGCATTATATCCCGTCCAAGACTTTGCGGGTGAGTAAGAGGGAAGTGGTGACGCCGTTGATTAAGCCGGCTTGGGAGATTATTTTAAGGACGCGGTTCGCGTTTAACGGACACAATCCCAATTATGAGAAACAGCTATACAATAAGGCCTTGCGGCGGCTGCTGGAGTTTTGCGGGATTGATAGGCCGGTGTGTTTGTATGAGCCGGAGGTGGGGGATAATGTGTATCGGCCCTTATATGAGGTGGCTTCTTCCAAGCTGGCCCGCAAAACCCACGTGGATATGCTCAATAAGGTGCAAATCAATTATTATGCGGCGGGTTTGCATAGAGAGGGCTCCAAGGCCGTGTTTAGATATACCTCTCTGGAGCTTTCGGATAGGTTTGCTTTGCTGAATGCCGCGTTTGGGGAGGAGGGGTATAAGGTGGATGGATTGTAAGTGTTTGGGTGTTAGGAGGATGGGAGAGGTTGGAAAATTACGGAAAAAATATTGTATCTGGACCTTTTTTTACCCAAGGAAAAATGCTACCTTTGTAGAGGTGTCTATTGTAATAGGCCCTGCCATCGGCCCGCCCCGACTGAGATAGTGGGAACGGTAAAAGACAAGCACGTCTTTGCACGATGGAGAAGGTCCCTCCCAATATGCTTGTGGGGGAATAGAAGGTTCTGTGTTTGCCGGTAAGGAGATAAAGAATGGTTATAGATAAGAAGATACTGGACGAGTTGACGGCCAAGGCCAAGGAGAACCCGAGGTTGCGTTGCAATCTGGATATGCGCAATTCTGCCGATGGACACCATCGATATGGTGACGGGTGGGGTAGTGCTGAATATCGAGAAGGGCCAGTGGCATAGCCTGAAGTGCCTGGAGAGCGGCACGGTGCTGTTTGAGGCGAAGGATGGGGGTATGAACCCATCGGCCCAGAGGATATGATGGGATAGGGGATTGCGAAGGGGGCATCGGCCTGTCTGCACGTGAACGAGAACTTCCTTCAGTCGCTGGAAGATAAGTGCCATCGGTTCTTGAATGCTGTGGAGCCTGGGACTGTGGTACCCATCCATCGGCACCCAACGAAGGATGAGTCTTTCGTTATCCTGCGAGGCATGGTTAGGGTGGCTACTCACAATGATGATGGCTCTATTATAGAAGATGTGGAGAAGATGTGGTGTTGAGTCAAGAGAGTGGCAACTATGGGGTTGACTTCCCTAAGAATGTGTGGCATAAGCTGGAGTCGTTGGAGGCAGGGAGGATCTTTGAGTGTGAGGGGGCGTTTGTGGGAGCATGAGGTGGAAGGGATTCTGGAAGTGAAGAGTGAAGGCTGCGATTAAGCGAGAGAAGAGCTAAGCTTAGGCTTTCCCGAGCGTAAGCAGTCTCGACTGAAGGTCAAGAATGAAGAGTGAAAAGTTGAAATCAATCCTGAAAGGTGTTTGGGCTTTTTGCTCGTATGTGTTTGTGCCGCAAAGGCGACCGAAAGATGATGGTGCGGCAGGATAGACAGACGAGGCGACCGCTTTGGTGCAGGCGGAAGATCCGGAGAAGTATTACATCGAGGTGATTATGCAGGAGAAACTAAAGCTGTACCTGGAGTATGTGAACAATCATTCCTTCTTTGGAGATATCGGCCTTATTTTCAAGACGTTCTGGGTGATTGTGAAGGAACGATAAGGAGAGATTCTTCGCGTTGCTCAGAATGACAGGGATATGGTGATTACGCAAGCTTTATTGGATGATTTGTCGGCCCGGGCGAAAGCTTCGCCGCGGCTGAGGATGCATCTGGATTTGCGAAATACTCCGGAGGATCAGTCGCAACGGATGCTGAATGCCATAGAGCCGGAGAGTCCGCTGCCCATTCATCGGCATAAATATACATCGGAGACAATTGTGTGCGTGCGCGGACGCGTAGTGGAGGAGTTCTACGATGAATTGGAGCGTACTTGCACGGATGCCATCGAGTTGTCTCCTGGTGGGCCCAATGTGGCAATCAATGTCCCGGCCGGGCAGTGGCACACTGTGCGGGCGCTGGAGAGTGGCTCGGTGTTGCTGGAGATGAAGGACGGAAAGTATGAGCCGTTAGGTCCCGAAGATATTTTGAGTTTGTGACAGTGAAAAGTGTTTTGAATGTCGTTTGGTGATTAGATAGTCTGTTATTGATTGGTAGAGTATGAATATTCTTTATTTGATTGGGAATGGTTTTGATGTCGCTCAGGGGTTGAAAACGCGATATCCTGATTTTTATGGCAGTTATAAGCAAACAGCCCCTATCAATGATGAAGAAAGAAGGATAATTGCTTCTATTGATAACAATGTTGAGAAGTGGTCAGATATGGAAGTTGCATTAGGAGTTTTTACAAAGGAAGTGAATAGTGCAGCGGGCTTTATTGATGCTTATGAAAGCCTTTCGTCGAAATTGAGTATATATCTTAAGGGACAGGATGAATACTATCGTCCAGATAATATTGAGCGATATCGTAAAGAATTGGCGAATCCTTTTGAGGACTTATCTTATCCTGAGGCGATTTCTTTTAACAAATATGTGTCATCTTTTGGGGAGAAAAAGGCCTCAATTGACGTGATATCATTCAATTATACGAATGTATTTGAGCGGGCTATTGGATATGAATATCAAGCAGTCGCTTTAGAAGGGCCATATTTCTCGCAGGGTGTTAGTTTGAATAGGGTATATAAAATACACGGGTCTTTGCAGGGAACGGTAGTAATGGGGGTTAATGATGCTGGTCAGATAGCAAATGACGCATTTGCAAAGAATCAAGACGTTTGCGATATGATTGTTAAGCCTCAGACTAATGCTGTGATGGGACTTGGTTTTGATATCCTGTCTGGGGAGATGATATCGGCAGCAGATTTGATTATTGTTTATGGAATGTCGATAGGAGAGACCGATCGGATTTGGTGGCAACGTATTGCAGAGCGCATGGTATCGCCGTCCGTTCGAATGATTATCTTTTATCATCTTAATGAACCGGTCCCGACAGATAAAGGGTGGCGAATGGGAAGAATTCAACGAATGGTGAAAGAACGGTTTGAGATTATCGCAGGAGTCCCAGATGAGTTAAGGGAGGAAATGGGAAAAAGGATTTATGTTAGTACTAAGGGCTTTATGTTTAATCCAAATGTGGTGAAGTACAATCCGGCACAATAGTATCGGATTTATCATCGTCTTGCGGTTTAGTATGCTTTAGTATCTTCTTCGTAGTTGTTAGGCGATAAGTCGGGAGATTATAGCTCTGATTTGTTTTGTATTTCTTCAATACAATGATGAATGCGACACTTGTTAATTCATCCTACTCATAGAAAGTTTATTCGGTTGTTGCGAGGAAGGATTAAGGCTGGCTTCCCTATCATATTCACTGAATCTGATAAGGATGCTTTTAAAAACCTATGGACTCAAGATACTATGAGTATGCTTGATCGGCATCAAGGGATTTATCGTATTGTTTTAACTGCTCTTTATCGCCCTATTGACGAGATTGATGAAAATGAAAAAGTGTATCTTGTGGGTGGTGAGTACATTAATCTCATGGAACAAGCCTTTTTTGAAGCAGAGAGGAAGCATTTGAGAATAACTCTATATAGTGGATATGTTTATCCTGGTCTGAACCGTATTGTAAATAAGGGACCAAAATGGGTTTTAGTTATTCTGGCCCGGATTATGAAAGTTGTAATCGGTCATAAGCAATTCGAAACGAATGTCGGCGAGGTTACAGAAAAGAAGTGATATCCTTTGATTGTGCACTGCCACCCAAAACTGAACACCTGATTGCCATCGAAAATTGAACATATGATATCAGTCGACACTGGTTTTACTCCCGATGAAATGTACCGGATGCTTTACACGCCTTTTGAAATAGGGTGTCCGGTTCAACTTCGCACGTTAACCGACGAGCAAGTTGAGCAGATACCGTTTATGCATCAGGTCCTGCATCTGATGAATATGTTGTCTGCCGGAGAGTTAAAGCTGACAGCCAAAGGGTATATCCCTCCCAAGATTGTAGAGGACCTGTATTTGATGGGGACGCAAAGCTGGAATACGGATTGGTTCAAGCAGAAAAGTGAGCCTAAAACGGAAGAGATTCAGGTGCTTCGAGTTGTGCTCAAAGAGTGCGGGCTTGTCAAGACGCGCATCGGCAAATTGTCACTCACGTCCAAGGGGAAGAAGCTCCTATCTAATCGGAATGACCTGCTACGTACTTTGATGCTTTTCCTGATGCAGGATTACAACACCGGCTGGCTGGATCTTCACGAGGATTTGGAGGTGGGTAATGTAGGGAGGTTGTACTCACTATGGCTCCTGCATCATTATGGTGATGTGTGGCGGCATACAGATTTCTATACAGCAGAGTATGCCAAGGCGTTTCCGATGATGGATGATTACAGTGCCTATGGCTATCGGGTATTCAATCGGCTATTCCATCTGATAGGCCTGTGCGAGGTGAATGAACGGCCGGAGGACCGTGGGCCGGGTTTTGGCAGAAAGGTGCTCAAAACCAGTGTTTTGGATATGATGTTTGAGTTTACGGAGCCGGAGGACAACCTTACGCGATGAATTTATCGGCCTTAATAAAAGTAATATGACCCAATCCGAACTCTGGCTCACCAAATGGCAAGAAGCCATCGACTTCCTGGAAACCAACCACCGCAAACCCTCTAAGTTCATCCCGGAGGAACGCAATATGCGTAGTTGGTGGAAGCACAACAAGAAGCTGATGAATGCCGGGGAGTTGAAGCCGGAGCGGGTGGAGATGTTCAAGCAGCTGCTGGAGTTAGGGGAGAAGTACAAGCACGTGAATCAGTATCAGTGATATAGAATCCGGTAATATAAAGCTAACTTGATTACTCAACGATTTCAACAGATGCACCATTTCATGTTAAATAATCAAAAGCATTATCTTGTAATACCGCACCATGGTGGGAGAGCGGGCAAAGAAACCTATAGTATATCAAATGCAAAAAAAATTGAAGGAATAGTATCAGTTGGGCCAACAAATACATACGGGCATCCCAATGCAATTGTTATGGGAAAGATAGGGCTATTCCTTCGGCCCAATATTGAAATGACAATGATTCATGGCGATATTGTGAAGAGCTTGTAAAAGTATTTAGGACGCTTGTTCGCGTCCGTTGAGTTGCAGGTGGGCTTATTCGGGTAACAAAGAGGAGAACTATAGGGAGTGGGGAGGATGGATTGGTAGAGGTAAAGAATGGTTATTGATAAAAGAGAATTCGAAATAATGGTTGAGAGGATGGGATGCAGTGCTACTGAAGATGAAGGATGTCGCTAATGAGTTTATTAACTATGGCTGAAGAGAATAATATCATTCAGATGAAGCTTTTGTCCGTTGGAGAAGTCCGTTATATGATGTCTCCAGAAATTATAAAGGACAACACAGATTCCGAGGCCATACAGATTGGATTCTCAAACAAAGTTGAACCCAATCTTGCCAATGGACAAATTTCTATCGTGTTTGGGGTACGTTATGTGATTGGTGAAGATATTATCCTTGAAAGTATCTATCGTTTCACTTTCGCGGTTATCAACATTGATCGTTTTGTCAAAATTAACAAGGATGGAAGTATCACAATAATGCATCTTATGCCTCATTTATTAAGTGTAGCAGTAGGCACAATGCGTGGTATTCTTGTAGTGAAGTCTGCTGGAACAAGTTTATCCCAGTATCCTTTGCCTATGATAGACGTTAATCAATTGAACGATAGTCTTTCTATACCAACCCAGAAATAGAGCTCCGATATCATTGAGCAATTAGGGGAGATCTTTTAAAGATTTCCCCTAATTGCTGTAAGCATCCGCTGCTATCAACTATTCTTCCAGTACCAAATCCTTGAGCCCTTTTTCTAGGAATTCGGTGTAAATAAAGCGTTTGTTCTCAGGGATATCTTCTGGGGAAATGGCAAACAAGAATATGTAGGCGCTGGGCATGTCCAGCGCCTCGCATATTTTATCAAAGGTGCTTTTTGCTGGGAAGGAAGCATTATTTTCAATGTTGCAGATAGAGTTGGCCGATATACCACATTTATCGGCCAACTCTTTTTGGCTAAGTCCCCGGTGCTTCCGGAGTAGTTTGATTGCATTCCCCAAATCCATTATCTTGCGTTTTCATTTTGTCATCGTATTCTTTAATCAAGAGTTCTAGCTCGCAGATTTGGAATACGACATTTAATATTTCAACAATCTCGTTCCTTTTCATATACATTCAGATTATTAATAACAATAACACATATTTAGGCGCAAAGTGTTGTTGAAATAATAATCTGAATGGAAAAAGATGCTTTTGAGGATATCCATCAGTTGTGACAGGAATCCCGCACGCGTACTAGGTTTCTGCCGGAAGCAAATACGGCGACAGAATGGCTGCACGCCTCTGATGATATCGGCCCCTTCCTTAAAGACACTGATCAGTTCTTCCCAGTTTGCCTGATAAAACTGGTCATCGAACTCCAGGTTGCCATATAGCTCAGAAATCTTTTGAGAGAATTCCTCTAAATAAGATTTCCAATCTACATGTTTAGATATGGCCTTTTTGAGTGTCATAATGCTGCAAAGATAAGCAAAAACCTTGAAAATCCAACCAAAATTTGGATTATTTTTGATGTTTCCCAAAATTTATGTAGATTTGCGACATAAATAATAAAACATGGGAAAGAAGATTTTTATCAGTCATGCTTCGGCCGACGAGAAAGTGGTTTCGCTTTTTGTTGATCATATTCTCGTTGCCGGTTCTGGTGTTAAACTGGAAGATATCGTTTACACCACAAGGGTAGATACTGGAATTGATAATGGTGAGGACATCCCCTCGACAATTCGGAAAGAACTCAAGGAGTGTGAACTGTTTGTGATAATGGTGTCGAATCATTACAGGAATAGTGAGGTCTGCCTAAACGAGATGGGGGCAGCTTGGATGCGGGAGGACCTCCAAAAACTGATTTTACTTCTTCCTGGTATCGGCTTTGACAGGATTGGATGGCTGATGAGTCTCAGTAAGGGAACCCAAATAACAGATGCCGATGGCTTGGATCAAATTCACGATCAAGTTGTGGAATTGACCGCTACGAACGTAAAGACCGCAACATGGAATAGAAGCAAGGCGCATTTCCTTGACCAGATACTTATCGACAATGTTCCGACATCAGAAGAACTACCCGTTCCTGCGGTTGTCGGTCAGCACGAAGAAGAGGAAGAGATGGATATTCTGGATATGCGAGAGGGATTTGAAACGCATACAAGAGCCTATTCATCCATTATGACTCTTTTCTCTGGGGCCATGAATGAATATAGCGGGCAATTATCCAATATGACTAAAAAGCTCAATCACCTGCAAATGAATCCGCAGAGTTTGACTCCGGCCCAGTTACGTGGCGTTTTTGTGAAGGGGGCGCAGCATACAGATGATCTTTCTTGTTTGTATGAAGAGAAAACACCGGAGTTCCGATATCATTTTGATAGGTCAATAGAGTATGCTATCAAACTTCAGCAGACTACAACCGACGACGAAGTGAAGGAAGATAACAAAAGACAATTTAAGGGGTTGGTAGATACCATGATAAGTGCTCGCGAGGAGTTAAACTGTTTCCGAAAGTCATTGGATGAGCCAATAGATCTGGATAAACACTTCAAGAAATCTCAACTTCGTTTGAGAGCTGCTATGGATAACTTTCTTGATGTGGTATCATTCTGTATTTCTCGTTCCTCTGCCCTACTATAAGCTATTACGCGCAGGTTCGAATCCTGCCCCATATATAGCAAGAGCACTATGCCCCAAGAACTAACCACATACCACCCCCAAGACCTTACAGACCTCGACGCGCTGATGCACGAGCTGTCGGCCACAAGTTGCTGCAGCGAGGAACGGTTAAAAGCCGCGCTGAGCGACGCCAACGTCCATGTGTTTGTGTTTCGTGTCGATGGCCACATCGTCGCCACCGGAACGCTGTGCATCAAGCACACGCTGGAGTTTACCATTGCCGATATCGAATCGGTAGTCGTGAGCTCCCGCTGCCGAGGCAGGGGATACGGAAAGGAGCTGATGCTGGCCATGGTCGATGCCGCCAAGAGCCTCAATGTCCATCACATCCAACTAACCTCCAATCCCGCACGCGTAGCCGCCAACCGCCTCTACCAATCCCTGGGCTTCGAACGCTACGAGACCAACTGCTACAAAATGATGCTGGACGACAGAAATCTCAACTTCTAGAAACGAGATTATTTGAACCTTTGCAAACCTTGCAAAGATTTGCATCTGTCGAAGGTTATTCTATAGGATTTATTTTGTTGATTTCCAAATCCTTGCAAACCTTGCAAAGATTTGCGGGGGCTGTATTGATGGTATAACTCTGCGCTATGAACCAGATTTACTTTACGGCCGATTTGCATTTTGGCCATCCAAATATTGTAAAGCATTCGATTAAAAGACCCTTTTCGGATCCTAAGGATATTGCTTGGCACGACGAATGGCTTCTTCAGTTGTGGAAGGAAACCGTTGATAAACACGATATCATTTATATCTTGGGAGATTTGACGTTCCTGAAGAGTGAAGATGCGCGTCATCTTTTAGAAAAGTTGCCTGGCCAGAAGTTTTTGATCGAAGGCAATCACGATGGCTCCATACAGGCTTATAAGAACTATTTTAAAGGAGTATATCAAATAAAAGAGATGACCTTCAAGCCTACTGTCGCTCCATTTCTAAAGGAGGACTTTAAAGTAGTTATGTGCCATTATCCTATGGTAACATGGAATCACAAACCACACGGTTCGGTGATGCTGCATGGACATAGTCATGGAAAGTTGGATGAGTACAATGCCCAGTCGATGGATCTTCGCTTCGATGTCGGCATAGACGGGAACTTGGCCAACTTGCGGTTCCTGACGCTAGAGGACATCTATAATGCTGCCACAGAGAAAATCTCGCTGCACAAGTGCAACTCCTTTGCGGAGTTTGCAAAGAATAACTATCGGAGTGAAGTTAGGTGAAAATAAAGGTAGAATAGAAGGTATGAAGATTCAATATGCATCGGATCTGCACCTGGAGTTTGCAGAGAATAAGAGTTTCATTGAGCACGGCGGCATAGAACCGGTTGGCGATGTGCTGGTGCTGGCGGGGGATGTGTCGTACCTGGGGGACCGGAAGATGTGGAAGCGGCCATTCTGGACCTGGTGTGCGGAGCATTTTAAGGAAACGTTTATTGTTCCTGGAAACCATGAGTTCTATGGTGGGTATGATATCGGCCAGACTATGGAGGACTTTGAGTTTGAATATCGGGATAACGTGCGGTATTTGAATAATCGAAGTGTCGTGTTGGGGGATACGGAGCTCTTTTTCACCACGTTATGGACTCGGATCAGCCCGCTGCACCTGTGGGAGATTCAGCGTGGGATGAATGATTTCCGGCATGGGATTCTGGCTGGGGCAAGGTTTTGTGCGAATGATGTGGACGGACTGCACGGGCAGTGCATGGACTGGCTGTCGAGTGTGGTGGCGGCATCAACGGCCAAGCACAAGGTGGTGGTGACGCACCATTGCCCGACACTTCGCAACGAGTTCAACAGCTATCCCGGCGGAGCACTGAATTCGGCCTTCCAGGTGGACCTGGATGCATTTATCGAGGCCTCGGGCGTGGAATATTGGATCTATGGCCATACGCATTATGCTGGCGGCTCCGGCAGCAAGATCGGAGATACGATATTATTGTGCAATCAGTTGGGTTATGTCTTCCAGAATGAACATTATGGTTTTGATGGTAAGGCAGTGATAGAGCTACTCTAACGTGGCTCTGGTGCGGTAAAGGCCATCCTTGCCCCTCGCGATTATGTAAGGCCTTGCTTTGCGGACGCCGCCGAATTACGTAGGTGAGTCAGAGTGGTGTACATAGACCATTTGCTGAAGTTCGCGAAAACCTGTAACTTCGCAGGGTGTTCCAGTACGCTCTCATAGCCACTACCGTGGAGCTGACGCTCTGTCTGGCTTGCAGCATTTTGCTGTGGGCACGGCGGAGGCAGACGAAAGACCGTTCGCGGGCGGTCCTGGCGGTGGTATGCTTTTCCTGCGTTGTCTGGTCGGTAGGGAAGTATTTTGCCTATATTGGCCATCCAGATGCGAGCCTTTACACGGAAATCCTGTCGCCGGAGCATTGTTTCGTGGGCTTGCTGTGCATGATTCTCTATTTTTTCTACCCTGTGATGGTGATGCGCCCACATTGGTTCACTTTCTGGCGGGTGTTGCTTTTCTTTCTTCCCTGGGCCATTCTTTCTCCGCCTTACTTGCTGCAGATTCCTTTCCGGATGCTTTCCCATGCCGGAGAAATAATCACATACCTGACTGAGTTCACCGTATGGTGGCGTCTTCTCACAGTGGGTGTCATCATTGTTTATCTCATTCTGCTTCAGTGGCTCCCGTTCAATTGGCGGGAGTCTAGTGCGGATAGCCGCTGGGTGCGGCGCTATGTGGCTGCCGTATCGCTGATGGCGGTGCTCTACTTTGGCTATCAGCTGACGCTTTGGATGCCTCTGCACCTGGCGCACCAGGTTTATGTGGGACTCTTCTTTGTCCATTATACCTATTTCGAGCTGGCGGTGAGGCTGCTGCCGAAAGCCGAAAAAGCCGAAAAAGCCGACGATGTCGCCGCTACGACCCAGGCGTCGGCTCCTTCCTCCGACCTTTGGCGCCGCATCCTCTTCGAGATGGACCGGAACGAGGTTTGGCGGGATCCGGAGCTTTCGGTTGAGCGCCTCTGCCGCCTAGTGGGCAGCAACAAAATCTATCTGCAGCGGGCGTTTGCCGACAATGCCCACACCACCTGCGCAGAGTATATCAATGCCCGGCGGGTGGGGTTCATAGCCGAAGAGCTGCGCCGCCGCCCCAACCAGAACATGCAGGACCTCTACTTTTTGGCGGGCTATCGTTCCCGCCAGACGGCCGTGAGAAACTTCAAGGAAGTGATGGGGATGAGCCCGTCGGCCTTTGCCGAGTCCCTCTAGGCGCGTTTTTTCCTTTTTGTGACAGCCCTTTTTCCGTTTTGCGCCCTTCCCGCAGGCGCTTTTTTGTTCCTTTGCAAAAAACCGAAATATGGAAAAAATGCAATATTGTGCCCCCACGGTATATGTGGTGGAGCTGATGGCGGAGGGTGTTGTGTGCACCAGCACTCCGAGTACAAACACATCGATGAACGTTCAATATGGGCAGGAGGACTGGTAAGATGAAAAGCAAGATGATGCTGTGCCTGGCCTTCGCATTGGCCACGGCCTGTTCCCAGGAGTTTTTTTTGATGGACGAGGCACCGAAAACGGTGCATATTACCGTGGGCGCCAACATGGGAGAGCCCCAGACCCGCAGTGCCGTAGTGACGGAGGACGGCACGCGCACACTTACTTTCACCGTTGGCGACAGGCTGTACGTTTGGGGAAGGATAACGGGTACGGACCCCCAAAAGATTGTGGCGGGCTATCTGGATATGGTGGGAACACCTGCCGACGGAGCCACTACCGCCTCTTTTAGCGGCGACCTGAGCGTCTATGTCTATAACAGTTCCGAGGACAGGTATGACGCCTCTTCCCATCCATTCGTCACCGACGACCCGCTGGGCGAGTGTACGGTTGCCTATGGAACCTTGGTACACAAGGATGCCGTCGGCTTTACTGTCGGTGCCGATAAATGGGGTGAATACAGCAGCCGAGTGGCCTCCACAGTGAACGATCTGATGACAACGATGCTGTGTGTGCAGGGCACTTACAATAGCGGCACCAAGAGTTTCCCGCTCAGCGTGGATTTGTCGGGATATTCGTCTGACGAATACTGCGCCCCCATCTTCAACTGCACCATCAGCGGATTGAAGCCCAGCACCACTTATGATGTGTCCCATATCCGCTCGACTTCTTTCGAGAATGCCCTTGATGAGCACGGGAACTATTTAGGCACCATCACCTCCGATGCCGAGGGCAACGCCACCTTTGCTTGCTACAATGTGTGCGTGAAGGCAGCGAAATACCACGTCCTGAACTTCCTCGCCACCGACTACTCAGACGACCGCAACGTCTATCTGGGCAGCAAGGCACTCGCGGACAAGGTGTATAATATCACCCGCCCGGCACTGAAGTTTCAGGAGGCGGCGTTCTCCGTGAGCGGCACCCAGCAGGTGTATTTCTCCAAGGGCAACCTCTATGCCTATAAGGGAAGTTCCGATTGGAAGTGGTACTTCCAGCCCCACCAGTGGATGTATGTTGGCGACGACGCTGGTAACAAACTGATTACCGGACCTATGACTATCTCTCAAAACTACAAAAAAGTCGACCTCTTCGGCTGGAACGGTGCATCGTCGCCCAACGACTGCTACGGCATCAACAACAGTGCTACAGACTCCGACTATGGCAATGTGTCAGGTGAGGCGTTGAAGCACGACTGGGGACACAATGTCATTGGCAACTATGCCGCCGACACGTGGCGCACCCCCGCTGTCAGCGAGTGGCATTACCTTATCAACCTCCGCACGGTCACCAACAGCCTGAGCGCTGGCGCCCGCTATACCATGGCGACACTTGGCGGCACCTACAAAGGACTCATCCTCTTCCCCGACACCTATACACACCCCAGTGGCACAGGCTTTACGGCAGGCACCTTCAATGCCGTTTCCAGCTACACCGCCACCGTATCCATGGAAGGCTGGATGCTGATGGAGAATGCCGGCTGTGTGTTCCTGCCTGCGGCGGGGTCGCGCTATCAAACTTCGGTTTTTATGACTGCTCCCGTTGGAGGTTATTATTGGTCTAACAGCACCAACGCAGACAATACGGCTATCAACATCGCTATTACGCCATTGGGTTTATCATCGCAAGTCAATAGTACGCGCTATAGCGGTTACGCCGTCCGCCTGGTGCGGGACGTGGAGTAGAATCGGAATAGAGGTCTATAGGATCTGCGATGCACTCAAGAGGGGCGTTATTAAAAGAGTTTGCGGTAGGCTTCGGCTTTCTTCTCCAGCGGCAGCGGGTAGGCGCGGGAGGTGGAGGGCATGCGCCAGAAGCGGAGAGATGCCCGGTCGGGGCCGGGCATGACGGACGAGTCGTTACCCAGCATGACGATGTCAATCCATCCTCCCACTGGCGGGACGGGGCAACTGAAGGTTTGGGCGACGATGCTGCTGGCTTTTTCGCCGGTGGTGACAAGGGTGTGGCACTCCGGAATACGGGCCAGGAGGGCGGGGATGTCGGTGGGAGTGACCACCTCCAGGAAGGCGTCGGAGGCATTGTCGCGGAGGCGGCGGACTTCGGTGGCAGTGTCGTAGAAGGCCAGGCCGGCCTCGGTGCAGAATTGCCGAATCGCAGCCTCGTCAAACCGCTTCTCCCCCGGCACGCAGAAATGCAACTT
>Ga0247611_10002329_pt1 | contig 30905 bp, 17 predicted proteins | sample 177DNAGHGhighgp2_FD_192422 | JGI IMG/M metagenome (GOLD analysis project Ga0247611, IMG submission 192422) | Sheep rumen microbial communities from Palmerston North, Manawatu-Wanganui, New Zealand - 1770 DNA GHGhigh gp2 | ecosystem: Host-associated > Mammals > Digestive system > Stomach > Rumen... | reverse complement strand
GAGCGATATGACATTAGCCTTTGGGTGTGTCACCTTAAATGCAGTCACCTTCTTTGCTATGTCAGCAAACAAATAGTTGTTTGCCAGTTTTAGGAAATGATCGTTTATTAGAGCCATATTTTTTTATTAAAATTAGGAATGAGGAATGAGGAATTAGGAATGAGGAATTAGGAATGAGGAATTAGGAATGAGGAATTAGGAATGAGGAATTGTTTCCATGGGGAGAGTTATTTAAATTCTACGGAGTTTTGGGAGAAAAGGAGAAACAACCTGAAGGTTGTTTTCCATGCGGATGGTGTGCTTTGCAAATTAGTAAACCTGCGATTAAGCCAAATGAGAAATGATAAGCTTGCTTAAGCATTTCCATGGCGAAGCATGTTCACGAAGTAAACCTGCGATTAATCCAAATGAGAAATGATAAGCTTGCTTAAGCATTTCCATGGCGAAGCATGTTCACGAAGTAAACCTGCGATTAATCCAAATGAGAAATGATAAGCTTGCTTAAGCATTTCCATGGCGAAGCATGTTCACGAAGTAAACCTGCGATTAATCCAAATGAGAAATGATAAGCTTGCTTAACTTCTTTAACTTCTTTAACTTCCGAGCGTATCGATAACTTCTCTAACTTCTTCAACTTCCAATTTCTCCTTCGAAGGCAAATTCGGCAGGTCCTGAGAGGTAAAGATGGTTGTCGGTTTCACGCCATTCCACGCATAGCTCACCTCCGTCCATGATTATATGGGTTTCTCGTCTGGCACGACCGGTCAGTGCTGCCGCCACAGCCACGGCACAAGCTCCTGTTCCGCATGCCATGGTGATTCCACTTCCGCGTTCCCACACTCTCACTCTTAACTGGTCGATGCCAACAACTTTCACAAATTCAATGTTGCTTCGCTGAGGAAAAGCTGAATGATATTCCAGCACTTCGCCGTCGTATTCCACCTGGTCCACGTCGTCGGTGAAAATCACGTAATGCGGGTTTCCCATCGACACGAACGTGCCTTTGGGTAGGTCGGGCTGACAGACGAACAAATGAGCGTCTTTCAGCATTGGTTCGCCCATGTCTACCATGACGCTTTCCACATGGTCTCCTTTGGTTTTCAGCAAGAGAGTTTTGATGCCTGAAAGAGTTTGTAGGTGTATTTCCGTTTTGTTGGTCATTCCGCGTTCGAACAGGTATTTGCCTATGCATCTGGCTGCATTGCCACACATGAGCGCTTCGCTTCCGTCGGCATTGAATATACGCATTGAAAAGTCGGCTTCTGCCACGCTCGACTTGTCGATGAGCACCAGTCCGTCTGACCCGATTCCCTTGTGTCGGTCGCTCCATTTTACAGCCGTCATCGCCGGATTGCTGATATGATATTTCGAGGCATCCACATATATATAGTCGTTGCCTGCCCCGTGCATCTTTGTGAATCTTATCTTGTTCATTTTGAAAGATATTTATGAAGTTGTGTTGCCGTTTGTTTTCCACTTGCCATGGCACGCACTACGAGTGAAGCTCCGTTGGCGGCATCGCCGCACACGAACACGTTGTCGGCATACTGAGGATGTTCAGGCTTCAGGAACCCCATTGCCAGCAACACCATCTCTGCCTTGATAACCTCTGGTTCTCCTTTTTCCACCATGATCGGTCTGCCACCATCGGGATTTGGCATCCAATCGATTTCCTGAACCTTCACTCCTGTAAGCTTTCCTTCCTTTCCAATAAATTCGAGGGTGTTGATGTTCCATCGGCGTATGCAGCCCTCTTTGTGGCTTGATGTGGTTTTGAGTGTGCGAGGGTAGTTGGGCCAAGGATTTTGAGGATCGTCGGGTCCTTCCACAGGCTTAGGCATGATTTCAATCTGAGTCACGCTCTTGCATCCCTGCCGGTGAGCCGTGCCGATGCAGTCGCTGCCAGTGTCACCACCGCCGATTACCAGCACATTTTTACCTTTTGCACAGACTTGTTTGTCTTTATCCACTTCTATTCCAGCCAATATTCTGTTTTGCTGTGCCAACATCTCAAGCGCCAGATAAACCCCTTTCAGTTCTCTTCCTTTTATGTTGAGGTCACGAGCTGTGGGTGTGCCGGTGGCAATCACTACGGCGTCAAACTGACTTGCAAAATCGTCGTTGCATTCTATTTGCTTGCCATAGCAGAATTCGATGCCCTCATCTTCTAATATACGCAATCTGCGGTCGATTATTGCCTTGTTGAGTTTGAAATTAGGTATTCCGTATCTCAGTAGTCCACCAGCAGCCTCGTTTTTTTCAAAAACAGTCACTTTATATCCCATGATATTAAGATCGTTTGCGGCTGCAAGTCCAGCAGGCCCGGCTCCTATCACTGCCACACGCTTACCATTACGCTCGGGATGTCTGGCTGTAATGAAACCTTCGCGAAATGCAGCTTCTGTGATAGCCGCTTCGTTCTCGCGGTTGGTGGTAGGCTCGTGGTTGAACAGGTTCAGCACACATCCCTTCTCACACAATGCCGGACAGATTCGTCCTGTGAATTCGGGAAACGGATTGGTGTCGCTGAGCAGGTTATATGCCAGTTCCCATTCGCCTTTGAAGAGAGCGTCGTTCCATTCTGGTGGTTTATTGCCCAAGGGACAAGCCCAGTGGCAGAATGGGACTCCACAGTCCATACATCTGGATGCCTGCAGCTTACGTTCTCTCGTGTTCAGCGTCTGCTCCACCTCTCCATAGTCGAGTATTCTGTCGTGGAGCGGACGGTAGCCGGCTTCTTGCCGGTGTGTTTCCAAGAATGCTTTTGGATTTCCCATAATCAATAGTCTCTTTGCATGTCAGCAATTTTCTGTCTTAGTTTGTTCATCTGCTCTTCTTGCAGCACTCGCTTGTATTCTATAGGCACCACCTTTATGAAGTCGTCAACGTAGCGTTGCCAGTCGTCGAGCATGGTGCGTGCCAGTTTCGAACCTGTGTAGAGGTAGTGTTGTCGGATGAGTTCGTGGAGTTCCTTCCTGCTCATGCTGTCTTCCACGAGCGTCAGTTCCACCATATCCATATTGCAGAAATAGTCGAAGTTGTGGTGCTTGTCCCACACGTAAGCCACGCCTCCCGACATTCCGGCAGCGAAGTTGCGTCCTGTGTCGCCAAGCACAACCACTCGTCCGCCTGTCATATATTCGCAGCAATGGTCGCCGGATCCTTCTATCACGGCTATGGCACCGCTGTTGCGCACACCGAAGCGTTCGCCCACCTTGCCGTTGACATACAATTCACCCGAGGTGGCACCATACATACCGGTGTTTCCGGCAATTATATTGTCTTCTGCATTGAAGTTGGCTCTCACTGGTGGTAGAATAGCAATTCGTCCTCCTGATAGTCCTTTGGCGAAATAGTCGTTGGTTTCGCCTTCGAGTTTGAATGAAATGCCGTGAACGAGGAATGCACCGAACGATTGTCCTGCCGAGCCTTTGAACTTTACGTTTATAGTGTCGGTAGGCAGTCCTTCGAGTCCGTATTTCTTTGCTATCACACCCGACAACATTGTCCCAACTGCACGATCGGTATTTTTGATGGCATAGTCGAGTGACACTTCTGTCTGCCTGTCTATTGCAACGGCTGCAGCAGGAATCATTTGCTTGTCGATTATGTCGTCCTGCATGCTGAGCGGAATAGCTGGCTGAGCCACGTCTCCTGTGAAATGCATGCATCCCTCTTCACGATGGAGCAGACGTTCGAAATTGAGTACCGACGGCTTGGTTTCAATCAGCTCAGTATGTCCTATTATGTCGTTGAGCGATTTGTAGCCCATCTCTGCCAGATATTCACGCACTTCCTGAGCCACGAATGTGAAAAAGTTGACGAGATACTCGTAGCGTCCGATAAAATGCTTGCGCAGTTCTGGATTCTGAGTCGCCACACCCATCGGACATGTGTTGAGATTGCACTTGCGCATCATGACGCATCCAAGTACGATGAGTGCCGCAGTACCAAACCCATATTCATCTGCCCCGAGCAATGCCATGAGCACCACGTCGCGACCGGTTTTCAACTGTCCGTCCACTTGCACGCGCACAGTGTCTCTAAGTCCGTTTCTGACAAGTGTCTGCTGGGTCTCGCTCAGCCCTATTTCGGGCGAGATGCCTGCGAAACGCATGCTGCTGGCTGGAGATGCACCCGTGCCTCCCTCGGCACCAGATATAACGATTAGGTCGGCTTTCGCCTTTGCCACACCAGCGGCTATGGTTCCAACACCACTTTCAGCCACCAGTTTCACAGACACGGCAGCACCTGGGTTCACGTTCTTGAGGTCGAAGATTAGCTGTGCAAGGTCTTCAATGGAATAAATATCGTGGTGGGGTGGTGGAGAGATAAGCGATATACCGGGTATGCTGTGTCGGGTTTTTGCTATCACTTCGTTCACTTTGAATCCTGGCAATTGGCCTCCCTCTCCCGGCTTGGCTCCCTGTGCCACCTTAATCTGTATTTCTTCGGCATTTACCAGGTATTCGGTGGTCACACCGAACCTTCCGGATGCCACTTGCTTGGTTTTGCTGCTGAGGCTGATGCCATCGTGAGTTGCATGGAAGCGCTGCGAGTCTTCGCCCCCTTCTCCTGTGTTGCTACGTGCTCCCAGCTTGTTCATGGCCAAACATATAGCCTCATGGGCTTCTTTTGACAAGGCACCGAACGACATGGCTCCAACCACGAAATGCTTGACTATGCTTTCCACAGGCTCCACTTCGTCGATGCTGATTGGATTACGCTTGAATCCCATGAAGTCGCGGATGAAGATAGGTGCGTCTTTCTCATCTACACTCTTGGAGTATTCCTTGAATTTCTGATAGTTGCCCGTACGGGTAGATAATTGCAGAGAGGCAATAGTCTGAGGATTCCATGCATGTTTTATACCGTCTTTCCTCCAGCGAAACTGTCCCTGGTTAGGAAGGAATGTTTTTGCCTTTGTATGCTGGCTGTATGCTTCATCGTGGAGAGCAATGGCATCGTTGGCAATGCGCTCGAGTCCTGCGCCTCCTATAGTGCTGACCTCTGTTCCGAAATAGTCTTTAAGAAGTCTTTCGCTCAGTCCGATACTTTCAAAAATCTTTGCTCCACGATATGAACGTATGGTGGAAATGCCCATCTTTGCCATAATCTTGAACAGACCTTTCTTCACTGCTTTTATGTAGTTTTGCTCTGCAGTAGGGTAGTCTTCCTGAATTTTATGGTTTCTAACGAGTTGATCAATAATGGCAAATGTCATGTAAGGACATATGGCCGATGCTCCGTAGCCCAGCAAAAGGGCTGCGTGCATTGTTTCGCGTATCTCCCCGCTTTCCACAATCAGAGCGGTCTGCACGCGCTTGCCCACGCTGATGAGATAATGGTGGACGGCGCTCACTGCCAACAGCGACGGTATTGCTACATGGTTTTCGTCTACATCTCGGTCTGTCAGTATGATATAGTTATACCCTTCGTCCACACTTCGTTCTGCGTCGTGGCATAGTTCGTCAATGGCTTCGCGCAGCCGTTCGCCACCCATTTGTTGATTATGTCCGGAATTCTTGTCCCATTCAAACAGTATAGGCAATTTGATGGTGTTGAATCCTTTATAGCGTATGTTGCAAAGAATGTCGAGCTGTGTGTTGTTGAGTATAGGATGCGGCAGACGAACCATTTTGCAATTAGTCTCGTCGGGATTGAGTATTCCCGACCCCACGCGACCTATGTATTCCGTGAGGCTCATCACCAGCTCTTCGCGAATGGAATCGATGGCAGGATTCGTGACTTGTGCAAACTGCTGTCGGAAATAGTTGAATAGTATCTGAGGCTTGTCGGAAAGCACAGCGAGTGGTGTGTCGTTGCCCATCGACGCCGTCGGTTCCTGTCCGTTGACAGCCATGGGAGCAATTGTGAGGTCGATGTCTTCTGCACCGAATCCAAACATGATTTCTTTCCTGATGAGATTATCTACCGAATTGTCCACATGTCGTCCCGACTTCAGTTTTTCAAGCTGTATGCGATTGGTCGACAACCACTGGCGATATGGATGTTCGCCAGCCAGTTGCTGTTTTATTTCTCCATCGTAGTATATCTTGCCTTCGAGGGTGTCCACAAGCAATATTTTTCCAGGTTGCAGGCGTCCTTTTTCTGCAATTATTGTAGGGTCGAAATCGATGACTCCCACTTCTGATGCCACTATCATTGTGTCGTTCTTCGTGATGGTGTAGCGAGCCGGGCGCAGTCCGTTGCGGTCGAGCATTCCTCCAGCGAATCGTCCGTCGCTGAAAAGCAGTGCCGCTGGTCCGTCCCATGGCTCCATCAGGATGGAATGGTATTCGTAGAATGCCTTCAGCTCTTCGGAAATTGGATTCTTGTCGTTGAACGACTCAGGCACGAGCACACTCATGGCATGCGGCAACGATAATCCCGACATGACGAAGAACTCCAGAACGTTGTCGAGCGATGCTGAGTCCGACATACCCTCCTGTACTATAGGCGAAATATTCCTGACATCTCCGAGAATCTCAGAACTGAGCACGCTCTCGCGTGCCTGCATCCATCCGCGGTTGCCCCTGATGGTGTTGATCTCACCGTTGTGGGCCAGCATACGGAATGGCTGTGCCAGCGACCACGTAGGGAATGTGTTGGTGCTGAATCGTGAATGCACCAGGGCCAGTCCGCTCGTGAAATAGGGATTGGTCAGATCGGGGAAATATTGTCTTACTTGCACTGACGAAAGCATTCCCTTGTATATGATGTTCGAATTGCTGAGTGAGCAGATATAGAAATCTTTGTTGCTGATGCGTCGCTCAATTTTCTTCCTAATTATATATAAGGTTCGTGGAAAGGTGTCCAGTTTGTCTTCCTGTACGCCGGTTATGAACAGCTGCTTGATGTCGGGTTCGGTGCTCAGCGCTGAATCGCCCAGACAGTCGGGATTAGTCGGTACGCTTCGAAGGTGCATGAGTTGCAGTCCCTCACGTTCTATTTCCTCTATCATAACGCTCAGGATCTCTTGCTGTTCTTTCGTGTCTTTTGGAAGGAATACCAGTCCGGTTCCATATTTACCTTTTTCTGGAACGGGGATTCCCTGCAAAAGTATGAATTCATGAGGAATCTGCAACATTATTCCAGCACCATCTCCATCCTTCCCTATCTCTGCTCCCCGATGTCGCATGTTCTCCAGCACTCTCAGTGCATTGTCCACCAGTTCGTGGCTTTTGTTGCCATGAATGTTTACAATCATTGCCACTCCGCATGCATCATGTTCGTATGCCTGCTGGTAGAGCCCGTTCTCTTTATTATGTAGCTTGCATTGTGTCATATTCTCCTTCTCTAAAAACTCATTTTATTTATTTTCGGTGCAAAGTTAAGACAAAATGATAGAACTTTTGCAATTTTGCTTACTTTTTTATCTTAAAATATAAGGTTATCTTACAATTTGTAAGCAAATTAAATGATTTTGTTTTAAAATAATATGATAAAATGTTGAAAAATTATAAATTGTAAGTTTGACAATTATTTTAGATTTAAATTGAAAGTTTTTTGGTTGTTTTAGTTTCAGTTTGTAGTACCTTTGCATCGGATAATTATTATGTGATTTAGAGAATCGACTGAAACGTTTCAATCACCAATTGTTTAATTTATTAATAATTTTAAGGTATGAAAAGAATTGAAGCAATAATTCGAAAGACCAAGTTTGAGGATGTCAAGGAGGCATTATTACAGTCGGATATCGACTGGTTTGAATATCATAATGTTCATGGAATAGGTCAGAGCCGGGAGGAGAGGATCTATCGTGGTGTGCAATATTCCACAGATGTTATAGAGCGTGTGGCTCTGACCATTGTGTGTCGCGATCGGTTTGTAGAGCCTACAATCCGGGTGATATTAAAGGTTGCTCACACAGGCGAAATAGGCGACGGACGTATTTTCGTGAGCGACATGATCGACACGTGGTCAATACGCACGGGAGAAAACGGTGATACCGTTCTGAGAGACAAGAAATAATTAATGCAAACGAATTTTAAAAAGGGAGATTGTTATGAACGAAATAGGAATATCATTAGATACAGTTTGGATGCTGGTGGCAGCCATGTTGGTTTTTTGGATGCAACCGGGATTTGCCTTGTGCGAGGCAGGATTTACAAGAAGCAAGAATAGCGCTAATATATTGATGAAAAACTTCGTGGACTTCATGATTGGTTCATTATTGTTTTTCTTCGTTGGTTTTGGCTTTATGTTTGGAAGCGATGGCTCAGGATTTATAGGCATGCCCAACTGGGGCGACCTTTCATTTTATAAAGGTGACTTGCCTGTTGAAGGTTTTTTGATTTTCGAAACAGTGTTCTGTGCTACATCTGCAACCATAGTTAGTGGTGCTATGGCCGAACGTACCAAATTTTCAATGTATCTTGTCTATAGCGCTGTAATATCATTATTTATTTACCCCATTGAAGGACATTGGACTTGGGGCGGTGGTTGGCTTTGCGATGAGTCGGTCGGCAGCTTTATGATGAGCACGTTTGGTTCCACTTTCCATGACTTCGCTGGTTCGGCCATAGTACACTCAGTTGGCGGTGTGCTTGCACTGATAGGAGCCATGGCTCTGGGTCCTCGTCTTGGTAAATACAGTAACGAAGGAAAAAGCCGTGCCATTCCAGGACACAATCTCACGTTGGCATCTCTGGGAGTATTCATTCTCTGGCTCGGATGGTTCGGGTTCAATCCTGGTAGTCAGCTTGCTGCTACGGGAGAAGTGAACCGAACAGCCATATCCCATGTGTTCTTGAACACTAACCTGGCTGCAGTAGCTGGAGGTGTGGCCACAATGTTGATTACATGGGTGAAATATAAAAAACCATCCCTATCTCTCACACTCAACGGTGTGCTTGCAGGATTGGTTGGAATCACGGCTGGATGCGACCTCGTCTCGCCCATTGGAGCTGTTGTCATAGGGCTGGTTTGTGGCATAGTACTTGTTTTTGCAATTGAATTTATCGATCACAAGCTGCATATCGACGACCCAGTCGGTGCGTCTTCTGTGCATGGTGTGTGCGGAATACTTGGAACACTTATGACAGGACTTCTGTCTGTGGAAAGCGGAGTGTTCTACGGCCATGGATGGGGATTCTTCGGAGCCGAGGCATTTGGAATTGCTGTCATCGACCTCTGGGCTGCAGCATGTGGATTCGCTCTATTTTATGGAATAAAGAAACTGCATGGCCTGCGTGTGGAATCCAGAATTGAGGAAGAAGGACTTGACATTTATGAACATGGTGAAAGTTGTTATAATTAATATATATAAGTTGTTGAGTCGACAAATGCTTTTTATTATTATTTAAAAAAATATGACTAAGCTATGAACAAGATATTAAGATTAAGCTTCATGTTTGTTCTGCTTATGACTTCGTTATACATGAAAGCCCAGAATAAATTGGAGACCACTATTTCCACTGACATCGTTAGCCAGTATATATGGCGTGGACAGGATTTGGGAAGTGTTTCATTGCAGCCAACATTAGGCATAGGATGGAAAGGCCTGGAACTTACAGGATGGGGGTCAGTCGGATTGTCGGATGCTGATGATATAAAAGAAATAGATTTGACGCTGACTTACTCTATAGGTAGATTTAACGTTGGTATAACCGACTACTGGACTAATGACGGTCTTGACCCCAGAGCAAGATATTTCAAGTATGATGCTCATGGCACCAACCATGTGTTTGAGGCAAATATAGGATACGATTTTAATTTCTTGAGTATGCAGTGGTACACTAATTTCACTGGCAATGACGGCACCAGTAATAGGGGTGACAGGGCATTCAGCAGTTATTTCGAAGTGAATGTGCCGTTTCGACTGGCAACGGTCGACTGGACAGCCACGGCAGGAATGGTACCATTTGCCACGAGCTTCTACGATACTGACAAATTCGCTGTAACCAACTTGTCGTTGAAGGCAATAAAGAAAATCAGTATTACCGACTCGTTTAAGATACCGATATTCGGACAGGTGGTGGCTAACCCACATTCGCAGAAAGCATATTTAGTGTTAGGCATTTCTTTGCAACCTTGATAATGGTTCCAGTGTACTCTCTCTTCCACAGCGGTGGATGATAGGGCACCAATTGTAAAACAAAGCATACGGACAGTGTAATTCTATCATCTCTTATGGAAACAAGATACATATTCATAACCGGCGGTGTGGCATCGTCGCTTGGCAAAGGCATAATATCGGCATCGCTTGGTAAGTTGCTCCAATCGAGGGGCTACAACATAACAATCCAGAAATTCGACCCTTATATAAATATAGACCCTGGTACACTCAATCCTTATGAGCATGGTGAATGCTACGTGACGGTCGACGGAATGGAAACCGACCTCGACCTCGGACATTATGAGCGATTTACAGGTATCGAAACCAGCCGCATGAACAGTGTCACCACGGGCCAAATCTATCTGAGCGTGATTGAACGAGAAAGAAGAGGCGACTATCTTGGAAAAACCATACAGGTGGTGCCACATATCACCGATGAGATTAAACGCAGAATACAACTGATTGCCAGCAAGAAACAACTTGATTTCGTGATTACTGAAATTGGAGGCACTATAGGCGATATTGAAGGGCAACCATTCATGGAAGCTATCCGACAACTAAGATGGGAGATGGGTGCCCAGCGCTCTCTCAACATACACCTCACCTACGTGCCTTACCTGGCTGCTGCCGGAGAATTGAAGACCAAACCTACTCAGATGAGCGTGAAGCAACTCCAGGGACTGGGCATACAACCGGACATCCTGGTGCTGCGAACCGAGCATGAACTGAGCGACGAACTGCGTCATAAGGTGGCACATTTCTGCAATGTGGACGCCGAGGCTGTAGTTCAGAGCCAAGACCTCTCAAGCATTTATGAAGTGCCAGTGAATATGCAGAAGCAGGGACTCGACGCCATCTGCCTGAAGAAAATGGGAATTGAACCTGGACCAACCCCTCAACTCGGACCTTGGAGGATTTTTCTGGAACTCAGACAAAAAGCCGTTGAGGGAATTGACATAGCCCTCGTGGGGAAGTATAACCTTCAAGATGCATATAAGAGCATCTTGGAGAGCCTCGCACATGCCTGTACATATCACAATCGCAAGATCAGGACTCATTTCGTCAATAGCGAACAACTCACGACCAATAACATATCAAATCATCTTGCCAACATGGCAGGGGTGGTTATTTGCCCCGGATTTGGAACACGCGGGGTGGATGGCAAGATTCTTGCTGCTGAATACTGTCGCACGCACAACGTTCCCACTTTCGGGATATGCCTTGGCATGCAGGCCATGGTCATTGAATTTGCACGCAATGTGCTGGGCTACGATGATGCTCATAGCACCGAGATGGACGGCGCCACTCAGCATAATGTGATTGACCTTATGGAGGAACAGAAAAATGTGAAGCAGATGGGAGGCACAATGCGACTGGGCGCCTACGAATGCACAATTATTGAAGGCAGCTACACGTGGGAAGCCTATGGCAAACAGACAATCATCAGAGAGCGTCATCGCCACCGCTACGAATTCAACAATGAATATATTCATGAATATGAGAGAGAAGGTATGAAATGTGTGGGAATTAATCCTGATTCCGGTTTGGTAGAAATCGTTGAAATCCCTGAACTGAAATGGTATATAGGCACTCAGTTTCATCCAGAATATTCGTCTACTGTGCTTCGCCCGCATCCTCTGTTTATGGATTTTATAAAAAAATGTATAGAAAAATAATAAAACACCGACAATGGTTGACCAGTTGAAACACGAATGTGGAGTGGCAATGATTCGGCTGCTCAAACCGCTTGACTACTACGAGCGAAAATATGGCAGCAAACGCTATGCCATCAATAGGCTATATCTGCTCATGGAAAAACAACATAACCGTGGGCAGGAGGGAGCAGGCATCGCATGCGTTAACATGAACGCACCTATAGGCGAGGAATATATGTTGCGAGAGAGGGCAGAAGGCAAGGATGCCATAACGGAGATATTCCAGAAAACCGCGAAGTTTGCCGAGAGTCAGCTCTTTATGGGACATCTGCGCTACAGCACTACGGGCAAGAGCGGTATTCAATATGTCCACCCCTTCATGCGTCGCAACAACTGGAGGGCTAAAAATCTCTGTCTGTGTGGCAATTTCAATATGACAAACATTGATGATGTGTTTGATTTATTGACTCGTCAGGGACAGTCGCCGCGAATCATGAGCGACTCTTACATCACTCTTGAACTGATGGGACACAGGCTCGACCGCGAAGTGGAGCGTTTATTTTGTAAGGCTAAGACGAAGGGTCTTGAAGGAATTGCTATAACCGAATATATCGATTCGCACGTGGAAATTGCCAATGTGCTGAGAACCACCATGAGCCATTTCGACGGAGGCTACGTGATGTGCGGTCTGACGGGAAGCGGAGAGATGATGGCAATGCGCGACCCGTGGGGCATACGGCCGGCTTTCTATTACTGCGACGACGAGATAGTGGTGGTGGCGAGTGAACGACCCGTTATTCAGACCACCTTCAATCTCGAAACCAGCGATATATGCGAACTGCAACCGGGACAGGCTCTGATTGTCAGGAGAAACGGCGACGTGGGAACTCATCAGATACTTCCCCCGCAGAATTTCAGCGCGTGCTCATTCGAGAGGATTTATTTCAGCCGCGGGAGCGATCAAGACATCTACAAGGAACGCAAGCAGCTTGGCATTCAGCTCACTCCTTCCATTATGAAGGCGATAGATGGCGATTTGGAGAACACGGTGTTTTCGTATATTCCCAACACGGCAGAGGTGTCGTTCTATGGAATTACCGACGGATTCCGTCGAAAGGGTTTCGATGTGAGGACTGAGAAAGTGGTTTGGAAAGATATTAAGTTGCGTACATTCATTGCGGAGGGAACCGAGCGCATCGACCTGGCTGCTCATGTCTACGACATCAGCTATGGCTCGATTGTGCCAAATAAAGACCAATTGGTCATCGTCGACGACTCCATCGTACGTGGCACCACACTCAGGGAAAGCATATTCAAGATACTCGACCGTCTGCACCCACGCAAGATAGTGATGGTGAGCAGTGCGCCCCAGATACGCTATCCCGACTATTATGGAATAGACATGTCGAGGCTGGAGGAACTCTGTGCCTTCCGTGCTGCCATGCGTCTCATCAACGAAAAAGGGCTGGAGCAAATAGTGGAAGAGACATTGGAACTATGCATTAAAGAACCTTCTGCCGAAAACCATGTGCGTAGGATATATGAGCCGTTCACAGCCGATGAAATAAGTAGTAAGATTGTTGAGATGCTTCGTCCCGATAGTATGAAGACTTCTGTGGAACTGGTGTTTCAGAGCATCGACGGGCTCCATGCAGCATGCCCGAATCATCCGGGCGACTGGTATTTCACCGGGCATTATCCCACTACAGGCGGTATTCTCATGGTTAATAAGGCATTCGTGAATTATGTAAAAAAACTATAATATATGAAACGTGCTACATTGATACTCAGCGACGGAACAGAATTTGCCGGATGGTCGTTTGGCTACGAGGCAAACGCAAGTGGAGAAGTGGTGTTCAACACTGCCATGACTGGTTATCCCGAGAGCCTGACCGACCCCAGCTATGCTGGCCAGATGCTTGTGATGACCTATCCGCTGATTGGCAATTACGGAGTGCCGTCAACTTGTATTGACGAAAATGGAATTCCGTCGGTGATGGAAAGCGAGCGCATACATGTCAAGGCTCTGATAGTGGCCGACTACAGCCACGACTATTCACACTGGAATGCCTGTGAATCGCTTGCCGACTGGCTTCGTCGGGAAAGGATTCCGGCTCTGACTGGCATCGACACCCGGCGCCTGACAATCATTCTCCGAGAGCATGGAGTGATGATGGGACGCATTGTGATAAATGGCCAGGAATCAGAGCCAGCCACCAGCTCCTACATTGAGCATAATGACTATTACGATGAATACTATGGTTCGGTCAACTGGGTGGAGAAAGTGAGTTGTAAAGATATCATCACCTATAAGCCTGATATAGCCAAGTACAGGGTGGTGCTGGTGGACTGCGGCGTGAAGGCCAACATTATCCGCTGCCTGCTCCGACGCGGCATAGAGGTGGTTCGTGTGCCTTGGGACTACGACTTCAATTCCTTGCAATTCGACGGGTTGTTTCTTGCCAATGGGCCTGGCGACCCAGATATGTGCGAAACGACAGTCGAAAACATACGCATGTTTCTCAGTGCTCCGAATGTTCGTCCCTGCATGGGAATATGCCTTGGCAACCAACTGCTTGCCAAAGCGGCAGGCGCCAAGACCTACAAACTGAAATATGGGCATCGCAGCCATAACCAGCCAGTGAGGCGAGTGGGCACAAACCAATGCTTTATTACTTCGCAAAACCATGGTTATGCCGTGGATGCCGACACCCTTCCTCACTACTGGCAGCCTCTGTTTGTCAATATGAATGATGGTTCCAATGAAGGCATCTGCCATACCATCAACCCATGGATGTCGGCACAGTTTCATCCAGAAGCATGCTCCGGACCTGTGGACACCGAATTTTTGTTTGATGAATTTGCTAAATTGTTAGACGCATAGACTATGATCGACAGAGATATAAAGAAAGTGCTGCTGCTGGGCAGCGGAGCCTTGAAGATAGGGCAGGCTGGCGAGTTCGACTACAGCGGCTCGCAGGCTCTCAAGGCTCTCAAGGAAGACGGCATACAAACCGTGCTTATCAACCCCAACATAGCCACGGTGCAGACCTCCGAAGGTGTGGCCGACAAGGTGTATTTCCAGCCTGTGAAAACAGAATTTGTGGAAAGGGTGATTGAAAAGGAAAGCCCCGACGGCATACTCCTGTCGTTTGGTGGGCAGACGGCGCTCAACTGCGGAGTGGAGCTCTATCAGAAGGGCATACTGGAGAAATATTCGGTGAGAGTACTGGGCACTCCAGTTCAAGCCATCATCGACACCGAGGACCGCGACCTCTTCGTCCGACGCCTCGACGAGATAGGGGTGAAGACCATTCAGAGCCGTGCATGCGACTGCGTGGATGAGGTGCGGAGCGCAGCAGACGAACTGGGCTATCCCGTGATACTGCGTGCCGCATACGCTCTTGGTGGACTTGGTTCGGGATTTTGCGACAATGAGGAAGAATTGCTGGTTCAGGCAGAGGAGGCATTCTCTTTCTCGCCTCAGGTGCTGGTGGAGAAAAGTCTGAAAGGTTGGAAAGAGATAGAATATGAGGTGGTTCGCGACCGCTACGACAACTGTATCACAGTGTGTAATATGGAGAACTTCGACCCCTTGGGCATACATACCGGTGAGTCGATAGTAGTGGCACCGAGCCAGACACTCACCAACTCCGAATACCAAAAACTCCGTGCGTTGGCAATTAAAATCATACGACATATAGGCATCGTGGGAGAATGCAATGTGCAATATGCGCTCGACCCCGAGTCGGAAGACTACCGCGTGATAGAAGTGAATGCCCGCTTGTCGCGCTCGTCGGCACTGGCATCCAAGGCCACAGGTTATCCGCTTGCCTTTGTGGCAGCCAAGCTGGGCATGGGCTACGGACTCTTTGAACTGAAGAACTCGGTGACTAAAACCACGTCGGCTTTCTTCGAACCGGCACTCGACTATGTGGTGTGCAAGCTTCCACGTTGGGACCTAACCAAATTCCATGGGGTGAGCCATGTTCTGGGCTCGTCGATGAAGAGCGTGGGTGAGGTGATGTCCATCGGGCGTACATTCGAAGAAGCCATACAGAAAGGCCTGCGGATGATTGGACAGGGCATGCATGGATTTGTGGAAAATAAGGATATTCGTATCGCCAACATGGCAGATGCTCTTGAGCATGCCACTGAAAACCGTGTGTTTGTCATTGCCAAAGCTCTTCAGATGGGCTACAGCGTCGATCAGTTGCATGAGTTTACGAAAATAGATCCATGGTTCCTTATGAAACTTAAGAATATTATTGATTTAGACTTCCAGTTGCGACAGTCGAGGAATATAGTCGAAATGCATGGCATGATGAACCATGCGGAGTTTGTTGAGCTGATGGAGGAAAGCGGATTCGACGAACTGCTCCACAAAGCCAAGGTATACGGCTTTTCCGACTTCCAGATAGCACGTGCTATCGGACTTGAGGAACTGATGAGTATGGAAGAGGGTGGGCTGATGGTGCGCAGATGGCGTAAGTTACTGGACATTGAGCCAGTGGTAAACCAAATCGACACTCTGGCAGCTGAATATCCTGCAAGAACCAATTATCTGTATTTGACATACTTGTAGGATTTGATGATTATCGACATTCCGATATGCCGACATTCTGAAATGCCAGTTTAAAAATAAAATAACTAAAAACAAAAATATTATGTGTGGAATTGTTTCAATATTGAATCTGCGTCCGTATGAGTCTTCGGTCAGGCAGAGAGGAAAGAAAGATATAAAGGAGTTGCGCCAGAAGGCGCTCAGAATGAGTCAGAAAATACGCCATCGCGGTCCCGACTGGAGCGGCATCTACTGTGGCAAGTCGGCTATATTGGCACATGAGCGTCTAAGCATCGTTGACCCAGAGTCGGGCGGACAGCCGCTCTTCTCTTCCGACGGCAAGCATGTGCTCACAGTGAACGGCGAGATATACAACCATAAGGAGATACGCCAGCTCTACGAAGGCAAGTATGATTTTCAGACGGGGTCCGACTGCGAAGTGATTTTGGCGCTTTATCGCGACAAGGGCATTGATTTTCTGGAAGAACTGAGCGGCATCTTTGCCTTCGTGCTCTACGACGAGGAGAAAGACGAATTTCTGATAGCCAGAGACCCCATAGGAGTGATTCCGCTATACATTGGATTTGATGAGGACGGCACAGTGTATGTGGCATCGGAGCTGAAGGCTCTGGAAGGACAGTGCGATCGCTATGAACCATTCCTTCCAGGCCACTACTACTGGAGTGGCGAACCAGGCATGAGGCGTTATTATGAGCGCGACTGGTTCAGCTATGACAATGTTAGGGACAATCCTGCGAGCATTGCCGATATTCACGATACGCTGGAGGATGCCGTCCGTCGGCAACTCATGTCCGACGTGCCATACGGGGTTTTGCTCAGCGGAGGGCTCGATTCAAGCGTGGTGTCGGCCATAGCAGAGAAATATTCGGAGATGAGGATAGAAGACGACAGTCGCACCAAGGCCTACTGGCCGAGGCTCCATTCTTTTGCCGTGGGGCTCAAAGGTGCGCCCGACCTGGAGAAGGCACGCCTCGTGGCAGACCATATAGGCACCGTGCACCATGAAATCAACTACACCATACAGGAGGGACTGGATGCCCTGCGAGATGTGATTTATTTCATCGAGACCTACGACGTGACGACCATACGTGCATCAACACCTATGTATCTGCTGGCACGCGTAATCAAGTCGATGGGCATCAAGATGGTGCTGTCGGGCGAGGGTGCCGACGAAATCTTCGGGGGTTACCTCTATTTCCATAAGGCTCCGTCGGCTCGTGATTTCCATGAGGAGACGGTGCGAAAACTCTCCAAGCTGCATCTCTACGACTGCCTGCGTGCCAAAAGAGCCTGTGTGCATGGGGAGTGGAGGGACGTGTGCCGTTTCTCGACAAGGAATTTCTCGATGTGGCTATGCGCACCAACCCCGATGCTAAGATGTGTCCGGGAAAGACGATGGAGAAACGCATTGTGCGTGAAGCCTTTGCGGATATGCTGCCAGAGGAGGTGGCATGGCGTCAGAAAGAGCAGTTCAGCGATGGGGTAGGCTATTCTTGGATCGACACACTCAAGCAAATCACGTCGGAGGCAGTCAGCGACGAGCAGATGGCTCATGCCGCGGAGCGTTTCCCAATCAACCCTCCTAAGAACAAGGAGGAATACTATTACCGCAGCATCTTCGCAGAACACTTCCCCTCCGACTCGGCTGCTCGTAGCGTGCCGAGCGAAGCCAGCGTGGCATGTTCCACTGCCATCGCACTTGAGTGGGATGCCGCCTTCCAGGGAATGAACGACCCCAGCGGACGTGCCGTAAAAGACGTGCACGAGCAAGCTTATTAATCCTTGGCAGATTATCAGAACGAACAGAGAAGCTTTTATAATAACCCTGATTTAATTGGAAGGAACTCAGCATGGAAAAGACTGAGTGTGTTTAACATCCTAAATATCCCTGTCTGCTTGTTTGTTTGCTTACTTTAGAATTTTTTATTATATTTGTATTGAAGATAGTTGAAACATTAATTTTTTTAATCAATTATTATGGAAAATACTGCAGACAATGTAAAGAAACGTGTGTTCGTGGATATGGACAATGTGTTGGTGGATTTCAAGTCGGGTCTCGCCCAAGTGAGCGACGAAGTGAAAAAGGAATATGAAGGCAGGGAGGATGAGATTCCCGGACTGTTCTCTCTGATGAAGCCCATGCCTGGCGCTATAGAAGCCGTGCATGAACTGCAGAAGCACTATGATTTGTTCATTCTCTCTACAGCCCCGTGGAAGAATGAGTCGGCATGGTCCGACAAGGTGTTGTGGGTGAGGAAATATCTGGATGACGTGTTTCATAAGCGTATGATTATCACTCATCGCAAGGACCTCTGCCAGGGCGATTACCTGATTGATGACCGTGGCAAGAACGGCACTACCGATTTCTCCGGCGAATGGATTCATTTCGGTTCATCACGCTTCCCTGATTGGCAAAGCGTGCTCGATTATCTGGTTGGGGAGGATTGATGGTTGGCAACATAAATAAAGAAAAAAACTACGAACGCTATGTTCGTAGCATAAATTTATGACATATTTTCGTCCTAAAAAATCCTGAAAATTATAACGATAACCCTTTGTAGGTTATGACGGAATTATTATATTTGCAATAAGAATGCACGGCCTTAATGTTTTTTATGAAAAAAACACGCATTTTGTCATATTTATTTTGAAGTAAATCATAAGGGGAAATAAAAAAGCTCCCGTTAAAGGACGAGAGCAAACCTAATGTTTTCACAACGGAATAATCCTTATTGTGAGTTGCTTCAAATTAGTGTTGCAAATATAATAACTATTTAGATAACTACCAAATAAAAATATAAAAACATGAAAAAAATTCTAGGATTAGATTTAGGAACAACAAGTATTGGTTGGGCACTAGTTAACGAAGCAGAAACTTCTTTAGAAAAATCATCTATTATTAAGATAGGGGTAAGAGTAAATCCTTTGACTGCGGATGAAAAAAAAGAGTTTGAAACTGGTAAGTCTATAACGACGAATGCGGAAAGACGCCAGAAAAGAGGTATGCGTAGAAATCTTCAAAGATATAAATTAAGAAGGAAGAATCTTATAGAATGTCTTAAAGACAATGGCTTTATTTCTGACGAAAGTGTTCTTTGTGAGGATAGTAATTCTAAAATATTCGAGACATATAAACTGAGGGCAAAGGCTGCATCTGAATGTATCTCTTTAGAGGAATTGTCGAGAGTATTACTAATGCTCAACAAAAAAAGAGGTTATAAAAGTAATAGAAAAGCTAACAGTTCCGATGACGGTGAAGCTTTAGATGGATTATCAGTTGCAAAAGAATTATATGAAAATGATATTACACCAGGACAATTTGCACTACAACTTTTTGAAAAAGGAAAGAAATATTCTCCCGATTTTTATAAATCTGATTTATATTCAGAATTGCTGAAAATATGGAATTGCCAACAAAAATTTTATCCTGAAATATTAACAGATGATATTTTCAAGCAAATAGAAGGCAAAAGTGGGCAACAAATAGAGGGTGTTTTTAAAAATAAGTTTAAATTATCCTCGTCTGATATCAAAGGCAAAGATCGGAAAATTTCGTTATTAAGACTAAGAGTAAAATCCTTGTCAAATAAAATTGATATTGAAGATTTAATATCTGTTTTAAGGGATTTAGGTTCAAAAATCAACAGTAGTAGTAAATTGTTGGGAAGTATGAGTGACAGAAGTAAAGATTTGCATTTTAGCAATTCTACTATTGGTCAATACTTGATGAAACAATTAGAGAATAATCCAAATGTTAGTCTTAAAAACAAACCTTTTTTTAGAAAAGATTATTTAGACGAATTTGAAAAAATATGGGAGGTTCAGTCAAAATACCATAAAGAACTTACATATGATTTAAAAAAAGAAATTGGAAACTTTATTTTTTATCAACGTCCTCTGAAAAGTCAAAAAGGATTGGTAAGCATATGTGAATTGGAACAAAAGATTGTTGAGATTGAGAAGGATGGTAGAATTGTAAAAAAGATAATTGGGCAAAAAGTATGTCCAAAATCCTCACCATTATTTCAAGAGTTTAAAATCTGGCAAAAATTAAATGATATAAGAGTTACAGATGAGCAGACACGTGAATCATATCCATTGACATTAGCACAAAAAGAAGCATTGGCTGAAGAATTGTCTGTTAAAGAAAAGATGAAAAAAAACGATATTGTTAAATTCTTGTTTAAAAGAGACAAAACAAAAGATATCAATTTTCAGGAAATATCTGGTAATACTACAAATGCTTTGTTATTTAAATCTTTCCAGAATATTATTGAAATGACTGGGCATGAACAAAATTTAGGTAAATTGGATAGTTGCTCTGCTAAAGCCTATGTGAAGAGAATATTCAAAGGATTGGGTTTTGAAACAAACATTCTTGATTTTGATTCATCACTTCCTAAACACGAATTGGAAAAACAACCATATTATTTATTATGGCATTTGCTTTATTCTTATGAGGGAGATAAGTCTACGACAGGTTCTGCTAGCCTGATTGATAAAATTTATAAATTGTTCAAATTCGATAATATAGTCTATGCAAAAGAAATAGCTAAGATAAACTTTCCTAATGAATATGGAAGTGTAAGTGCAAAAGCAATCAGAAATATACTTCCATATTTAAAACAAGGGTATGATTATAGCGAAGCATGTTTAAAAGCAGGATATAAACATTCAAGACAATCTCTTACTAAGAACGAGATAGAAGAGAAGGAATTAGTCGATTCTCTTGAATTGCTTCATAACAATAGTTTAAGAAATCCTGTTGTGGAAAAAATTCTTAATCAAATGATAAATGTTGTCAATGCAATAACTCAAACATATGGTAAGCCAGATGAAATAAGAATTGAAATGGCAAGAGAGCTTAAAAAATCAGCTGCAGAGAGAGAGGCAATGACAAAGGCAATTAATAGTTCTCAAAGAGAACATGAGGCATATAAAGAGATTTTGATGAAACCGCCATTTAATCTTTCCTATGTTTCCAGAAACGATATTATTAGATACAAACTATACTTGGAATTAGAAAGTAATGGCTATAAAACCCTATATTCTGATACTTATATACAGAAGGAACAACTCTTCTCGGATTCTTTTGATATTGAACACATCATTCCAAAGGCAAAATTGTTTGATGATTCCTTTTCAAACAAAACTATAGAAGCCAGAGATGTAAACATCAAGAAGAAAGATATGACTGCATACGACTTCGTCAAAAACAACTATGGAGTAGAAAAGCTAAAGCAGTATGTAGATAAAATAGAAGAATTGTTTAAAAACAATAAAATAACAAAGAAGAAACACGATAATTTATTACGAGCAGAGGGCGATATTCCAACAGATTTTCTCAATAGAGACTTAAACGATACACAATATATTGCAAAAAAGGCAAAAGAGATTTTAGGAGGTCTTGTGAAAGTTGTAACAAGTACTTCTGGGGCAATAACAGACAAACTTAGAGAGGACTGGCAATTGGTTGATATTATGAAAGAACTCAACATGCCTAAATATGAAGATGCTGGACTCGTTGAAACTTTTATTGATCATAATGGAAAGACCATAAAAAAAATTAAAGACTGGACAAAACGAAACGACCATCGACATCATGCTATGGATGCATTAACGATTGCATTTACAAAACCTGCATATATAAAATATCTTAACAACCTTAATGCTCGTAGTAATAAGGATGGAGAAATATATGCAATAGAACGTTCAGAACTTATTAGAGATCCTAAGAACAACAAGCTTGTATTCAAAGCTCCGATGGAAAATTTTCGAAAAGAAGCACGGAACCATCTTGAAGGAATATTAGTCTCTATTAAAGCAAAAAATAAGGTCGTTACTATAAACACGAATGTTATAAAAACTAAAAATAAAGATAAAAAAATAATTCAACACACATACACACCACGTACTGCTCTCCATAATGAAACAATTTATGGAAAAAGGAAAAGATATGCAATTAAAGAAGAAAAGATAGGAACATCATTTAATGAAGAAAAAATTTTGACTGTTGCAAAAAAGATTTACCGAGATGCTTTGTTGAGACGACTCGAGGAATTCAATAAAGATGTCAAAAAAGCATTTACAGGTAAGAATGCTTTAGAAAAAAATCCTATATGGTTAGACTCTAATAAGACATATAGTGTTCCATCAAAAGTAGAAGTACTATATATTGAAGAGTATTATACAATAAGAAAACCCATAACTAAAGACTTGAAAATTGATAAAGTTGTTGATTGTGGAATACGTAAAATTCTAAAAGAACGATTGGAAAAATATGATAATGACTCCGCAAAAGCTTTCTCAAATTTAGATGAAAATCCTATTTGGCTAAATCAAGAAAAAGGTATAGCCATTAAAAGTGTGACTATAGATGCTGGATTGAGTAATCCAGAACCTTTAAGGGTTAAAAGAGATAATAAGGGAAATGTTATAAGAAATATTGAAGGAATAGCTATACCATCAGACTATGTGCAGACTTCAGGTAATCATCATGTAGCAATTTTTGAAGATGCAGAAGGACATCTGCAGGAACACATTGTCTCCTATTATGAAGCCACTGCAAGAGCAATTTTAGGAATTCCTGTCGTTGATAAAGATTTTAATAAAGAAGAAGGGTGGAATTTTAAGTTTACGATGAAACAAAATGAGTATTTTGTTTTTCCTTCAGATGATTTTAATCCTTCTGAAATAGACCTCACAAAAGAAGAGAATTATTCTTTAATAAGTAAGCATCTCTATAGAGTACAAAAACTATCGTCTAAAGATTACGTCTTTAGGCATCATCTTGAAACCAATGTTGATGATAATAATGCATTAAAAGATAAAACTTGGAAACGTATACAATCATTAGATAAGTTGAAAAACGTGGTGAAAGTCAGAGTCAATAATATTGGGAAAATTGTATATGTAGGAGAATATTGAAATGATTAAGAAGACGTTATATTTTGGTAATCCTATGTATTTGAGTTTGCGCAATGCCCAATTAGTGTTGCGTATGCCTGATATTTCTAAAAACGACACTTTGCCAGATTCATTCAAGAAAGATTTTGAACGAACTATTCCTGTTGAGGACATTGGGGTTGTTGTGCTTGATAATCGTCAGATAACTATAACCACAGGTGCCATGGAGGCATTATTGGAAAACAATTGTGCCGTGATTACATGTAACTCGAAGTCGATGCCTGTAGGATTGATGCTGCCTCTATATGGGAACACACTTCAAAATGAGCGCTTTCGTAAACAGATAGATGCGTCACTTCCTTTGAAAAAACAGCTTTGGCAGCAAACGGTAAGGCAGAAAATATTGAATCAGGCTGCAGTTCTAAAACAACAAACTGGAAGTGTTGCAAAAAACATGCTGAAATGGGCTAATGATGTAAAGAGCGGCGACCCAGAAAACCTTGAGGCACGTGCTGCTACATTTTATTGGAAAAATGTTTTCATAGATATTTCAGGATTTATCAGAGGCCAAGAAGGCGATCCGCCAAACAATCTGTTGAATTATGGATATGCTATTCTTAGAGCATGCATAGCTAGAGGCCTTGTTGGTAGTGGTCTTCTTCCCACACTGGGTATTCATCACCATAATAAATATAATGCATATTGCTTGGCAGATGATATCATGGAGCCTTATAGACCGTATGTAGACAAATTGATTATTGATATAATGAATAAATATGAAGATTATTCAGAACTCACAAAAGATTTAAAAGCGGAACTGTTGCAAATACCAGCATTAGATGTTGTTATAGAAGGAAAACGAAGTCCTTTGATGATAGCAGTAGGGCAGACCACAGCTTCTTTATACAAATGTTTCTCTGGTGAAAATCGTAAAATATCATTTCCGGAGATGTAAAAATGGATATATCTCGTCTAAGTGAATATAGGGTTATGTGGATTCTTGTTTTCTTTGATTTACCAACAGAAACAAAGAAGGATAAGAAACGTTATGTTGAATTTCGCAAAAATCTAATCAAGGATGGTTTTGCAATGTTTCAGTTTTCGATTTATATCAGGCATTGTGCCAGTAGTGAAAATGCCGACGTACATTTAAAAAGAGTTAAATCTTTTGTTCCAGAGTTCGGAAAGGTGGGATTGCTATGTATAACTGACAAACAGTTTGGAAAAATGGAGTTGTTCTATGGGAAAAAATGTGAGAAGCCTAAACTGGAAGCAGTTCAACTAGAGCTATTCTAATACAAATAAAAATCTCGCCTGATAAGGCGAGATTTTTTAATCATAGACTATTGATTTTTATTTTCTAACACAGACTCTATCTTGCTGACATTCAGAATTGTATGTAAATTCAGATGTCTATGATATTGCAAAGATACTAATTTGAAAGCAATTCACAACTCCGCACAACTTTATTTATTTGTAGTAAGTGATGTCTATGATATTGCAAAGATACTAATTTGAAAGCAATTCACAACTAATCCTGCATGCTATGCGTTGCTTTTTCAGATGTCTATGATATTGCAAAGATACTAATTTGAAAGCAATTCACAACTTGTTTTTCTGTACATAACGTTCAGCTCTTGATGTCTATGATATTGCAAAGATACTAATTTGAAAGCAATTCACAACATGAAGAATCAACTTTTGAATTAACTGTCGGATGTCTATGATATTGCAAAGATACTAATTTGAAAGCAATTCACAACCAGAAGGTCAAGCGTACAATGAGTACCTAAGATGTCTATGATATTGCAAAGATACTAATTTGAAAGCAATTCACAACTGAAATTGATATAAGCTTTATAACGAGCAAGATGTCTATGATATTGCAAAGATACTAATTTGAAAGCAATTCACAACATAGTCTTAATTTGCAAAATAAAGCTAATGGATGTCTATGATATTGCAAAGATACTAATTTGAAAGCAATTCACAACATAATGACTTTGAAGACAAATTTACGGTTTGATGTCTATGATATTGCAAAGATACTAATTTGAAAGCAATTCACAACGTGAAACTCTTGCTCGTACAAAAAACATCGGATGTCTATGATATTGCAAAGATACTAATTTGAAAGCAATTCACAACTAAACATTCATGACATTTACCACAACCACAGATGTCTATGATATTGCAAAGATACTAATTTGAAAGCAATTCACAACGTAAGCTTAAAGTTAAATCTAATGAACAACGATGTCTATGATATTGCAAAGATACTAATTTGAAAGCAATTCACAACGAAAACAGCAGATAAAGAATATCTTAAAGGGATGTCTATGATATTGCAAAGATACTAATTTGAAAGCAATTCACAACGTAGTTGTTTTTTGATGTTGTAGTAGTTTTGATGTCTATGATATTGCAAAGATACTAATTTGAAAGCAATTCACAACGAGTAAAAATGTTATGACGACCTTAAATTTGATGTCTATGATATTGCAAAGATACTAATTTGAAAGCAATTCACAACTTGAATGTTCCTGGATATGATGGCGTTTTGGATGTCTATGATATTGCAAAGATACTAATTTGAAAGCAATTCACAACGTCCTCGGGAAGCATCTTCGTGGGCAACTCGATGTCTATGATATTGCAAAGATACTAATTTGAAAGCAATTCACAACTGTTACACAAAGAGGTGAGACACTAACTAAGATGTCTATGATATTGCAAAGATACTAATTTGAAAGCAATTCACAACTTATCAATTATCTGTTTATAAAAATTTTTAGATGTCTATGATATTGCAAAGATACTAATTTGAAAGCAATTCACAACAAGGGGTATTGTTGGAACGCTCTATCTCTTGATGTCTATGATATTGCAAAGATACTAATTTGAAAGCAATTCACAACGAAACATTTAAGTAATGAAGAAAAGCAAATGATGTCTATGATATTGCAAAGATACTAATTTGAAAGCAATTCACAACGACAGGAACGGCAGGCACTACCCTCAACGGATGTCTATGATATTGCAAAGATACTAATTTGAAAGCAATTCACAACAATATGACAATAATGGATTTATATGAAATAGATGTCTATGATATTGCAAAGATACTAATTTGAAAGCAATTCACAACGGCTTATAATGAGTACTTAAAATCCTTTGAGATGTCTATGATATTGCAAAGATACTAATTTGAAAGCAATTCACAACTGATTTAAAGGATGTTCAATCAGCTTTAAGATGTCTATGATATTGCAAAGATACTAATTTGAAAGCAATTCACAACTGCTTGTGATAAGTAGCACCTATTTTTTGGATGTCTATGATATTGCAAAGATACTAATTTGAAAGCAATTCACAACTGTATGCCGATACCATCCTCACGGGTAAGAGATGTCTATGATATTGCAAAGATACTAATTTGAAAGCAATTCACAACTGATGGTGTTTTGATTCACCCTGGTAATACGATGTCTATGATATTGCAAAGATACTAATTTGAAAGCAATTCACAACGATGTTTAGTATACGCCATGAAAATGTGAGATGTCTATGATATTGCAAAGATACTAATTTGAAAGCAATTCACAACGATGTTTAGTATACGCCATGAAAATGTGAGATGTCTATGATATTGCAAAGATACTAATTTGAAAGCAATTCACAACGCCATCCATTACCCAATCTAAATGCAATTTGATGTCTATGATATTGCAAAGATACTAATTTGAAAGCAATTCACAACCATAAAAGCGGTGGAGTCAGGAGGGTTTTTGATGTCTATGATATTGCAAAGATACTAATTTGAAAGCAATTCACAACGAACAAGCTCGCCTGCAAAAACGAGTTTATGATGTCTATGATATTGCAAAGATACTAATTTGAAAGCAATTCACAACCACTCCCTTCAGCCCCGCCAAAAGAAAGTGATGTCTATGATATTGCAAAGATACTAATTTGAAAGCAATTCACAACCATAATTATATATGTTAAATGATTAATAATGATGTCTATGATATTGCAAAGATACTAATTTGAAAGCAATTCACAACGTGCTTACACTCTTTACCTCTCTTTTTGCGATGTCTATGATATTGCAAAGATACTAATTTGAAAGCAATTCACAACCAATGACGGCCGTTTATCAGAGTGCGACTTGATGTCTATGATATTGCAAAGATACTAATTTGAAAGCAATTCACAACTATTTGGCCGTTATTATCGCCTAAAACCTGATGTCTATGATATTGCAAAGATACTAATTTGAAAGCAATTCACAACATACCAGCGTGAGGGTATCATCTTCGGGCTGATGTCTATGATATTGCAAAGATACTAATTTGAAAGCAATTCACAACGCTCATCGGGTAACTCCGCAAAGATTGGCTGATGTCTATGATATTGCAAAGATACTAATTTGAAAGCAATTCACAACTATAGAAGAAATTATATGTTATTGATTAAGGATGTCTATGATATTGCAAAGATACTAATTTGAAAGCAATTCACAACGTCTTTGAGATAGTGGTCGAGGAATACCGGATGTCTATGATATTGCAAAGATACTAATTTGAAAGCAATTCACAACAACCTCATTATGTTATTGTTAAATCTTATCGATGTCTATGATATTGCAAAGATACTAATTTGAAAGCAATTCACAACTATTACGGAGTTCATCCTCCATTACATGTTGATGTCTATGATATTGCAAAGATACTAATTTGAAAGCAATTCACAACGAACAGATGTTCTGCAAGTGTACGGCTGTGATGTCTATGATATTGCAAAGATACTAATTTGAAAGCAATTCACAACTATTTTTTTTTTGCTTCCTCAAGAACCTTGATGTCTATGATATTGCAAAGATACTAATTTGAAAGCAATTCACAACAGAAGTGCTGAAGACAATGAACATAAAGTAGGATGTCTATGATATTGCAAAGATACTAATTTGAAAGCAATTCACAACCATGGAGAACATCACCGACGAGGATAGCGTGATGTCTATGATATTGCAAAGATACTAATTTGAAAGCAATTCACAACAAGATAATACGAATCTTTAACAACATATTTGATGTCTATGATATTGCAAAGATACTAATTTGAAAGCAAGTCACAACAGTTAGGATTTTGCTCACTCGCTGGTTTAGTCTAAACGACTATTTTAATTTCTACTATTGTAGATAGATTTGTTATTTCCATAGCCAAAAAACTGTCTAAACGACTATTTTAATTTCTACTATTGTAGATTTCAACAAAGCTAGGCACATCTTTCTCGGGTATAAACGGATATTTGAAACAAGAATATAACCTTCATTAAAGTGGATGCAATTTTTGGCAGGTATTCCAGATGATTTGGATATTCCTGCTTTATTTTGCAACATGTTCTCTGTTGAAATATAATTAAACGCATTAAGAACAGAAGTTTCTATTCTTTCGGTTACAATTTAAACGATATCTCCTAACTTATATTCTTTCCACTCTTCCATTGTTAATCCTTTTTGTGTTGAAGTTTGAAGAATTCCTTTTGCTGTTCAATTTCGCGTCGCAGTTCTTCCTTGGTCGGCATATAAGTAAGGTACTTGGCAGCAAAGAGTTGATCGTTGTCGTTCAGTACTGAATAGCGAGCTATATCCTCGTCGGTTTCAGCACACAGCAAGAGTCCTATGGTTGGATTGTGCCCTTCTGGCCGTACCATTTCATCGTACATTCTTACGTACATATCCATCTGCCCCACATCTTGATGGCTTAGTTTGGATGTTTTGAGGTCAATAAGTACAAAACTGCGAAGATGGTAATTATAGAAAACCAGGTCTATGTAATAATCTTGCTTTTCCGTGTGAATATGCTTCTGACGGTCAACGAAAGCAAAGCCTTTTCCTAATTCCATGAGAAACGGAACAAGATGGTCAATGAGACTTTGCTCTAAATCAGTCTCCGTATATTGTGCATTGTTCTTGAATCCTAAGAACTCTGCCACTACGGGATTCTTTAGGTATTCCAGTTTGTCTTGCAATGGTGCTGTTATCGTTTGCATTTCATTATGCACTGCCTCTTGATTCTGCGACTGCAAAATCCGATGGTAGTACTGCGAAGACACATTGCGCTGCAAGGTGCGTGTACTCCACATTTCGCGTGTTGCCTCCTGCTCGTACCATGCCCGCCCCCTGTCTGTATTCTCCTGCAAAATAATACGGTAATGGGTCCACGAAAGCCTAATTGGAGATTTTGCACGCAGTGAGTTCAAAATGTCATAATACTCCCCGGATTTTCCACGCAGCGCGTGGAAAATGTTGTCGTAAAGGTTATCTATTGATTTTCCACTCACTGCGTGGAAAAAGTCTGGCCAAGCAACATAGAAGCCGACATAGTTGTAGAGATTTGTCTTTGTAAATCCCGTTTTGTATCTTGCTGTCAGCCCTTTTGACAATTGGTTGATAATCTGCTCACCATATTCTGCACGTTGCCTTTTCAGTACCTCATGCTGAATGCGCATGCCTAAAAGCCAATTACGCTTGATGAGTGTTTCGTTGACCAAACGGTAAGCGTAGGTTTGTGCTTGGTCAATTATCAGACAAGCATCCTGAAACAGCTCTTTATTCTGCTGTTCAGCCTTTATCTCTATATCTTTGTTCTCTTCCATAAATGAGAATTTACAGGTTTATATCACTAGGTTTCATCCCTCTTCCATAAGCTTACTTTCCTTTGTTTTGTGCGAGGCGCTTCACCTCATTGATTTCCTTAATCAGCTGTTCTTGGGTTGGGAGGTATAACTGATACTCGCTGCAAGAATAGTTTTGTTATCATCGGGCAATGTCATGCGTACAACGGTATCGTTCTTGGCTGTGCAAAGAAGTATGCCGATAGTGGGATTCTCATCGGGCAACTTAACGTTTCGGTCGTAGTAGTTAACGTACATTTGCAGCTGCCCTAAGTCTTGATGAGTTAATTCGCCAGTTTTCAATTCAATGACTACATGGCAGCGCAACAGACGGTTGTAGAACACCAGGTCGGCAAAGAATTCATCGTCCTCGAGCAATAGTCTCTTTTGTCGGGCTACAAACGAAAAGCCTTTTCCCATTTCCAATAGGAAATCAGTGAGATGAGTGATGATGGTTCCCTATAAATCCTTTTCATAGTAGCTGGCTTCTCGGTGTAATCCAAGGAATTCCAACACCATCGGGTCTTTTATGATTTCCGTTGGCTTCACTGGAATGTGTTGCTGACGTGCCACAGCAAGAACGCTCTCAAAATAGTAGAACTTCTATTTTCGATTTGAATATCAGATGGTTACCTTTGAACGAAAAAGATAAAGGTAACACTTTAGAAACGAGAGGACTTACATATTCCTACACATTTCTCACCAAACCAAAGAACGCTCATCGTGAGTGTAAAGGTACAAAACTAATATGACATAACCAAATCTTATTTGTTAATTCTGGTTTGTTGATTGGATTCTATTTGTTAATCCGACATCTGCATAAAGCCCCATTTTACGCTACTATTATCACTTTTTGTTTGTGAATTTCGTTTGTTTGATTTGTTAATCCTACTTTGCCATTACCCAATATTTTCTATCAATGACTTTAATGATACCCTTCTTCTTAAGCGAAGATAGAAGATTGGTGACCTTGTCAAACTTCTGCTGCTTGGAAAGCGATTCTGGCAACTTATTTTC
>Ga0247611_10002328_pt1 | contig 30907 bp, 16 predicted proteins | sample 177DNAGHGhighgp2_FD_192422 | JGI IMG/M metagenome (GOLD analysis project Ga0247611, IMG submission 192422) | Sheep rumen microbial communities from Palmerston North, Manawatu-Wanganui, New Zealand - 1770 DNA GHGhigh gp2 | ecosystem: Host-associated > Mammals > Digestive system > Stomach > Rumen... | reverse complement strand
TTCATTTCTTCGTTTTCTTCCTGATTTATTTTAATATCTTGTTTATTATCTTGCTTATTATCTTGCTTATTATCTTGGCTCATTTCTTCGTTTTCTTCCTGGCTCATTTCATTATCCTGCTTATTATTCTGTTTATTATCCTGGTTCATTTCTTCGTTTTCTTTCTGCTTATTATCTTGGTTCATTTCTTCGTTTTCTTTCTGCTTATTATCTTGGTTCATTTCTTCGTTTTCTTTCTGCTTATTATCCTGGTTCATTTCTTCGTTTTCTTCCTGATTTATTTCATTCTCCTGCTTATTATTCTGCTTTATTTCATTTGTTTCTTTCTCTTTCTCTTTTTCATTAAATTTATCAATATAAAATCCAGGAATATAATAAATCTTATGATTATTCTGATTATCCTTAATAAAAGAATAAATCATATTGAAAACTTTATTATTTGTTAAAGTTAAAATAGAAGAATTTATAAACTTATCACAACTACTTAAATTAGATTTACTAAAATCAAAGTTTAAGTAAATTGAATTAGGGTTAATATTTTTAATAAACTCAAATGCTAATGAATCGTAAATCGTGCAATCATAATTATTTAAAGTATATAAATCATCATTAACAATAAACTTAATCTTGTAATAATCGTTTTTAAATAATATCTTTTTATGCTGCTTACAATTAGAAACTTGGAAAATAGAAGGAATTATACCGTTATTTTTCAAAAGTTCACAAACATTTAAAATCATAAATTGCTTATAACCATAAATAAAGTCTTCATTAATAAACATATCAGTAATTATCGCACATGTTTTTATTATTTTATTTGAAACTGAAGATAAGAAAAGATTCTCATTTGATTGAATTGTTTTATATAACTGTTCTGTATAATAATTCCATAGTTTATCGTTATAATTCTTGTAATCATAAACAATATTACAGTTTAATTCTTGAATAATCTTTTGTATTGTTTCTATCCAATTAGTTGTTTCATAAACAGATGATTCATTTCGTTTTGTATACTTTTCAATTAATGAATAATCATAAGATGAAATTATTGGTTTTTTATGATACATTGACATATTAAATTCTTTTGGTGTGTCATATTTTATATTTTCATCGTTATTATAAGGGAAAATTATAATGTCTGAATATAAAATGTATCTTTGTATTTCATTATCAATCATTGGATAAGAAAACATTTTTGAATTATTACTGTTATTATCAGAAATATCAAACCAATGGATATTATCATCCTTAAACATTAATTTATTTTCATCATTAATCTTAAGGGTATTAATAATATTTAAAGAAATCCCTAATTTTTTAGAATTATTAGCAATTGTCTTAATAATGTTAAAATCAAGATTATAATTAACTGGCCCGATATAAGATATATTTATATTGTTATTTCTTAATAGTTCAGGTTTAATGTTATTTTGAACATTATAACTATTAATACAATTTGGAATATACAAAACTTGTGGAATATACTTATTATTCTTAATATAATAACTTGAATTATCATTAATACAATTCTTTATTAAATCAACAAAATTAATGTTTGAATAAGTAATAAACGATATTTTTTGTATAATTTCATTTAATTTAATTAAACTATTATATTCAACTATATCATAAATTATATCATTAAATTGGTTTGTATTAATTTTCTTAAATATCTCTAAATCGTTTAATATTAAAATGATTTTATTAACTTTGATTTCTTCAATACACTTATTAAGTTGTTGTTCATAAATATACATAATACTTTTATCATAATGGTTTGAATCTGCTATTATAATTATATTATAATATTTATGTAAATTACAACAAATATTGTACAACCTTTGATTATGTATACTATTATTAGTATAATAACAAAGTATAGTATCTTTTGATAAATCAAATAATTCAAGTTTTGGTTCTGGTATTATTTGCGGTTGGTAATTATCTTCTAGTTCTTCATTTTGCTCAGAATTTTCTAATTCATCAGAATTTTGAATATCGTTAAGTTGATTAAATTCAATTTCATCTTCTATATCAGGTTCATCTTCTAACGTTTGCTCATCTATTTGTTTGTTATCTTCAGTTATTGTTTCATATTGTAAGTCGTTTTTAGTTTCATTTTTATTGTTAAGAATACTATTACGTTTAATTTCACCTGATTTAAAAGCATAAGAATCATAAATAATTCCGTTATTAGTATTATTGAATAATACTTTTTTATAGAAATTAAATATATTTAAGTCTAAACAATAAGGAATAATATCTATTTTTATAATAAATAGTTGTATCATATCAGAATATAAGAAAGTTTCAGGGGTATAAATTTCACCGTTAATATCTTTATTTTCAATAGTATAACCGCAATTAATAAAATCATATTTATCTTGAATTATCTTGTTAAATTCTAAAATAATTCCTGGTTTATAAACAAATTCAGGTGTAAATATTGTTAAATACTTTTGATTAGATTGATTATAACAATATTTAATTATATCATAATAATTTTCAAAATTATTAACTTCAGCTTGCCCTTTTGCATCATTAATGTCGTTATAATTTGAATAACTATAATAATTAACATATGCGTTTCTTGATAACAAATTTTTAATTTTATTTACAAAACTTTGCTTTTCATTAAATACTTCTGGATAATAAACATTTAAATATATGTTTGTTATTGATTGATTTGTTAACGAAACTAATGATTTTTTAATGTCATCTAGTTTATCAGTTTGTTTAATAAAGTATATATAATTTATAGCATCAACTGAATTTAAACTATCAACATTATAAAAATACTTATTTTGTGTATTAATTGTTTTATAACTTCCTGTTGAAAAAATATTTTTAAGATAAGTTTCAAAAGAAAACGTATAATTGCATATTGTTTGTATTATAATATTAAACATTGTATTTTTAATAATAAACGCTTCAATGTTAGTATTTAACGTATATAATGTAATAAAATCATAAGTAGTATTAAATTCTTGATTTAAACAACCTTTACCAATAAATAACTTATTATTAATATTAGGATAAACGTTATTATTCATAATTAAAATGTATTTATACTTATTCTTAATAGCGTTATTTAAAATATATAAAATCTGTTTAATTTTAACAGCAATTAGTTTGTTTTTAACGTTTGGAGGGGTTTCCATTTTATTTATAATCATACATTCAATCCCTTGATTAGTATAGTAATCTTTTAATGCTTTATTTTCATTTAATAAATACATTTTATTTATATGAATTAAATTTTTAATGTCAACATTTTGAATAACCTGCCTTTTTACTTGTTTATGCTTTGATCGTGTAAATTTTACTATTTTTGTTGGTGGTTTAATAGATTCTTGTTTTATTGATTCAATTGGTGCTGGTTTTATTATATCCTGTTGATTTTTTCTTGTTTGAATATGTCTAATAATGTTATTCTTATTTTTAGAAGAAATTATTCTTCTTTTTTGAATAGAATCTGTAGGATAAATATTGTTATTACTAATATTAATTTCTGTTTTTACTTTTTCGTGGTTTTCTTCAGATGGTTCAAAAATTGCTGTATCACAGGTTTCAAAAAGTATATCGTTCACGTTTGTTGAAATATTAAAATTATCAAGTTTATAATTACTATTTGGAAGTAATTTAAAAATTAATGTATCTTTTTTATTAAAATCAGTAATATAAATATCTATATTATTTCTTCCTGAATGTAATTTATACTCGTTATTATTGAAAAACATACTGCCTATATTTTCTGATTGTTCTGATGATTCTGCTTCAATATTAATATCAAAAATATAAACCCCAATATCAAGTTGGATGTTATCCCAAGAAATTATAATTTTCTTTTCTGTTTCTATTGGTTTTATTATTAAATTGTTATTTTCATAGTTTATTTCACAATATTTTTCATTATGATTATTAATGAAATAATTAATATTATATTTGTTAGTCGACATTAAAATATTATATTAAATTATATAAAAAATATTAATTAATTAAGTATAATATTAAAACGCTGTAAAAAATAAAAATATAATAAAAATAAAAAAGTTTTATTAAAAAGTTTTGTTAAAAAAGTTTTGTTAAAAAAGTTTTGTTAAAAAAGTTTTATTAAAAAAGTTTTATTAAAAAAGTTTTATTAAAAAAGTTTTGTTAAAAAAGTTTTATTAAAAAGTTTTATTAAAAAGTTTTATTAAAAAGTTTTATTAAAAAGTTTTAATAAAAAAGTTTTATTAAAAAAGTTTTATTAAAAAAGTTTTATTAAAAAAGTTTTATTAAAAAAGTTTTATTAAAAAAGTTTTAATAAAAAAAATTAATAATTATATAAAAATATTTTTTTTAAAATATTTTTTCGCCTTAAAGTGTAATATTCAAATTATTATTGATGGCGATACTTTATTTTTTTTATCTATTGTCTTAAAGTATAATATTTAAATTATTATATTGATAGTGAAACTTGAAAATATTTTTTGTAGAAAATTTATTTATCGCCTTAATAATAATACTATAATAATTATATTGATGGCGAAACTTTATTTTATTATATATCACCTTAAAAGTATTTTAAAACTTAAAGGCCCTAAGGCCTTTAAGTTTAAAAATAATATTCATATTATTATTAATAGTAATATTTTAAATTTTTTATTTAAAACTTTATACTAATAATCTAAAATTTCAAAACTAAAAATAATTTTTAAGGTAAAGTTTTGAAAAATTATTTTTATATAAAAATTTAAAAAAATTATTTTAAAAACAATTTATTATTTAATAAAATAAATTAATAATATTAATTTTAATAAAATTATTAATTATATGAAAACTTTTAATTAATTTAAATTAAAAAAATAATTTATTTAAAAATATTGACAATTTTTATTAAATTATATTTTAGATAAATTAAAAATAATATTTATTATATTAAAAATATATACACTTTATTTTTTAATAATTTAAAAAATGAAGATTTTTTAAAAATTGAAAATTAAAAATAAACTTAAGTATAATAACTTTATATTAATATAAAATTATTATTATAAAATGAGTAAATCAAATAAATCAACTTCAGAAAAGAACACCGATTATTTATTTTTATCAAAATGGAATGAAGTTTTTAATGAAATTTATAACACTGGAACAAATAAAGAATTATTTGGAACTTTAAAACCAGATGGATGGCAAATTTCAAATAATATTTTAATTATAATAGAAAATAAAAAAGATTATAAAAATATTAAAAAAGCAAAAGAACAATTATTAAAATATTTTAATAAAGTAAAAACAAATAATAAACTAAGTAATTTTAAAAAAATATATTTAATTTTTGGTTTTGGAGATGATGAAATTAATTTTAATTACAATATTTATAAAATAGAAAATTTAAAATTAGTTAGAACTATTAAAACTTTAAATAACATTTTACAAGAAATGAATTTAAAAGAAGAATTTAATGAAAGAAATATTCATATTTTTAATCAATATTTATATAATAATTGTGATGATTTAATTAAATCACAAAAAACTTTATTTGTTGCTTCAATATTATTAACTTTAAAAATTGATCCAGATTTTATTAAAGATTACAATCCTGAAAAACCAGGATTTATTATTGCTAATAGAATGTTAGAATTAATACAAAATCAGTATAATGATGAAACTTTAACAAACCAATTTTCATTTTTAAAAAAATCTTTACAAAATAAATATTTGTATGATTTAATTAATAAATTATCAGTTAATGTTAAAAAGTATTCTAAAGATATTTTAAATAAGTTTTATTCTGAATTTTGTGTATGGGACTCTAATAATGATGCAGTAAATGGTGTTGTATTAACTCCTCATGACATTGTAGAATTAATGGTTAAAGAATTAAACATTAAAGAAACTGATACAGTTTTAGATTTTTGCACAGGGACAGGTTCATTTTTATTAGAAGCTGGAAAATATTCAAAACATTTAATAGGTTGTGAATACAATGAAGAAAGATATACTTTAAGCAGATGTAATTTTATATTGAACGATTTAGAATATAATAATATTTATCATAATAATTGTTTCAATCAAGAATTTCCTAAAGTAGACAAAACTATTATTAATCCACCTTTTTCTTGTAAAACTTTAGCAGAAAATGTAGCAGAAAATACAACAAATTGGAAATTTTTCAATGAAGAACAAAAATTTTTACTTTATCAAATTCAATGTTTAAAAATTGGAGGATTAGGAGCTTGTATTATTCCAAGAGGTAATTTTAATAATACTAATAAACTAGTTTTAAAGTTTAAAAATGAATTAATGAAACATATCCAAATTTTAAAAATTATAAATTGTAATTCTCATGTTTTTGAACCTAATGCAAGTGTTGAATGTGCTATTATTATATATCAAAGAATTAAATCAACTGATAAACCAAACATATCAAAAAATGTAAAAGTTATAGATTATACAAATGATGGTTATGATATAAGACGACTATTAAGAGTTAAAATAACAGAACCACAATTTATAGAACAAATAAGAGATTTAAAATTTGATGATGATTGGAATTTTAAGAAAAATATTGAACCATTATTTAATTCAATTATTCCAGAAATTATTTTATATAATTTTAATTATATAACTTCATTAATAAACTTACAAATACATAATCAAATCTTTGATAATATAACTGAAACAAAGTATAAATTATCAGAATTATTTGAAATTGTAAAAGTTAAAACGTTTAGCATTCAAGATACACCTGAAGGAGATATTCCTTTATATGGTGCAACACAATTAAACCGACCAGTTAAATTTATTAATCAATATTCTATTAATACAGATGAATCAAAAGATCCATTAATAAAAAAATATGGATTATTTTGTATAAATAAAACTGGAAATGGAGGTGCGGGAATTTCTTTTATTAGAAAAGGTAAATTTGCTGTTAATTCAACTGTTTTATGTTGTAAAATGAAAAAAGAAATATCTATAACTAATGCTGGATACGTATCACATCAATTACATAAAATATTTAATAGATCAAATAGTTTAAATTTAACAAAATTTAATGAAACTGAAATATATGTTATTAATAATAATGATACAATTAAAAATATTGAAATAAATGAATTTAAAAATGCTTTTAATAATGTTTTGACAAAATTTAATTAAAAATATTATAAGTTTATTTAAATAAATAATTGTTTAAAGTTAAGGCTGATAGTCTTAACTTTGAAAAACTTTAAAATATTTTTATTTGATCAGATAAAAATATATATAAATAATATCAAAAAATTCTTATAATATTATCATAAAATTCTTATAAAATTATCATAAAATTCTTATAATAATATCAAAAAATTCTTATAATAATATCAAAAAATTCTTATAATATTATCATAAAATTCTTATAAAATTATCATAAAATTCTTATAAAATTATCATAAAATTCTTATAATATTAATTAAGAATTTAATTTTTAGAACAAAAAACTGCTAAATGACTATTTATTTTTATATAATAAAACATATTAATTTCATAATATTAATTAATTTTTAAAATGAATTGTTGGTATCTGATGATGATAATAATAATTAATCTTAAATAATTATATAAAAAGTTTTAATATATTTAATAAATAAGATTTTAATAATTAAAATAAAATTTTAATAATTTAATTTTAATATTTGTATTTTTAATAAAATTTATTATATATTCATTTTTTAATAAAAATTGAATAAAAATTTTTATGTTATTTTATTTTTCTTATATTTATACATTAATAATTTTTAAAAAATGAGTGATATTAAATTATATCATACATCAATTAAAAAACCAATTGTTGAATATAAATGTATTGATAATATATGCACATTAAAAACCTTTACAGATGATGAATTAAAATATTATATATTAGATTATCATGTTTTATATGATGGAGACTTTTTTAGATATACACCTAATTTAGAAGAAAATTGTAAATATGAAGATGATAAATTAACTATTAATATTAAACCTTTTAAAGATAATATTGATCTTTTAAAAGATAATATTTTTGAAGTTTTTGTAAGTGATGGATATAATATATATTATATTAGTGAACATAAAGAAAGTATAATTAATAGTTTAAATAATGATAAAGATATTATTACATTAAATAATATTCATATATATAATGAAAGTTTATTTCATATAAAATTTAATATTTTAAAATCTGTATCTAATAATATGATGCCATCTTTTGCGCCAAAATTAGTTTGTGTAAAAAGTAAAAATTATAAAGATGTAATAAAAAATGCTGATTTAAAACCATCAGCATTTAATGATGAAGAGGAATATATAAAATGTGTAAAATATCTTGTTTCAATTATTTATGATGAACTTGAAGAATATGGAATTATTGTAAAAAATAAAGAAGAAAATGAACAAGAAGAAAATAAAGAATAAAAATATAAATTATTTAAAAACTATATTCAAATTTTAGTTTTTATTTAATATATTTTATTAAAATTTTAATTTCATTATTTTAATTTATTTAATCGTTTTTGTTTTTAACAAAGTTAAAATTGTTAAAAATATTATTTTATATTAATATATTATTATGACAGAAAATACATCAGATAATATTACTACTTCATCTACAATTACAAAACCTTTATTAAATTATGAAGATAAATATTTAATAACATCAGAAGGTAATATAATAAATAAAATAACAAATGAACCTTTAAGTAAACAGTTAAAATATAAAGATACATCATATGAATATTATGTTGTAGCATTAAATTATGATAAAAAAATAAAGAAAGTTCCAATTCATAAACTTATGGCAGAAAACTTTGAATTACCAGGAGAAGGTAAAAATATAATTCATATTGATGGTAATAATAAAAATAATAATTTAGATAACTTAAAATATTCAACATCAAAAAATAGAATAAATAAACAAAATCCTCAATCAATCGTATATGATACTAGTTCATTCAAAGATATTGGAATGATACATAATATTTTTTATAAATATAAGATAAATATTGATGGTGTTATTATTAATAAAGCAAATAAAATACTTAACCCTATTAAATCACCTGAAGGAGTAGATTATGTTAGATTATCAAATGATAATAAAAGTATTAATTGTTGTGTTGATAGACTTATCGGAAAAGTATTTTTAGAAAATGGTGATAAATACTTTGAGGATCCTAATTACATATTAAAATATAATATGATTGGTGATAGAAAAAATTATTATTGGACTAAAAAATAAACTTTAAAAAAAAAATATTTTTTTCATTAATTATTAAAAATAAGTTTATTGAACTGATTAATAAATAATACGTTAAAAATTTTATTAAATTATTAAATAAATAACTAATATTTTAATAAATTATTATAACGTTTAAATTTATTTTTTATTTTATTTTCGGTTTAATTAATAATAATTTATATTATTATTAATAGTGATTTTAAATAATTAGGGTTTTTAATCTTATTTACTTAAAAGCTTTTCAAAAAATAAAATTTTGTTTTTTGAAAACACTTAAAAATTTTTTTGTATAAAATCTATTTTTCGCTTTAAAGTATAATAACTAAGTGTAATAATTATTAATTATTATTTTTGAATTATTTGGCCTTTGGCCAAATAATTCAAAAAGCTTTTAAACTTAATGCACCTTTCAGGTGCTTTAAGTTTAAAATATTGATGGCGTTATTTAAATTTTTTTTATTAAAAATATTTATATAAAAATGTTTATTATTTAATTTTATTATTATTTTTATTAAAATTTGTTTTATTTAATTAAATAAAGTTTATTATATATATTAATATAAAAAATGTCTGCAGAAGTTTCTCAAGCTTTAAAAGAACATATAAAATCATCAATTGAAGAAATTAGTGATAAAAATAAATTATGTGAACTTTTTAAAATAGTAATGGATAATAATCCTGAATTATATGTTAATAAACAACAAAAATATATGTATATTAATTTATCTGATGTTTCTGAAGAAACTATTAAATTATTAAATGAAAAAATACAATCTTATAATGCAATGATTGGAAAGATTGAATATAAACCATATACAGATAATAGTATAAAGTTTGGTAATTATAATGCTGAAGAAAAACAAATTTTAGAACATTTGAATTATATTAATGATATTAAAAGTAATCAAGAAAATTAAAAAAAATAAATTGAATATTATTTTTATTTTAATTTAAAATTAAAATAAAAAAATAAATTAATATTTTTTGTAAATATTATAGATTTTATCAAAAATAAACACTTTAAATTAAAGATTAGTTGTTAATATTTTTGATAAATAAAACTTATATAAAATTCTTTTTATTAATTGCTAAAAATAATATTATTTTTGAGGATAAAACTTAAAAATCTGTATTTTTATCTTTTTCATCAAAAATAATATTAAATTTTTGGCGAAACTTAAAAAAATCTATATTTTTATCTTTTTTGCCAAAATAATATTATTTTTGAGGATAAAACTTAAAAAATTATGTATTTTTATTAGTATCGCCAAAATTTATAATAACATATTAACTAAAACCAAAAATGTATAAAATACAGTATTTTTATAATACAATAATATTATAAGAATAAAATTCAAAAAATTGAAATTAATAATTGTTTATTATCTATTATAAAAAATATATTTTGTAAAAATCTTCATTGTTATGATGTAATATTATGTCTAAGTATTATGTCTAACAATGAAATAAAAATAAATTTTTTAAAAGACTTTTAATTAGGTATTTTCTTCAATATGAAAAATCCTATTCAGTAAGTGGTCTGTAAAAAACCGCAGAATATAGATGCACTATAAAACATAAAATTTAGACAATAAATAAAGATTTATATGTTTTATGTGCATTAAAACTTTATAGACCTTTATTTATTTTTATGCTTTATGCTATATTCCCTATTATTTATTATTTTCAATATCCTGCTATTAAAATAATTATATTTTAATATTTTTTTATTATCTTATTATTAAAATAATAATATTCTAATATTTATTATTTTCAATATCTTAATATTAAAATAATAATCCTTAATATTTATTATTCTCTTTAAACTAAAATTTATAAAATATTTGTCTTATTTTTTATAATCATTTTAATATTAAATTTCTAATAAAAAAATTTTTTTAAAATTTTATTAATTATATTAGTCCTATTAATTCTATTAATTCTAACAATCAACATTTTATTTATTTTTAAAAAATAAATAAAAAATAACTTAATTAATTTAACAAAGGGTTATGTATTCACATAACTCTCCAGCTGTAAGTGTCTTAAGATACTGAATAAGTTCATCCCATCCCATATCAAGAAGGTTTGTACAAACAGGTGCATACTTAGTTCCAGCCTTGTTGCAAAGCATTGTAATAAACTTCTTAACTTCTTCTTCAGTATGACCAGATTCAACATAGTTCATAATCTGATCAACTACAAACTTACAAAGTGAACACTTTCCATTATCAAGCTTCTCAGAACACATCCAAATCTTAACACAAACTTCGTGCGGTTCCATCTTAGCTAGAAGCTTAAGAACCATATCAACACCATAATCTGAAACAAAAGTACAAATCTGACTATAACCAGGGCCTAACATACTGCAAGCTTCTTCAACAACAACTTTAATTTCTTGCTTAGTATAGTTCTGTTCAGCGTAATACTTAATAGTCTCAACAACTGTCTCACAACCACTGCAAACGTCATTCTTAGGAACACTTGCAGCGAAAGCAAGTGAGAAAAGCATACAAATCATAGAAAACTTCATTAATCCGTTCATCTTCAATTATATAATAATATAATAATATAAAATATTAAATTATTTTTATTTCAATTTTTAATATAATTTTAATAAAATGAATGATAGTTATTGATTTAATTAACAAAATAATTGAAAATAATAAGGTTCTTACATTTTATAAATATAATTAATTAAGAATATGAAATAAAACTGTTAATAACATAAAAATTATTAATTGAATTTAAATATTAAATTGCTAAATAAAAATAGAATTTAATTAATAATTTAAATAATAATTTAATTAGAATTCATATTTTTATTTAAAATTTATAATAATTACAATATAATTATCTTATAATTATAATAATATAAATAAAATATTTTCATTAAAAATTATTAAGAAATTAAATAAACTTTTTAAAAATATACTTACAAATAATAATTCTTATTCAAATTCAAATTCAATTAAATAAGTATTAAATTGTAAAGCATTAAGTAATTTTTGTTTATCTTCTTCAGTATAATTAACATTTTTATCATCTGTATCTTTAATATATAAATGAGATATTTGATTATTATTTTTTAAAATTTTGCATAATTCATTTATATCATATATTTTATTAAAACAAGAATTATTATAAAAATGATCATAATATGTAAATCGAGTATTCATTGGGGTGTTATTAGTTTCATCAACATTTTCATAAATTGTATGATTTAAATTTAAACTATATATTGAACGATTAACTTGTAATAATAGATTAATAAATTTAATAATATTACTATTAAATGGACATTTATATTCTGGAATTTTATATAAATCATAAAAATTTATTGAATTTTCTAAATCTAAAATTTGTATTGTATCATTAATTTTAAAAATATCTATTAATTTTAATGGATTTAAACATCCTTGAATATCTTTAGTAAGAATAGTTCTATTATTTTCTATTATTGGTGTAATTCCAATATCATAACTATTAATTAAATGTAATTCATATAAAGTATTATTTTGTTTTAAATCATCTAATATATTTTCATTTATTAAATAATTACGAATATATAATTTTTGTAAATTTTTATTTCTAAAAATAGGATAATCAAATATATCAAAAATATCCCAACATAGATTAATTTTTAAATTTATGATATTAGGATATTTTTCAATCTCTTGTAAAATATTATTGATATTATTTACAAATGTTATATCTAAATATAATTTAGTAATATTATCATTATTATCCAAAATTAAATTTATTTTATTAGTTGGATCAACTAAATATAAATCAGTTATTGTATAATTATATTGTAAAATATCATATATATCAATTTTTGTGTCAAAAAAATAAAATTTTGTAATATTAATTGTATTATTCTTTAATATATCAAATAAAGGTGTTAAAATAGTTTCATCTTTTAATTTATTAATTATATATAATTTTATTTTATCATAATCATTATTTAATATAAAATTTAATAGTATATTAAAATCATCTTTAGATGATAATATTATATAAATTGAATTTTTTATAATTTTATAAGATATTTCATTTATATTAGAAATTTTATCAAAAATATGATCATACATATGATCATGTTTAGTATTCAATGTGCTAGTATTCATTATTGATAACAAATATTATTTATATGAATGTATTAAACATTTATAAAAAATAAATTTCAATTTTTTAATAAAGTATAATTTATTATAATTTAAGAATATTTTATTAAATCAGTAATTTAATAAAAATTATTATAAAAATTAATAAAAATTATTATAAAAAATAATAAAAAATTATTATAAAAAATAATAAAAAATTATTATAAAAAATAATAAAAAAATGAAAATTAAAATTTGATAAAAAAAATAAAAATTAAAATTTGATAAAAAAAATGAAAATTAAAAAAAAATTAATTAAGGTTATTAAATAAATGTAAATATTAAAATAAATATTAATTATAATTATTAAAATAAATAAATAATAATAAAAAAGTATAATCATCTTATTTTTATATATTATACTTATTTAACTTATTATATTAATTTTTTAATTATATTTTTTAAAAATTAAATTTATTTAATAATAATATTTATTAATATTATTGTTTAACTATATTAAAAAATTAATAACAAAATTTATTTTTTATTCATATTATACCACCATTTTATTATACTTTCATAAGAGAAATTATTCCATAAATTATTAAAAGATTTCTGTTTATCGTGTGTAAAATCTCTAATATAATTATTTAATGATGATTTTCTGCTATTATCAATAAAATCTAATAATTTCTTTAATGCTAATTCATCATCATTAATACAAAATCTATCCTGTATAAAGTCGTCATATGTTTTTAATGTCATATCGTCATCTTCATTTGATGTATGTAATAACATAAATAAAGAATGAAAATGTATAGCATAACGTCTTAATTCAAGATAAAAACATTGACACCATTCAAGAAAAATATCCTGTCTTTCTTTAAAATTAATAATTTCATCAGGAATTCTTGAATAAGCAGTCGCACAGATTGTATCCTTACCTTCTAAAAATCCAAAATCAATATCTAATAATAATCCATCTTCTGTTATTAAAATGTTTTCTTTATGTCTATCTCCAATACCAAAAATATACACTAAAACAGTTGAAACAGCAACACTTTTAATAAACTCATTAATACCTTTATTTTTTTCTGCTTTATCTAATAAAAAGTTTTTAAGGTCAGATATTTTCTCTAAAGTTTCTCCTTCAACTAATTCAATAAATCCTGCTGATTTAGTTATTGGTTGAACTCTATAACAAATTATTGGTAATAAACTTATTGATTCGTTTCTCATTCTAATATTTAATAGTATTTGTTGTATTATATATTTACATTTTAATATTATTAAATCCTTTCTTATATCATCAGGTTTATATAATAAGTTAATAGTATTATCTTCAACTTCTGATATTTCTGGTGATGTATTTGTTGATTTTAAATTATTTTGTTCATCTGAAGGTGTAGATGAAGAAGAAATTTGATTAAAATCTTGTTTAAATTCTTGATTATAACATTGATTATTTGAAGATTTATTATAATTTTCTTCAAAACCTAATTTATTAAAAGATGTATTATAAGTATATGAAGATATATTCATAAATTTTTCTGTTTCCGATTCTGAATCTGTGAAATATTCATTATCTGAACTATTATTAGTTTCATTATTTTCATTATTAATAATATCATTATTCATAAATTTATTAATTTCTGATAACTTACAAGAATTATTTTGTGTAGAAATAGTATTAAAATCATTATTCATAATTTGGTTAATTTCTGATAATTTACAAGATTTATGTTTTACTATAATATCATTGTTAGAATTGTCATTATTAATATCAGCTGATTTTAATTTAGGTGTATAATCATTATTTAAACAATTAATATTTGTTAATTCTAATTCTTTTTTACCTACAATTTTTTGTAAATTAATAATATTGGAATCTTGATTATTATACTGGTTAAAATCTTGGTTAATATCAATATCATTAAACTGTTTATTATATTGATTAAAATCTTGATTATTATCAGTATTATTAAACTGTTTATTATACTGGTTATTAAATTGGTTATTATCAGTATTGTTAAACTGTTTATTATACTGGTTATTAAATTGGTTATTATCAGTATTATTAAACTGTTTATTATACTGGTTAAAATCTTGGTTAATATCAATATCATTAAACTGTTTATTATACTGGTTAAAATCTTGATTATTATCAGTATCGTTAAACTTATTATTATACTGGTTAAAATCTTGGTTAGTATCAGTATCTTTAAACTGGTTATTATAATGGTTATTATCAGTTAAATTATCAGTTAAATTATCAGTATTATTATATTGCTTATTACAATGTTTATTAATATTATTATTATCTTCTAATTTTTCATTTTCTTCATCATTTTCTTCAATATTATCTTCATCAGGATCAATATAAGAACATATGAAAGGTAAAACAACAGGCCTTGTAGCACTATTCATAACTTTAATTTTATCAATATCAATTCCTTCTACTAATACTGAAGAATCGCATGGTAAAAATAAACATTTATTTTTTAATAATCCTTCTAATTTTGTTATCATTTCTTCATTATTTTTTATTTTTAATATATCTATCATTTTATATTGAGCATTAATAGAATTAACCATTTTTTTACCTTCTTCAGTTTTATTTAATTGAACAATTAAAGCAGTTTTTAAATAATTATATAATCCTGAATGAGAATAATCATAAGACATATTTTTATTCATTCCAATGTTTGATGTTTCTACTGATAATAACCAATGAAGTTCATAGCATAATTGTTTTGATGTTTCTGCCCATCCATTTTCATTAGGTAAAGCGCGTTTAAAAATCATATGAATTAACGCAGAATTATCACAATTTTTATATAAAATTTTAAATTCTTTAAAGTTATTAATAGTTTCATTAATGTCTTCATATTTAAAATCATTCATTAAATCATCAGGATTTTCATCAAACCTGAAATAATGAACTAAATGAGGTAAATAATTTATTAGTTCTTTATTTATTAATTCATTTTCATTTAATTGTTCATCATCTTCATTTTGTATCATTGTTGTATTGTTTAATATTGAAACTAATAAACACTTAATAATTGGCGGAATATTTTTAAATAAATGTTTATTTAAAATAACAATACAATCAATTGGCCTTAAACCATTATGTTCACAAGATTTAGAACAGCATAATTTTTCACAAGATTTTATTATTTTTTTATTTGTTAATATCTTATAAATATCATAACAATTTTCTATTTTTGAAAAGTCTGTTATTTTTAATAGTTGAATTAACCATAAAGGGTGCATTGAAAAATCAAACCTATTATACCATAACATATTTTTTTCATCAATAGTATAATCGTTTATTGGAAGTCTATGTTGTAAACTTCTAAAGGTTATAATATAACTTTTAACAGCAACATACCATTCTTCAGTTAAAGCAGCTAATCTACAAGCATAATAAATTGGTAATTTTATATTTATTATAAATTGAAACCATAACGAATAAATAGAACCAGTTTTATTTAAAATTTCTTTACACTTTTTACAAACAATTGATTCATTTTTCATATATGATATTATACTGCCTGAATCTGGCTTTATTGGTTTAAATTTTAACAAAGCTGACTCAGAACAACTATAATGAATTTTTGCCCCGCATGCTCTACAAGTATGTTCACGATACATTGTTGTAAATGGATTTTTACATTCATAACATAAATTTTTATTAGATTTTTCTATTAATCTTCTTCTTTCATTAATTTCGTGTGGTACTTGTAAATCAATTTTTGATTGATTATTATATTTTGATACAAAAACATTTGATTTAGCAATATCTATATTAGGTATTTGTGTTGAACATCGTTTTGATGATTTAATTGAATTTCTTTTTTTATTCTTATTAGTCCAAGAATAACTAATTAAATCGTTATATAATTTATCAGATTGCGTTTTATAATCAAAAGTAGATGAAAAGTTTAATTTAGTTTTAGCATCTTCTATATCTGTTGATTTTGAGATTATATTTAAAATAATGTTTCTTAAATATTGAATGTAATCATCAATTTCAAAATAGCATATGGTACTAAATAATTGAAGAAATTTTTCAAAATTATTATTATAAATATTATACTTTTTTAATTGTTTTGTGTCAAAATAATATTGAATATATTCTAAAGGTTCTTTATAAATTTTAGTAGTATCTAAAGAAAGAGTTAAGTTAATAATGTTATTTTTAATTGTATTAATCTGATTATTAATTTGTTCTTTGTATGTATTACAAATATCATTTATTAGTTTTGATTTTTTTATTCCAAATTCATATGGTATTAATAACTTATTATTATTTTGAAATGATAACTGAATTATTAATGAATTTAGAGAATAATCCATTTTATATAAATTTTATATAAAAATCTTTTATTTAAAATTATAATAATTTATTTATTTTTATAATTTTCATTAAAATTTAATTCCAAAAAAGTATTTTTATTATTTAAATAAACGTTATAATAAAAATTATAATTAATCAATATATTAAATTACATTAAATAAGTTAATTTTATTATAAATTTTAATTTTATTAAAAATTGTTTAAAAAGAATTTTGTTTAAAAAGAATTTTATGAAAGTATTAAGGATATGAATAAAACATTTTGAGTGTAATAATTTGAAAAAGATTTTTAAGTAAATTTTAAATAAAAATAATTTTTTATTTTAATAAAATTATTAGTTAAATTTTCAATCAAATTATCAGTTAAATTATCAGTTAAATTATCAATCAAATTTTCAATCCATTTTTCAATCTAATTTTTAATATAATTTTTAATCCAATTTTTCAATCTAATTTTTAATATAATTTTTCAATCTAATTTTTAATATAATTTTTCAATCCAAATTTTTAATATAATTTTCAATCCATTTTTTAATCCAAATTTTAATATAATTTTTCAATTCATTTTTCAATCCAAATTTTTAATCCAAATTTTCAATCCAATTTTTAATATTATTTTTAATATAATTTTTAATCTAAATTTTAATATAATTTTTAATCCATTTTTCAATCCATTTTTTAATTCATTTTTCAATCCAAATTTTTAATCCAATTTTCAATCCAAATTTTTAATCCAATTTTCAATCCATTTTTTAATCCAATTTTTAATCCATTTTTCAATCCATTTTTTAATCCAATTTTTAATCCATTTTTCAATCCATTTTTTAATCCAATTTTTAATCCATTTTTCAATCCATTTTTTAATCCAATTTTTAATCCATTTTTCAATCCAAATTTTTAATATAATTTTCAATCCATTTTTCAATCAAATTTTCAATCCATTTTTCAATCAAATTTTCAATCCATTTTTTAATCCAATTTTTAATCCATTTTTCAATCCATTTTTTAATCCAATTTTTAATCCATTTTTTAATCCAATTTTTAATCCATTTTTCAATCCAAATTTTTAATATAATTTTCAATCCATTTTTCAATCAAATTTTCAATCCATTTTTCAATCAAATTTTCAATCCATTTTTTAATCCAAATTTTAATATAATTTTTCAATCCATTTTTTAATCCAAATTTTAATATAATTTTTCAATCCATTTTTTAATCCAAATTTTAATATAATTTTTCAATCCAATTTTTAATCCAATTTTCAATCCAATTTTTAATCCAATTTTTAATCCAATTTTTAATCCAATTTTTAATCCAATTTTTAATCCAATTTTTAATCCAATTTTTAATCCAATTTTCAATCAATTTTTCAATCCATTTTTTAATCCAATTTTTAATCCAATTTTCAATCTAATTATAAGTAAAATTAATATATATTAATTCTTATTAGTCTTTAATTTATAATTAATTCTTTTTAAATTTCAATTCTTTTTAAACTTTTTCAAACATATTTCCTCAAAAATCTTTTTATTCTTTCATAAATTTTTATATTAATTAAAATTAATATAAAACAGTTAATTAATCAAATAAAAATTAATTAAATAAAATAAAATTATATTTTTAAAATTAATTCTAAATAGAATTAATATTTTAGATTTAATAATTGAATAAATTACGTTTTAAAGTAGATTTCTTTTTACCTCCCATAATAACAGAATCAATCATAGAAGCAGTATTAACAATACCACCATCAATAGATGTTTCTGTATTATCAGTATTATTTTCAGAATTATTCTTTTCTTCTTTTGTATTGTTTTTTATTTCGATAGATTTTTCTGTATTATCAAAGGTCTTTGGTTTCTTATTCTTCTTATTCTTCTTTTTCTTTGGTTCTGCTTTAACCCAAGAATCAATTATAGAATTTAGTTCATCCTTATTAGTAGTAATTATCTTCTTTAATTTAGCTTCAGTGTTTGTCTTATCTCCAATGTCTTCTAATTGTTTAATTCTGTCTTCCATAGTTGTATTTTCATCAGATTTATAATATAATACGTTTAAAAGTCTCTTAATTTGTTTTCCTTTTAATTCTTTATCTTCTCCTTCAAGTTCAGGTTCATATTTATCTAAATATTTAGTAATATTTTCTATAATTTTATTATGATAAGGTTGAAGTTGTGATTTTCCACCAAGGATATCATCTAATTCTTCTTCTGATTCTACATTCATATGAACATCATTTTCAGTTGTATTGACATTATTAATATCTTCTATTTCATTATCAATATTAATTGGTTCTTTTTCTTTATCATCGGTTTCTTCTTTATCCTTTGTTTCTTTTGTTTCTTCATTAGTTTCTTTTTCTTTATCATCAGTTTTTTCGTCAGTTTCTTTTTCTGTATCCTTTGTTTCTTCTTCAGAATCGCTAGATTCATCTTCGCCACCCTTCATTGATTTCTTCTTTTTGCATGCTTTACGTTTCTTTGCTCCACCATCAAATTCATCTTCTTCAAAATCTCCGCCTTTAACTTTCTTATTCTTTAAAGTGCTTTCAATAAGTTTATTGAAATAATTATTTAATGCACCTCCAGTTAAAGATTCAGATTCTTGCTTAATTTGTTTATTAAAATCATTATTATCACTATCAAATGATTTCTTTGCATGATAAGAAGCAGTAGGTGTAAATTTATTCTTTTTAGAAGAATTATATAAATAATCATATCCGCCTTTTAAAGAAATATCCTGATCAATAGTATCATCTTTATTAAAATCTAAAGTAGATTCTGATATATCTTCATTAAATTCAGAATTATCACCAGACATTAATTTACTAAGAAAACCACCTGATATTTCAACAGGTGCTTCAGATGTTGGCTGTGTAATAACATTTGAAGAATTACTATTAATTACTAAAGTTAATACATCTTTAAAAGTTTTTATTATATTACTATATTGTACATTGTTAATTCTTCCAGCAGCATGTGCTTCTTCAACCTGATTTAATATAGTATTGATATCATTTACATTAACTTCAATATAATCATTTTGATTACTCATTTTAATTTATAGTAATTATATAAAAAATATAAATAAAATTTATTATTTTTTCAAATAAATTATTTTTTATTTAAAATTACAATTTTAAAATTTTTTTTATCTTTTTAATAATATTATATATAACTTAATTAATGGATAAAAATATTATTTATTTAATAATCGCTGTCATCTTGCTTGTTATAGTATATAAATTCTGGTATGAACCTAAACAAGAACAAGGATATCCTTTTCAAGAAAATTATGAAGATTCTGACAATATAATTGTTGAAGAAACTGAAGATACTGTTAATGATACAATAGACGCATTACAAGAAGAAGAACCAAATATGTCAAAAGATGCACCACAAGATAGCGTTTTACCTTTAAATGATTGGCCTGATAAAGCACCAAACGGTAAATATGTTCATTCAAGTTATGTAAGTGGAACAAGAGGAAATTCTAAAAGAGTTTTAGAATCTGAAGATTCATTTAATACAGAATTAGCTGCTTCAATTGATTATGATAAATATGCCTCAAACGATACTTTTACAGGCCTTAATGAAGGTGAAGACTTAAAACCTTATAAAACTACTCAAAAAAGGCCTTTAACTACTAAAGAATTATATGATGTTGGTAAACTTCTTCCTGGTGAAACTGGAAAAGACTGGTTTGAAATAGCCCCTGATCCAATAAAAGTTAAAAATCGTCATTTAGTTAATATTTCTAGACCAATTGGATTAGATACTGTTGGATCAAGTAAGAAGAATATGAGCCGTGATCTTCGTGGTGATGTTCTTAATCCTAAGAGAATTATTAGCCCTTGGATGAATTCTTCTATTAGCCCTGATCTTCCAACTGTTGGATTATGTAATGATATTAGTCTTTAAAAATTTAGATAAGTTTAAAAAGATTAGATAATTTAAAGATTAGATAATTTAAAAAGTTTAAAAGTATTAAAAAGTTTATTGTTATTAAAATTAATTTAACTTTTGAATATTTATTTTAAAAAATAAATATTATTTAAAAGTTTAATTAAAAAAGTTTAATAAAAAGTATAATATTTTTGTATTAATATTGATGGTGAAACTTAAAAAAATCTGTATTTTTTACTTATTCGCTTAAATGAATAATATTTTTGTATTAATATTGATGGCGAAACTTGAAAAAATCTTGTATTTTTTGTTAATCGCTAAAATGAAAAATATTTTTGTATTAAAATTTTGAGCGAAACTTAAAAAATTATGTTTTTTTTACTTATTCGCCAAAAAGTATAATATTTTTGTATTAAAATTGATGGTGAAACTTAAAAAATTATGTATTTTTTATTAATCGCCAAAATGTATAATATTTTTGTATTAAAATTTTGAGCGAAACTTGAAAAAATCTTGTATTTTTTGTTAATCGCTAAAATGAAAAATATTTTTGTATTAAAATTTTGAGCGAAACTTAAAAAATTATGTTTTTTTTATTAATCGCCAAAATGTATAATATTTTTGTATTAAAATTGATGGCGAAACCTGAAAAAATTATGTATTTTTTATTAATCGCCAAAATGTATAATATTTTTGTATTAAAATTCTTTTTATTAAAATTCTTTTTATTAAAATTCTTTTTATTTCAAGAATTTTTTAAAATTCTTTTTATTATTTTTTTTTATTTCAAAAATTTTTTAAAATTTTTTTTATTAAAATTCTTTTTATTATTTTTTTTTATTTCAAAAATTTTTTAAAATTTTTTTATTAAAATAAAATTAATTTTTAATCAAATTATTTTTAATGGAGTATAAGTTTGTAAAAATAATATAAATATATCAAATAATCTAGTATGATTTGATCCCATTATATATTACGTGATAATCATATTTTTGTAAATTTTTAAGAAAATTAATATATAAAACTATATCATAAATTGGAACAATTAACCAATAATTTGATTTAATAAACATTAAATTTGACTTATAATTAACTTTATATAAATAATCAATAAATTGGTATAATACAGGAAAAATTTGTAAATCTTTTTCATAATAAAAATAAGTATAAACGTTAAATAAATCAATAATCATATTTGTAATATTAAATTTTGAAAAATAACGTTTAACATTTTTATTATTTTTATTTTTAACAACAATAAAATAATCTTCATTAAAATATTTTTTTAATAGTTTGTATATTTTTAAATATATTTCATCATTGTCTTCAGGATAATCGTTAGTTATTTTAGATTGTTGTTCAATATAATCTTGTTTAAACTTTTTAAATATTTTTGGTAATTTTATTTGAAAATTAAAATTTTTAAAATGTTTTTTAAATAATTTTTTATAATAATCTGTTTTATATATATCGTGATTTATAATTATAAAATATTTTATTAAATATGTTAAATTTAAAAAATATTTACAAAATGAATTTTTTCTTAAATCACAAGGGCAATAATTCCATAATTTATTATAAGGTTTGCTATTTTTTATAATTTCTTTATCTTTTTCATTAGAAAATTTATAATTATTTTTCTTATAATAATAACTAAAATTTAAACGTAAATTATAAAAATTATCATAACCAAAATCACAATAAATTTCTTTTCCAATTAAATTTATTCTTCGTTGTTTACTTTCTTTTGATGTAATTTTAACAAAAAAAGTATCTGTTATATTTTTATTAAATAACCTTAAAATATTTTCACTATAAAAACAAGTTTTATATTTTTTAAAAATATATAAATTTAATTTAGGTGCTATACTATGAGTTTCTCCAAAATTTATTATATTTATTACTTTTTTATTTAAAATAACTTTATAAGATTTAATTGATAAATATTTATGTGGTTCTTTAATTATATCGCAATTTAATGACATTTAATATCATCAATTATATAAAAATATTTTTAAAAATTAAAATTTTAATTATTAATAAATAATTAAATTAAAAAAGTTTATTATGATTTTAAGAAAAATATTTAAAAAAAAAATGTTTCATTAAAATTTGTGGTGAAACTTATAAAAAATCTGTATTTTTATTTTAAACTTTCAGGCCTAAAAAACCTTAAAGTTTAAAATCTAAAAATATTTTTGTGAAGCTTTGCTTCACAAAAATATTTTTTATCTTTTTCTCCCAAAAATATAATAAAATTGTATTAAAATTTGTGGCGACCTTGGCCAAAGTCTAAGTATGAAAAAATTCTGTATTTTATACATAATCCCCAAAATGAATATTTTTATTAAAAAATTTTTTTAAAATTATTTTATTAAAAATTTCTAAAAATTGAATAATAAAAATTTAATGTTTAAAAATTATTAGATTTAATATAATAATGAATAATACAATAAATAAAAATATTAATATATTAGATTTAACACAATTATTAGATACACAAATAAATAATAATTCTGAACTTAATTATTGTATTTCAGGATATGATACAATTAATACTATAATAATTCATCCAAATATTAAAAATTTAATTATAAAAAATGTTATTAAAAATAATGAAATAATTATTGATACTAATAATAAATTAGAATCCATATTTTTCGTTAATTGTAGAAATTTTAAAATTCCTTCAAATAATTTAAATAAGTTAAAAATATTAATTATAGCAAATACAGAATATATTTATACAAAAAATTTTATAAAAAGTATTCCAAATAATCTAATAAATTTAGAAGTATTATATATTGAACATAACGATTTAATTCAAGAAATTCCTAAAGAATTAATTAATTTAAAAGCATTAACTATAAAAAGATGTTCAAAAAATATTAACATTCCAAATACATTAATAAATTTAGAAAAACTTGTTTTATCTAGGACTAAAATAAGTAAAATTCCTAAAGAATTGGTTAATTTAAAACTTTTAAAAGTTTCATATAACGATATAATAACTGAAATTCCAAAAGAGTTAATTAATGTTGTAGCATTATTATTAAAAAAATGTTTACATCTTAAAGAAATACCCAAAGAATTAGTAAATATTAAAACTTTACATATTAATAAATGTAGTTTAATTAAAGAAATACCTAAAGAATTAATAAAAATTAAAGATTTAAGATTAATACAATTTAAAGATGAAATTGGATTAATATCAAAATATTATACAACATTACATTTAGATAAATATCAACCATTATTACAAAAAATAAAAAATTCTAATTTAACTGATAAACAAAAAATTAAAGAATTTAATAGTTTTATTAGTGATAAAGTTGAAGAAGGTCATATTTTTCCATATATTTCAACAAAATCTAATAATCAAGATTTTATAAATGTAATTGGTTATTTTAATGATACATATATTAAAGAAATACCTGAAACTTTAACAAATCTTGAAAAGTTATATATTAAGAATTATGGTTGTAATATTAAACCAAATAATATTAAAATTTTAAGTTTAAATAATTGTAATTATATTTATGATTTACCTGATAATTTAGAAAATTTAAAAGAATTAGTTATAAATCATTGTTATAATATTAGAAATATTCCAAATACATATTTAAATTTAGAAAAAATAAATATTAATAATGGAACTAGATTTATACATATACCTTATCCAATTGAAGAAAAGATAAATAATAATAAAATTAATGAAACTAAAGAAAAGATTATTGAAAAGACTAAAGAAGAGACTGAAGAAGAGACTGAAGAAGAAACTGAAAAAAAGATTATTGAAGAAACTGAAGAAGAAACTGAAAAAAAGATTATTGAAGAGACTGAAGAAGAAACTGAAGAAAAGATTATTGAAGAAACTGAAGAAAAGATTATTGAAGAAACTGAAGAAAAGATTATTGAAGAAACTGAAGAAGAAACTGAAGAAAAGATTATTGAAGAAACTGAAAAAAAGATTATTGAAGAAACTGAAGAAGAGACTGAAGAAAAAACTAAAAAAGAGACTGAAAAAGAGACTGAAGAAGAAACAGAAAATGAAACTAAGAATATAATATTTATTACTAAAAATAATAAATTATCTAATATTTTGTTATTAATAAAAAATATAATATTTATATTAATGTTATTATATTTAATAATACAATCTATTAATGAATTGATATATTTAAATAATAAATATAAATTAGATTTTTATTTTTTATAAAAAATAAAATTATTATTTTAATAATAGTTAAAATTATAATCTTAAAATATTTTTTTATATTTTTATTCAAATCATTTTTAAATTCAAATTCAAATAAATATTTATATATTTATTTATATTCATCTTCTGTTAAATCATTAGAATAATATATATATATATTCTAGTGTTCTATACTTAAAAGTAAAACTTGAAAAATATTTTTGTAGAAATTTTTTTTTAATTATCTTGATCGCCTTAATGATATAATAACGTATTATTATATTGAAGGCGAAACTTGAAATTATTTTTGTAGAAAATAATTTTTAATTAACTTGAAGGCGAAACTTGAAATTATTTTTGTAGAAAATAATTTTTAATTATATTAATCGCCTTAATAATAATAATATTGATTATTATACTTGAAGGCGAAACTTGAAAATTATTTTTGTAGAAAATAATTTTTAATTATCTTAATTGCCTTAATAATAATACTGATTATTATACTTGAAGGCGAAACCTGAAAATTATTTTTGTAAAAAATTTATTTTTAAAGATAATTTAAATTAATACTTTATATAATTTTAATTATTATTTATGTTATTTAAATTTAATTGAAAAATATTAAATAAATTGAATAAATCTTATTAGTATTTAAAATATAAAATAAATTATAACGTTATAATTAATAGTTAATTCAAAAAATATATTTTAATAATTAAATAAAATAATATAATAAATACAACAACTAATTATAAATATTATATTATTAGAATAATAAAATTTGTTATAAATATTTTGAATTTGCTTATAATTAAAATTTATATTATGTGTTAATTTCTTATTAATATTTTTTTCTTTATTTAATTCTTGTTTTAAACTATTTATTTTATCACTTTCTTTTTTATATGTAATACTTAAACTATTAATAACTTCTTCTTGAATAATTTTTATATTATTATCATTTTCGTTATTTAAACGTTTAAGTTGAATTATTTCTTCTTGTAATTCATTTATTTTTTGTGTTAATATTTTATTTATTTGAACATTTTCTTGATAATTTTTAATTATTTCATTTGTAATATTATTTTCTATTTTTTTAAAACTATTATTAATTTCATCTTGTATATATTTAATTTCTTTTTGTAAACTATTAATTTTAGGATAAATGTCAGTATTTAATTGTTTAGAAGTAATTAAATCTTGATTACTTTCTTTTAAATATTCATGGTGAAAAATATACTTTATAACAAAATTTAATAATGAAAATAAATATACATTATGATAATAATGAGAATATAATTTAGTATTTTTATTGATTATATCTATAAACGATGGAAGTAAGCATATAATATCATCATTATATAATTTATCATTATATTTAAAAATATATTTTATACTAATATTATAATTCATATTTATACAATTAAAATCACGTGTATTAATTATATTATCATCATTAAAATCTAATAATGTTATATCTAAATAATAATCATTAATATATAATTTAATATTTTTTATTCCATTTATGCTAAATGTAATGTTGAAACAATAATTATTCCAATTTAAAATATATTCTATAAAATTTTTATAAAAATCTAAATTTCCATTTGTTTGTCTTAATGTATTATAAAATGTTTTACATTCATAAGTATTATCTATATATGAATTACTAAAATCATACTTTAGAATATCATCCTTATCTAAACGTTTATATAATACTTTATTTAATAAATCTTGTTTAAATGTATTTTCATCTATACAAATATTATTATAATAATGTATACATTGATTACTACCACTATAAGTATAATTATAATTTGATGTATTTAATTTTAAATATAATTTATTTATATCTAAAGTTGATTTTATTGTTTCATAATGTTTATCTTTTTCATTAAAATATAAATCTTCAATATCAATTTTTATTTTATCCATTTAAATGTTATGTATAATAATTATTCTAATAAACTTAATTTTAATAATAATTAATTTCAATTTTTAAAGTAAAAATATTATAACGTTTAAAATTATATTTTTATTATAATATTTAATTTAACACATAATTTTAAATGATTTTAATAATAAGAATAATTAAAATTATAATTTTAATTAGTTTAATAAAAATTAGTTTTAACATTTTTTAAATCAATATTTTTATCATTTTATTTTTTTACATTTTAATTTTTTTCAAATCGTTTTTAAATTCAAGATCAAATAAATATTTATATATTTGTTTATATTCATCTTCTGTTAAATCGCTTGAATAATATTTATATTCAGGTATATTATACTTTTTAAAAATTACATCTTTTGTTTTTGATAAAATATAATAAGATAATTGATATAAAGTATTAGGAAATTGCCCTAAATATTTTAATATTTTTTTATTTAATTTATCTTTACTTAAAGATGTATTATTTATTTTAAACATTACATATAAAACACAATATAATAAACAATATTTACTATAAATTACATCATTAACTTTCTGAATTCCGACAATTTGAATATTTGTTAATGAATTGTTATATTCATATTTTATATAATTTTGTTTACACCATTTATTTAATTCTTCATCTAATTCTTTATAATTATTTTGATTATAATATAAATATCCATGTGGATCATATCTTTCTAAAATATTATTTTCTTTATCATAAATTAAAAAATTTGTATGTGCATAAAATTTTAATTCAATTTGAAGATTAATAATTGTATATCGTGTATCAGATGTTAATAATTCTTCTATAATTTCTATATTATTATTAAGTAATAATGATTTATAAGTTTTATAAAAGATAATATATTTATCAGTGTAGATATTGTTTGTAAAATTATTTTTATCATATAAACAATTAATACCTAAACTTTCTAAAAATTTCATACTACAAATAACGTTAAAATATTTATCAAATAAATTAGTGCTTATATCTTCAATGCTTGTTAAATCGTATGCTATTAAATCATTTTTTGAAACAGGCTTTAATAATATATTTTTATCTTTTTTAAATTGTTCTAATAATATTTTTTTATAATCTTTTTCATTTTTAGTTAAATTATATTTTTTATATATTTCTGGTTTATCATATTTTTTTATAAAATATATATGATTTTCTATTAATAAATCTATAAAAACATCTATATTATCATAATTATTAATAATATACTTATAAGATAAATTTGATATATTTATTTTTTTATATTTTAAAATGTCTATATATTTATCCCATAAATTAGTATAAATTAATAAATCCATACAGGAATAATTAAAATCTGTTGGTAAAATATTTAAATTTGTTTTATCTATAAGTTTATTAATATAATCTAAAAAAACTGGGTCTAAATTACGTTTATAATATTTAAGTAATAATGAAAATAATGGTGTTTGATACTTATTATTATATTTATTAACATCAGATTGAGGAAAATTGTCAATTAAATAATAAATACATTGTAAAGATTCTGGAACATTTAAAATATAATTAAAAATAGTAGTACCATCTTTTAATTGAGTATTAATATCAATTTTATTTATATTTTGTTTAAATTCTTTTGATTTAAAAATTTCAATATTATTGTTATCTATTAAATAAAATAAAAATGTATAATAAGTAATATTATTAAAACAATTTAAATTTAATTGTTCATTTTGTAATAATTGTAAAATATATTTATTCATATCCTTATCTAAATTATTATTACTTTGTGATAGTATCATTAAAATATTCATATTTTCATCATTTGTATCATTAATATTAAAATTATATGCTTTTAATTTATTTATTCCGTGTAAATAATGTTCTTTAATTACTATAAATAACAAATTATTATGATATTTATCATATATATTTGTAATATTTTTCATATTTGATAACATTTTATCAAAAATAATATCTTTTTTATAAGAAATAGCATAATGAATAGGATAAAATTTTTTTATATCTGGTTGATACAAATTAATTTTATCAATTAAATATAAAGTTAATTTATCATAATTATATAATAAAGTGTAATAAAAATAGGAATTAACTTTGTCTATATTTTTATTAATATCAAAATGTTTTTCTTCAATTAAAAACTGTATTAATTCTATATTATTTTTAATAATTAATAAAATTATTATTGATATATTATTTTCATTAAATTTATATAAATCTAATTTTGGATTAAAATTAATATAATCTTTTATTATATTATTTGGTTGATTATTTGTAATTAAATCAAATAATTTATCCATTTAATAATAAACGTTAATATAAATTAATTATACAATATTTATTTTTACAATATTTATTAAAATTAAATGTATTTTTAAAATAAAAGTTTAATAAATAAAAATTTAATAATTTTGTTTTAACAAAATTATTACTTTAATAAAATTATTTTAATAAATTACTTTTTATTAAAAAGTAAGAAGCATATTAAATAAAATATATTTAATATTCTTTATATTTTCTTATATATTTTTACTATTAAAATACTATTTAAAAAGTCAATAGTAAATAATATTGAATATTTTTTATTTGTTATTATTTAAATAAAAAATCATTAAAATTTTATTTTCAATAAAAAGTATATAATGTTAATATTTGTTATTTTTTTTTAAATTATCTAATTGATAAAAAATAATTAAAATTTGGCAGATAATGTAAATAATTATTTTTTTTTATTTTTCTTAAACAGCATAAATAAAAAATAATTTTCAGAGATTATAAATTTTGTTAATTTTCAGAGATTATAATTTTATAAATTTTCAGAGATTATAATTTTGTTAATTTTCAGAGATTATAATTTTGTTAATTTTCAGAGATTATAATTTTGTTAATTTTCAGAGATTATAATTTTGTTAATTTTCAGAGATTATAATTTTGTTAATTTTCAGAGATTATAATTTTGTTAATTTTCAGAGATTATAAATTTTATAATTTTTAGAAATTATAATTTTGTAAATATTCAGAGACTATAAATTTTGTAAATTTTCAGAGATTATAATTTTGTAAATTTTCAGAGATTATAATTTTTATAATTTAATTTTAAAGCCGTTAATATTAATAATTTTTTTATATCAAACGGCATATTTATTAAAAAATAT
>Ga0247611_10002327_pt1 | contig 30909 bp, 12 predicted proteins | sample 177DNAGHGhighgp2_FD_192422 | JGI IMG/M metagenome (GOLD analysis project Ga0247611, IMG submission 192422) | Sheep rumen microbial communities from Palmerston North, Manawatu-Wanganui, New Zealand - 1770 DNA GHGhigh gp2 | ecosystem: Host-associated > Mammals > Digestive system > Stomach > Rumen... | reverse complement strand
CGACGACGTCGATTTCATCAATAACTCCGAACTGGAGAAGCTCGACGGCGAGCTGATCACCATGCATGGCTCCATCAGCGGCGACTTTCCCCAGTCCTCTCTCCCAACACTCCTCGACCTCGAAATCAAACTCGGTGCCCAAATCATTTTCGTCAAGAACGATCAGAACAAGCAATGGGTCAACGGAACACTCGGCACCATCACCGGCTTCAGTGAAGAACCGTATGGACTCATCGCCATCACCGAAGAAGGCCAGGAAGTAATCATCGAGGAAGCCCTTTGGGCCAATATGCGCTATACATACAACGAAAAGGAAAAGAAGATCGAAGAAGAGCAGCTGGGCACATTCACACAGTTCCCGATACGTTTAGCCTGGGCCATCACCATCCACAAGAGCCAGGGACTCACCTTCGAACGGGTGAACATCGACTTCGGTGCCGGCACCTTCGCCGGTGGACAGGCATATGTGGCCCTCAGCCGATGCACATCACTCGAAGGCATCACGCTGAAAAAGCCGCTCAACAGGTCGGATGTCTTTATTCGCTCAGAAGTGGTCAACTTTGCGAAACATTTCAACAACAAACAAGTTTTTGAGCGAGCCATGCAAGGCGCTAAGGCAGACATCGAATATGCCGAGACATCAAAAGCTTTCGACGAAGGACGATGGGATGATTTCATCCAGCATTTCTTCACGGCCATTCATGCGCGCTATGAGATTGAAACGCCACTTTCCAAGCGCTTCATCAGACGAAAGCTTTCAACCATCAGCGCCATTAAGGCCGAAAACGACAAGCTGAAGAAACAACTGGCCAAGAGGAGCAAATTGCTGAAGCAGTTCGCCAACGAGTACTACCTCATGGGAAACGACTGCATCAGCGAAGCTGGTAGCTACGCGGCTGCAAGGCGCAACTACGAGAAAGCTGTCGCATTGTGGCCCGAATTCGAAGCGGCGCACAAACGTCTGGGCGACTGCTACGACCACGACGGCATGAAAGAGGAGGCACAACAGCACTGGGAAATTGCCAACAAACTGCGGAAACGGAAGCGGAAGAAGTAAAAGCCGTTAATTTTATTTAATTATACGTTCCCGTCTTTCTCAGTTGAAAGATTATTCCTATTTTTGGGCTGAAAAAACATCTTAATACGATTTTTATGATGAATTTACGCAGCTCTTTATGGCTCGCATTTGCCTTTATTGCAGCCACTTCAGCTTCCGCCCAGACAAAAGAGGGAGCTTATCTATTCACCTATTTTACGGGTAACGCTCCAGAGCAGGAGCAGATTTGTTATGCCCTGTCCGAGGACGGATGGAACTACACTCCGCTGAACGACGGCAAACCCATCATCGCATCACAGGACATCGCGCGAACCGGATGTGTTCGTGACCCACATATCCTGAGGGGCAAAGACGGATGGTTCTACATGGTCGTCACCGACATGAAGTCAAGCCTCGGATGGAGCAGCAACCGCGGTATGGTGCTGATGCGTTCAAAGGATCTCGTGCATTGGAAAACCAGCACGGTCCATTTCCCGGAACGCTTCAAAGGCACGATGTTTGAACACGTCACACGCGTCTGGGCACCACAAACCATTTACGACGAGCATACAGGTCGCTATATCGTCTATTTCTCCATCCTCACCGACGATGGCTCCTGCCCCTACGACCGCGTCTATTGGGCCTATGCCAACCGCAACTTCACCGACCTGGTTGGCACTCCGCGTATGCTCTTCGATGTTCATTCTGCAAGCATCGACACGGATATAGTCCGTGATGACGACGGACTGCTCCATATCTTCTTTAAGACTGAGGGCAGCAGGCAGAAAGGCATCAAACAATTTATCGCTAAAGATTTTTACAACGGAAGAACATGGGAGCTCCAGCCCGGTTGGTGCCAGGACACCAACAAGGCGGTTGAAGGTTCTGGCGTGTTCCGCCTCCATGACGGCACTTGGGTGCTCATGTACGATTGCTATACGAGCGGACACTATCAATTCTGCAAGAGTGAAGACCTAAAAACGTTCAAGCGCGTCCAGGACACCAAAACCGAGGGACTCTTTACGCCCCGTCATGGAACGGTCATTGCCATATCTGACAAAGAAGCCAAGCGGCTGAAGGAAGCCTTCCCCAATCATTGATCTCATCTTTTCACTTCATAGACGACGACGGACTGCAAATGCGGCCCGTCGTTTTGTTAACACTTATGAAACACAGACTTGTTAAAAAACATTAAAGAACCGCATTTTAATAAGGGAATATGCGCGCTAGATTAAAAAAAAGCTTTAATTTTGGGCGGTGTTAAGCCTTATATCACTTGCCAAAGCACCCGTTAGGGTGTTCTTTCCGCTAACAACTAAATCAAAAAACAAAATATTAACTATCTCAAATTCAACGTGTATGGAAAACCGATTTAGCACTACTGCTAAGTACACAGCGCGTGCGCTTTGCGTACTTGCTGTTTGCGGGCTTTCATGGGGTTGTAAGGACGAATACCTGTGGGACGACCAGAAACCCACGTGGTTGCAATCCAGCATCTATGAGAGACTGCAAAATGGCATGAAGGACAAAGACGGGAATGTCATCCACACCTTCAATAACTACGTCAAGTTGCTGGAGGATGACGACGTCAATCCCGCTGGTGTTCGAAACCTCAAAGACGTGTTAAGCAAGACTGGTTCCAAGACCGTGTTCGTCGCCGACGATAAGGCCTGGGATGCCTTCTTCAAGCAAAACGCTGCCCTGCCGGAGACTAACCCGTGGCACAATGCCACCAGTTATGGGAATCTGAGCCCGGCACAGAAGAAGCTGCTCATCCATTCCAGTATGCTCAACAATGCAATCGTAATGGAGAACCTCGCCAGCAGCGATGGCTCCGGTTCCAATCCTCCGGTGCGAGGCGAGTTCATGAGACGCTTCACGGACGTCAGCCTCACCGACACCATCACCTATTTGCCCCCCAGTCAGGTGCCTTACACCTACAACCCCGATGACATTGCCAACGGGCGCGACTACTGGGCAAACTTCCGCGACAAAGATGGAGTCCCGGGACCGGGCATCTACCTCGTCATGGACTCCACGCTGAGCATGATGCTCCACTTCACACAGGAGCACATGTCCAAGAAATTGATTACGGACGACGACTTTGCCAAGTTCATGGGAAAGCCACGTGAGGTTCGTGACGTTCACATCTACGATGCACTGCTTCTGGAACAGGACAGCGTTTCAGAGAACGGTTACGTCAATGTCACCGAGAAGGTCATCAAGCCGTTGCCCAATATGGCCGAGATGATTCGCACCAACGGTAAGACAAACATCTTCAGCCACATGCTGGATCGTTTCTCATTCCCCTACCCCAACTCAGCCGTCACACGTGACTATACGGCGCTTCACCCCGAGTTTGAGGGACGAATCATCTACACCAAGAAATATTTCTCACTGCGAGGTGCCGGCGGACGTTCACAGAAGGTCGGTCCCGACGGCAAGCCTTTCCAGGATGAAAAAGGTGAAATCAACCTGCAGTACGACCCGGGATGGAACCAATTCTTCAATGAATTTGACCAGCGTGCCGACATGGCTGCCATGTTCGTGCCCAGCGATGAGAGCCTCTTGCATTATTTCTCTGAGGATGGCGCCGGATGGCCACTCGTTCAGACCTATGCTCCCGATCCTTATGCAGAAGTGCCCGCCGGGGATTTCGATGCGTTGTATCGTAAGATCGACTACATCCCTCTTTCGACATTGGCCGACCTGCTGAACGTCATCATGTTCAGCACCTTCAACGGTTCCGTGCCCAGCAAGATGACAACGCTGCGCGACTTCCAGTCACAGGAAGAAATGTTCACGCCCGAAGATGTGGAAGCCATCGACACGTGTCTCATCGCTTGTAATGGCGCCGTCTATGTCACCAATAAAGTCTATGGACCGGCATCCTACATCTCAGTCGTCGCACCTGCCAACATCAGCACCACGAACCTGATTATGAAGTGGGCCATCAACAATGGTAGCGATAGGAACAAGGACCAGATGCACATGAACTATTATGCTTACCTCATGGCTATGCGTTCCAATTTTGTGCTGTTCCTGCCGAGCGATGAAGCCCTCAAGAGATACTACGACCCGATCAGCTTCTCCAGTCAGAAACCACGTGTCATTCAGATGAAATGGCTCGGAACGGGCGACATGCCCCTCCAGACAGGTAATATCCTTTATCGATATGAACCTGAATACGGAACGATTGGTAACAACTACAACCTTGACAAGATCGAGCAGTCTGGTAATGAATTGATCAACCGACTGAGAGACATCCTCGAAAGTCACACCTTAGTGTTGAACCAACCGGGCGACTTTGATGAGAACGAAGATGAGTACTTCATCGCCAAGAACCACGCTGCCATCAAGGTGACCAAGGAATTCAACCCCGAAACCAATAAATACACCGTCAAGAAGGTGCAAGGCGGCTTCCAATTAGAAAATGAACGCGCGGGAATCGTCAATGGAGACCGTGGATCACACGAGATCAACGTCGAGAGCTCCAACGTGCTCAACATGGCTAACGGTATCACCTGCATCATTGATGATTCACCCATCATTCCGACGAGCAAGAGCATCTACAACATCCTCCACAACGAGTTCGGCGAGGAGTGTGAGGCTTTCTGTGCGTTGACGGACATGAGCGGCAATGACGACATCCTCCGGGCTTGCGGATTCACCGACTACGACATCTCCAACAAATTGTCGATCTGGGCAGATGCCAACTCGTCAGGTGGTGTGGACTACAACGTGAAGTGTTTCAACAACATGGACTACACCGTGCTCATCCCCACCAACGAAGCCATAGCTGAAGCTGCAGAAAAAGGACTGCCCACATGGGAAAGCATTCGTGCCGACTACGAGAGTCTCCCCGAAGATCCCGAGGATCCTGAGGTGCACATCCTCAATGGCGAAGACTCGCTGCGCCTGCAGACCAAGATCGTCTATCTGAACAACTTCATCCGTTGCCATCTGCTCGACTTCAGCATCTTCGCAGATAAGACCGATCGCGCGGAAGAGGAATATGTCACCCAAAGCTACGACTCGGAGAACGGACTCTTCGTGAAGGTGGCCATCAGCCGCAGAGGTGAGGAGCTGTACATTCACGACAATCAAGGTGGCGAAGAATTGACGACCAAGGAAGATGAAACAGGAAGTCTCTTGAAGAACATTATGGCTCGAGACATTGAATGTCATAAGTTGAGCGGTACCACGATCACGAATGAGAAGAAGTCTCCTACCGGAAAAGCTACCATGAACGATATAGCCCTCTATACGTCCAGCTTTGCCGTCATCCACCAGATCAATGGCACGCTCAATCACACGAAACTGGTCAATGGTCGCCACGACAGCACTTGGGCGACACCAGCATCCTGCAAGCGTTATCTCAAGAATCATGCCATCCCCAATGACACCAAATCCCTGAAGCACTATGAATAAGATTATAAAACTGATACTGCTGATTGTTGTCACATTCACGACAACCACTGTCAGCGCACAGCAACGACGTATATCAGGTACCGTGTCGGATGATTTCGATGTAGTGCCGGGTGCCAACGTCGTCGAACGTGATAAGAACAACCGTATCGTCAGTGCCGTCGTCACCGATATGAACGGTAACTTCACGCTGAATATTAAAGATCCGAACAACAATCTGACCGTCACCTTCATGGGTCTGAAGCCCTGGTCGCAGAAGATTGGTAATCGCACCGTCTTCAAAATCAAGCTCGAAGACAACACCAAGCAGATGAAGGAAGTGGTCAAGACGGCCAAGAAGAAGCAGCAGTCCGGAGGTCTGACCATCCCGACACGTGAGTTGGCGGGTGCTACGCAGACCTTCAACATGGACGAAATGGAAGGTATGGCCTTCGAGTCTGTTGACCAGGCCCTGCAGGGTCAGATCGCAGGTCTCGACATCGTAGCCAACTCCGGTAACCTCGGTTCCGGTACCACCATGCGCCTGCGCGGTACCTCTACTATTAATGGTAACGCCCAGCCGCTGATCGTCGTGAACGACCACATCTTCGAACTCCCCGAAGACGCCCAGACGGTCAACTTCGAGGACATGGATAACGAGGAACAGTTCTCAACGCTGCTGAACGTCAACCCCGAGGATATCGAGAGCATCGAGGTCCTGAAGGACGCCTCCACGGCTAAGTGGGGTGCACGCGGTGCCAACGGTGTCATCGAGATCAAGCTTCGTCGCGGTCACCGCGGTCCCACGAACGTCACCTTCTCCTACAGGTTCAACGGCACGTGGCAGCCCGACGGCTACAAGATGCTGAACGGCGACGGCTACACCATGATGCTGAAGGAAGCGTACTACAACCCGCAGCAGATTGCCACCCATATCTCTGAGTTGGACTACGACAACGACCTCACCGATATCTACGGACACTACAGCAACAACACCGACTGGATCGACAAGGTCCGCCAGTTCGGTAAGGAGCACAAGTGGTACGTCACCCTCTCCGGTGGTGGTGAGAAAGCTACCTTCCGCGTATCAGCCGGTTACGACAAGTCCACGGGCTCTATCATCGCACAGAAGCTCAACCGTTTCACCACGCAGACGGCCCTCGACTATTGGGTCAGCGACCGCATCAAGTTCACCTCGAACATCAGCTTGACTTTCACCACGAACTACAAGAACAACCCCAACGATATCCTCAACCGCGCATACACCGCTATGCCGAACATGAGTGTCGATGAGTTGATGGCACAGGAAGTCAACGGCAAACTGACCTATCTGCCCACAGGACGCTACTTCAACATGCTGCCGCTTGACCTGAACCAATCCCTCGACGGTCACCATACCAGCTATCAACTGCGTGATATGTTCATGAATGGTAACCCCGTAGCCTACGCTTACGGCGGCTGGAACAAAGAGAACCAGTACAACCTCACCCCGCAGTTTGCCATCGAATATAAGTTCTTAGGCAAGGATGATGAACACACCCAGCTGAACTATAAGGGTGATGTACAGTTGAACATCTACAACACATCATCCGACAAATACCTGCCTGCTGACCTCCGCACGATGGACTGGATCTATGGCGGTGAGACAGGACAGAGCTGGGACGGCGGCACTCATACCAACAACCGTAACACGGTGGGTAATTCCGAGTATAAGAGCCTGGAATTCACTACACGTCACGACATCTCGTTCTACCCCAAGTTCAAGAATGAAGACTGGTCGCTGCCCATGCTCGCCCGTTGGGAGATGAGGAGCGGACAGTCCAGCAACCAATCCACAGAACTCTGGAACGTCCCGACCGGCATCACCGATCCTACGGTCAACGCCCTGCTCACAGGTGCCGGTGCCGGTAACAACGAATGGCGCGAAACCAGCTTCTACGTGCAGGTGCACGCGTCATATAAAAGTAAGTATAGTTTGGACGCCACCGTCCGCTGGGACGGTTCAACGTCTATGGGTTCTGGCAACAAATTCGGCACCTTCCCATTCATCGGTGCACGTTGGAACATCATCGACGAGAACTGGATGAAATGGTCACGTAAGGTCATCAGCATGCTATCCGTACGTCCCACATGGGGTCTCACGGGTAACCCCGGTGGTGGCGGCTTCAGCCAGTACAACAGATACGGCCAATCCGGCTACTACAATGGTCACACGGTTATCATCCCCGAAAACCTCTCACTGCGTTCCATCCGCTGGGAGAAGACGCGTAAGATCAACCTCGGCTTCAACCTCGGCCTGTTCGACGACCTGATTGGTTTCGAGTTGGATATCTACGACCACAAGACAACAGACCTGATCATGCACAACCAACGCATCGCCTCGGCTAACGGTTTCAGCTCGCTGGCTAAGATCAACAGCGGTACGATGCGCAACAAGGGTTGGGACTTGAACGCCCACACCGGATGGTTTGCCAAGGTCGGTAAGTTCCAGTTGAAGCTGCGCGGCAACATCGCCCAGAACTTCAACATGGTGGAAGAGATGGATCCCCTCATCCTCGATGACCTGAATCCTTCCGACACCTATCAACCTGCCAACCGCGCATACGACGCACTGCGACGCATCCAAGTGGGTAATGCCCTCGGTTCCATCTACGGTCTGAAGTATTTGGGTGTCTATCGCTACGACTACGACCACAGCGGTTACGATCAGAACTCATGGTTCGCCTATGCGCGCTACGAAGTGGATAAGGAAGGTAAGCCCTTCAATTCATTTGAAGACTACTTCGCCGCTGGCAAGCTCGATCCTACCAATCCACGCTACCCCTCGGGCTACGACTCCAAGGGCAGTCCCGTCAACACCGCTTCGGCTGCCGTCCACCGTGGCGAGCAGGCTACGTGCCCCATCGCCTACGATGCTGAAGGCCGCATGCTGACCGACCAGAAGGGTGATCCCCTGCCCATGTACTACTGCTACAATGAGAGTAACAACAAGACCTTCCAGGGCGGTGATGCCATCTACGAGGACATCAACCACGACGGACAGATCGACCGCTACGACATTGTCTATCTCGGCAACTCCAATCCTTCCTGCAACGGTGGTTTCGGTTTCACGGCTAAATGGGATCGCATCCAGCTCAACACGGGCTTCAACTTCCGTTTGGGCAACCAGATCGTGAACCTGGCCCGAGCCAATGCCGAAAGCATGAGCAGCAATGCCAACCAGAGTTATGCCACAACATGGCGATGGCGTAAGAACGGCGACGAGACAGTTATTCCTCGCGCACTGAGCTCTTCGAACTACTCCAACTACAACTCATTGCCCTCTGACCGCTATGTCGAGAATGGCGACTACCTGCGTCTGCAGTACGTTCAGTTGAGCTACGACATTGACCCCAAGATTCTCAAGAAATGGGGTATCCGCCAGCTTAAGCTTTACGCTTCTGCCAACAACCTCTTCGTATGGAGCAAGTACACGGGCACCGATCCTGAAGTCAGCCCCTCTGGCTTCAGCATCGCTGTGGACAACAACCGCACCCCACGTGCGCGCTCATTCACCGCAAGTATCAATCTCGGTTTCTAAACATAGAACGACATGAAACGTATCAAATATCTATCCAATATCGCACTGATAGCCCTCATGGCGCTCGGTGCCGCTTCCTGTGACGACTTCCTGACGCTCTATCCTCAGGACCGAGTGGTGGAAGAGAATTTCTGGGAAGACAAGAACGACCTCGAAGGCGTACGCTACGGAGCCTACAAGCAGTTGGCTTCGACGATCGAAAAGTTCGTCGTGTGGGGCGACATCCGTTCCGACGCCTATACCCTCAACCCTGTTTACGATTCCAGTCAAGGACAATACTATACGTATAAGAAGATTACGGAAGGCATTCTTGACACCACACTGACCGTTTATGACTGGGGACCTGTTTACACCACCATCAACTATTGCAACAAGGTGCTCTCACATGGTGAGGAGGTCTTGGAGCGCGACCCGCAGTTCACACCAACAGAATGGGAACAGATGAAAGCTGAGATGACAGCCCTGCGCGCACTCAACTATTTCTATCTGCTTCGCGCCTTCAAGGATATCCCCTACAGCAATGAAGTCATCAACTCCGATGAGGATACGCGTGCATTTGAAGCAACGCCTCAGATGGAGGTCCTCGACATCCTGATCAAAGATGTACGCCAAGTAGCCGGTAAAGGCCGCAACCGCAGTCCCAACCTGAACGACACGCGCGGTCTGATGACCAACACCAGTATCTATGCCCTCCTGGCGGATATGTACCTCTGGCGCAGCGCCCTGCGCGAAGGTCGCGGATTCTCGGAGGACAGCGTACGCATGGATGCTGACAGCGTCGTCTATTTCGGACAGAAGTCATTAGACTATCTCTTCATGCAAAACGAGCAGCTCACGAGTAGCTCCTTCGACCGCTCGACGTCCAAGAAGGAAGACTTCGGCAGCGGCCTGGCCAACGCTCCCCTCATCAGGAACGAAGATATGGAGAACAGCTACAACGCTCAGCAATCGGTGGGCATCAACAGCTTCAATGCCATATTCCAGAGAGGCAACAGCGATGAAAGCATCTTCGAGTTGCAGTTCTCCGAGGGCGACAGCCGCACGAACAGTGTTGTCAATCACTTCTGGGGACACAACAACGCCACACACTTCGCCTCCAACATGTCTGCCGTGTCGCATGCTTTGAACGAAGGAAAACTGGTTGATAAGGATTCCCGCGTTTGGTACAGCTGCATGAAATATACAACCGACATGACAAGAGACGAGCTGGAAGAAGGCTACTGCCTCAAATGGACGGAGTGCAATCTGAGATTCAGCAGCGGCAGACTGTTGGCTACCGCATCAACGGAAAACTATCGCAATTGGATCTTCTATCGTCAGACTGATGTCATGTTGATGATGGCAGAGGCATACGCCGTTCTCGGCGAGTTCGAGAAGTGCCGCAACATCGTCGATGCTGTCCAGAAACGCAATATGCTGGATCAGCAGACCGGCCTCTCTGCCTCCTCTGACAGAAACAAGGATAAGTGCATCGACCTGGTCATGCGCGAACGTCTCATCGAGTTCATGGGCGAAGGCAAACGCTGGTTTGACCTCGTCCGCTGGGCTGAGCGCGTTGGCGGTGGTACAAACCCCGACCCACGTGAACCGCAAATCACCGATGGTGCAACGGGCGTCAAGGAAATGGTCAAGAACTATTTGGGTAGGGGTGCCTACAGCCGCCTCATCTCGAGCTTGACCAACCGCATCAAGAACCGCTACGGTCTCTACTGCCCCATCTACTTCAAGGAACTCCGCGCGAACAAATACCTCATCCGTCAGAATCCCGTATGGGATCGCCGTAAGGGTATTGACACCGATACAGAATCCACGGAAGAAACGGAAGAATAAGAACTTTCCATCGCTAATTAATCATCACAGATATGAAAATAATAGCTAAAACCTATCAACTCAAGCTGGCCTTGGCGGCTGCCTTCTTCGGACTCCTGTTCACAGGATGTAAGGAGGAGATTGACACCTCGGCACGCTTCACCCTGACGGAGTACACGGTCCTCTCCTACCTCGAGAGCGACTCCATCTTCTCCGAGTATGTCAAGTTGATTCATCAAGTGCCGGTCAGTTCACAATCTGAATCAACAGTGGCACAATTGCTGTCGGCACGCGGTAAGTACACCTGCTTCGCACCTGACAACCAAGCCATTCAGGACTATTTGGATACCCTGCAAGCCAAAGGTATCATCTCCGAGGCCAACTGGGATGCTTTCCAAGGTCACCCCGCCACCTTGGACTCCGTCCGGAAAATCATTGTGCTGAACAGTATCATTGACGGCAGCCGCAACGGTGATCTCTATGAAATCTCCGACATCGAGGACAAGGAAGAACTCGATGAGTTGCCCACGGCTAACCTCAATGACCGTAAGATCTACCATACGAAGATTAAACAGACGGACTCCATCTTCATCAATGGCGTTGCACTCATCGACCTGAACAACCGCGACATTGAGACCATCAACGGCCGCGTGCACCAAGTTCATGCCGTTATTGCTCCGAGCAACGACACCATGTCCGACATCTTCCGTCAGTGGATAGCAGAGAACAAGCATGGCTTCCTCGTAGCCTCCAAGCTCATCCTCGCAGCCGGTCTTGAAGACACCTTGAGCAAGACACGCGACGAAGTATGGGAGAGACTCTACATGACCAAGCAGATCAAGGATTTGGAGAACCACCCCACGGAGCCGGACCAGCCGGGTACCATGCCCGAGCACCGCAAGTACGGATTCACCATCTTTGCCGAGACCGACGACATGTGGGAAACCGCTTTGGGCAAGCCGGCTGAAGCAATCACCGTAGAAGATGTCAAGGCTTTCCTGATCGAAAAGGGTGCCTATCCCGGTGCTTCAACGGATGAGAACTACAAGGATGAGAACAACATCATCTATCAGTTCATCACCTATCACATCCTGCCCGAGAAACTCACCCGCGACAAGCTCGTCATCCACTACAACGAGAAAGGTTACTATTGGCAGACGAACGGCAAGCGCTACACCATCCCCGTCTATGAGTACTATACGACAATGGGTAAGCGCCGTCTGCTGAAGATCTTTGAGAGCTCTGACAGAGAGGGTATCTACCTCAACTGCTTCCCCATCCTGCGTAACGGACGTGGTAAATACAGTCCTGAACAACTCAACGTCGATGACTACCACGAGAGCGGATCGTACCGCAAATTAAGCGCTGGCAACGGGCAGCAGGCCTTGTTCCCCTTTGATCCTTCAGCTCCTGCTGATATGCCTACTGATGAGAACGTCGGCATCAAGATTAGCTACGAGACCGAGGAAGGCGCCAACCATGAGAGCCTCATCAATGGTTGCATCTACCCCATCAACGGTTTCCTCGTCTATACCGACAACGTACGCAATTGTCTCGCCGGCGAACGCATCCGCATAGACATGGCTGCCATGTTCCCGGAGTTCATCAACAACGACATACGTCGTCCCATGTCCTACTATCCCTATGGAGCTTCCTTCACCAGAGCCGTGCCGGTCTCGACCACCTACCCCTACTTGGCCGACTGTCAGATCGAGGAAGGAACCAAGTTCTACTATTTTGGCGCATTCGGACGTTCCTGGAGTAACTACCAGATGGACGAATTCAATATCATCGGTAAATACGAGATTACCATGAGGCTGCCGCCAGTGCCCACCAAGGGTCACTACGAGATCCGCTTCGGTGTGAGTGCCGGTTCTAACGTGCGCAGTATGTGTCAGGTCTATTTCGGCGACAATCCCAAATACCTCCCTGCTGCCGGTATTCCTATGGACCTCCGCATGGGCTTCATGAGACATCGTTTCTCTGACGGAACTCATCTGAACTCCAATTTCGGCTATTTCACCGAAGATGACTACAAGTCCGAGCTGAAGCTCTCCTTGGAGGAACAGGACGAGATCACGAAATCCCTGCGTGCACGTGGATTCATGAAAGGACCTAAATACTACCATTGCGGTGCCAGCACAAGTGCATCACTCGGCATCGAATGTGAATGGGTGACGCGCCGAATCATGGTCAGCGCCGACATGGATCCCGACAAGACTTACTACATCCGCTTCAAGAATGTGCTCAACAACGAACAGCTCCAATTCTTCACGGACTACCTTGAGTTCGTTTCCAAGGATGTCTATGACAATCCCAATGAACCTGAGGACTATTGGTAATTAAAAAATTATGCAACTATGATACAAGGAAAAATCACACGATGCATCCAGGCAGGAATCCTTGGAGTAGCCATGTTTGCGCTACTCCCCTCCTGCTCTGACGACCATTTCATTGTCCAAGATGGAGGCGGAGAAGGCGAGAATGCCACAAAGACGCTGTGGGAACAGATCAAGGCTGATCCCGAGCTGAGCAACTTCGCCAACATTGCTGAGAAAACACCGGCCTTCAAGGACGAGAAACATCCCATCAAGAACTATACGTTCAAGGATGTACTCAACAGCAATCAGACGCTGACGGTGTTCGCTCCCACGAACAGTTCCTTCACGTCCGATGAGGTGCGCTACTACGACTCCCTCGTCCAAGTGCGTCCCTACGACGTGTTCCTGCGCCTCGTCGGTAACCACATCGCACGCAATCGTTACGTTGCTACGGGTACCAACCCCAATGGCAAGCCTGAAAAGGTGATCATGGTGAACAACAAGAAGGCCACCTTCGACAGGGAAGGCAAGAAGTTCAAAGACATAGATCTTCTTACGGATAAAGTTGGAAATCCACTTTATAACATACCGGCCACGAATGGTGTGCTCCACAAGATCGGACAGCAGTCCCCCTTTGCTTACAACGTGTACGAATACATTCGCGCCAACGACCATACTTACCGCAAGGTAAACGACTGGCTCGAACAGCACGACACGCTGTACTTCAACTCCGACCTGAGTGCTATCGCAGGTTCCAATCCCGAGACCGGTGAACCCATCTTCGTGGACAGCGTCTATTCACGCTACAACTCCCTGTACGCCCACTCCTACAGCCCCCGTTCCGTCGAATGGGTGATGCCCCACAAAGGTGTCAACGCTAACCTCGAGGCGGAGGACAGTATCTGGGCCGTGGTGCTGCCTACCGACGCAGCTTGGAACGAGGCTTACCAAAAGATGGAGAAGTACTACACGTACGCGAACACTTATTTCGACAAGTCCAAGGAATCTGCATTCTTCAAGGACAATGCCAGCGCTAAGAAAGCACTGCCGCTGACCGTAACCGACTCCCTGAAGGACATCTCCTTCGCCATGGATATCGTGTCGCCGCTGGCGTTCAATGTACGTATGCAGAAACGCATTCCCGAGCAGACCGATTTCTGGACCATCGAGACGTTCGAACAGTATCAGATGAAGAAGCTCTTCGACACCCGCACGGATACCTTCACCATCGACGAGAAGGGCACCATCGACGTGAAGCCCCTGATCTTCGACGGCAAGGCACCCATAACGGTGTCCAACGGCGTGGTCTTCCCCGTGGATCACTGGAACTACGACAAGACTTTTGGCTATAAGGATGTGGACGTCAAGATGACCCCGAATGCCATATTCCAGAACGTCCGCTACAACCTCTCCACACAAGAGCAGAGAGAACGCACCTACAATGCCGATTACGAGGTCACCAGCTTCAACAGCGAGACCAGCGCCCTGGCCAACGACAGTGCACTCGGACGTATCACCAAGAACTCCTTCATGACATTCAGCAGAAGCACCAGTGTGCCGACCGCCGAGATTGTGCTCAGAGGCAACGATGCCGACCAGCAAGTGCTCAGCAACCTGCCCTACGACATCTACATCGTCATGGTGCCCGACTTCTACCGCGTAGATCCCGACTCCATCATCGCTTACATGCCGGGCGAAACGCCGTTCAAGAAGAACAGGCTACAGGTGGAAATCAACTACCTCAGCGAAGACCTCAAAGAGTCTAAGACACCTGCGATGAAATTCGAATACGAGGGCGAGAAGGTGGACACCATCTTCGTCGGAAGCATCACATTCCCCTACTCGTACCGTAACTTGTCGAAGTGCTACCCCACCATGATCATCAAGTCACAGACCATCAATGCGGCAGCAAGAAGAGAGGGTTATCAGACAACCTTCTCCATTGACAAGGTAATTCTCAGAGCGAAAGAAGAATAAGAATGAATCCTAAAATATTGGAAATCATGAGTAAGAGATTCAATCCATCAAATATTCACAAGGCATTCCGTCTTGCGCTCTGCCTGTTCATCGTGTCAGGGGCTTATGCACCTGTCATGGCACAGGATGTGGTAGACGAAGAAGGCATTGCCGAAGCCGACAGCATCGCGTTGGCAAAACGACGCATTGCCAAGAAGCCGGTAAAGCAATATGAAATGAAATCGGTTGCTGGTACTATCACCGACGCAGCCACAGGAAAGCCCATGGGAGGCGTACGCATTCAGGCACTGCAGTTGCCGCGTTTCTCTACGCTGACCGACGAGGACGGTACCTATAAATTCGAGGTGCCCGTCTTCTGCCACGCACTGATCATTGAAGCACCTGACTACAACCTCCTGCAGATGCCCATCAAGGGAGAGACTGGACAGGATGCACAGATGATGAGTGCACAGTTCCATGGGTTCTACACCGACGGCACTACAATCACCGCACAGAAGAAGATCATGCTCAATGAGACAAGCTCCATCAGCGTGGAAACGGATATGCAGAACCTGCTCGCAGGGGACATCCACTCCACCAGCCGTGCAGCACATCCCGGGCAAGGAGCTTTCTTAACCATCCGAGGCATCAACTCCATCAATGCTTCTGCACAGCCGCTGTTCATCATCGACGGCAATATGGTTGACCTCGAAGAAGAGCGCACAAGCCTCCACGAAGGTTACTACAACAATATCCTTGCAGGTCTCGATCCCGAGAATGTGGAGAGCATTCAGGTGCTCAAGAACGGTACGGCTCTCTACGGCGCTAAAGGTGCCAACGGTGTCATCATCATCAACACCAAGCGCGGTCACAGCCAAGCCACGAAGATCAATGTCCGCATCTACGGCGGCGTGGAACTTGCTCCCTCGCGCCTGACCATGATGGACGGCAACGCCTATCGCAACTACCTCAGCGAACTGGCCGGAACCGTGAAGGACGTACGTGAGTCCACCTCGGGCAACCTCAGCCAATATGCGTTCCTCAACGAAGCACCCGAGAGCAGCAACTACTACCGCAGCGTATTCCACAACAACACCGACTGGCAGAAGGATATGTACAGGACAGCCTTCACGCAGAACTACAAGGTCAGTGTCGAAGGTGGTGACGACGTAGGTATGTACGACCTCTCACTGGGCTACACCTCTGGACAATCAACGCTGAAAGGCAATGACTTCAGCCGCCTGAACCTCCGTTTCAACACCGACATCAGCGTCTTCGAGAAGCTGAAGGCTGGTCTCGACATCGCCTACAACCAGACGAGCTACAATGTCCTGGACAACGGATGGAGCGAGAACTACGACATGCAGAACATCGGTTCTACCAATGTCCTCGGCTTGATTCAGGCTTCCTTCCTCTCGCCCTATGCCTACTATCACGACGAGAAGACGGGCAAGCTGGAACTCTCGCACGACTATGCAGGTAAATACGCCTCCACCAACGGCGTGGGACGCTGGATTCAGAACCCCTTCTGCTTCCCCCATGGACTGGACTACGACATCAATGAATGCCTTCGCAATCCGTATTGGATCATCGAGAACGGTAAGGGAAAGAACAAGAACTACGCTGAGCTCACTCAGATCAGCATCAACTTCTCCCCGAAGTACCAGATCACAAAGCAGTTCTCCATCAGCGACCGCTTCAACTACACCCTCAACCGCAACAACGAGAAGTACTTCCTCCCTATCAACGGTGCCACGATGTACTTCCTCGAAGACCTCGGCGAGATCAGCTCTGTGCTCAAGTCACAGTTCACGAAGGAAAGTACCATCAACAATGACTTCCGCATTGAATGGGCCAACAACTACGGAGCTCACACCATCGACGTGTTCGGCGGCTGGCGCTACAACAACTACAGCTACAGCTACTCCTACATGCGCGGTTACAACAATGAAAACGATAAGCTGCCCAACATCTCCAAGAACATGCAATACGTGAACTATGGAGGTACCAAGGACAACTGGATCGACATGACCTATTATCTCAATGCTGACTACAACTACCAGAACAAGTACTTCGCACAGTTCACGGTATCCAGTCAGGCCAGCAGCCGTTTTGGTAAGCACACGAAGGACGGTTTGCATCTGGCAGGAGTCAGCTGGGGTATCTTCCCAAGCCTGCAGCTCGGATGGGTCATCAGCAACGAGAAATGGCTCAAGACAGGCAATGCCGTCAACTACCTGAAACTCACGGCCGGCATCGACCAGAGCGGTAACGACGGTATCGACTACTATGCCGCACGCACCTATTGGGAGAGCCAGCAGGTCAGTGAAAACACCGTAGGTCTCGTGCTGAAGAATATGGAGAACACCAGCATCCAGTGGGAAACCACAACGCGCTTCAACGCTGGTCTCGAAGGTTCATTCTTCAAGAACCGCCTCAACGCGGGCGTGGACTTCTACTACAGCAAGACCGACAATCTGCTGACGATGAAGGATCTCGACTACCTCTCCGGTCTCGGACAGTACTGGACCAACGACGGTCAGCTCAAGAACATCGGTGTTGACTTCCGCGCGGCTGTCGCTCTTGTCAACAGCAAAAACATCAAGTGGGAGCTGGGTGCTACGCTCGGACACTACAAGAACGAGATCACCCAATTACCTTCGAGCGATGCCATCAACCAAGGCTACCGTGTTATCCGCGGACACACCAACAGCATCTACGGCAAGGACAATGTCCTCACGGCCGTGGGCTACGCTGCAGGCACTTTCTTCGGATGGCAGACCAAGGGCGTCCTCGCCAGCGATGCTGAAGCCAGCACAGCAGGCAAGATGGGATATCTCAAGTATCCTACCGGCATCAAGGAGAATCCTTACAACAACTTCCAGGCCGGTGACGTTCGCTTCGTAGATCAGAATGGCGACGGTGTCATCGATGACAACGACAAGGTGGCCATCGGCAACCCCAACCCCGACATCTACGGTAACATCTTCACCAACTTCACGTGGAAGAACCTGCGACTCGACGTCAACTTCAAGTACTCACTTGGAAACGACGTGTACAACTACCAGCGTTCCATCCTCGAAGGTGGCAACACGACGTACAACCAGACAACAGCGATGCAGAACCGCTGGACCTATGAGGGACAGCGCACTGACATCCCCAAGGTCTGTTACATCGACGGCGACGACTGGCGCAACAACGAGCGCATGTCTGACCGCTGGATTGACGACGGCAGCTACCTCAAGCTCAAGAACGTACGCCTCACCTACATCGTGCCCGTGCAGAATGAATGGCTGCAAGGACTCCGCGTATGGGGCGAAGCCAACAACCTATTCACCGTCACCCGTTATCTGGGCATAGATCCTGAGAGCAGTTCGCGCAACAGTGTCCTTTACCAGGGCATCGACACGGGTTTACTCTCACCAGGACGCAGCTTCAATCTGGGTGTATCCATCAACCTCTAATACGACATCATGATGAAAAAGAATATCATTGTATCTCTTCTCCTCGCGCTGACTCTGGGATTCACGTTCTCGTCCTGCGAGGACATGCTGACGGGTGATATGGATCGCCACGTTGAAATCGACGAGATTGCCCAAGACACCCTTTACAGCTACTGGGGAATACTGAAGAGTCTGCAGAACATCGCTGAACGATATGTCGTCCTCGGAGAATGCCGTGGCGACATGATCGAAGGCACGCAGTACGTCAGCGATTCCATCGACGCTATCCTCAAATTCGGAATGGAAGGCAACACCGGAGACGGTTCCAACCGCTTCCTCAAAGCTGCCGACTACTACAAAATCATCAACTCCTGCAACGCCTACATCTACCGTTGTGACACATCGGCAGTTTCAGGACTCAACGAGTCATTGATGCTCAAGGAGTATGCACAGGTGGCTACCATCCGAGCATGGGCTTACCTCCAGCTGGTGCTGACTTACGGGAAAGTGCCCTACTTCGAACAGCCGATGCTCTCAACAGCCGACATCGAAGACTTCCACAAGGCTGAACAGTTCGTTGACGCTAACACGCTGGCAAGCAGTGATGTGGTTCAGAAGGTGATTGAAGTGCGCTACATTCCTTCGATGCTCCGTGAGGACTGGGATCGCGTCGTGCCTTACATCGACTATGGCTACTACGGACGCACCAGCCGCATCGCCTATGCCTCGCAGTGTGTGTTCCCGCAGGACCTCGTCCTCGGAGACATCTATCTGCTGCGCGCACAGGGCGAAGGTTCCGAAACCGACTATCAGACGGCTGCTCAATACTACTTTAGCTTCCTCAATTCTGACAAGGGCGGCCCATTGCAGCCTAATCAGTTATACGGCGGCATGAGCAAGAACCAAATGACGGAACAGTACCACAACGACCTCGTGTCAGGTTGGACTAGCATCTTCCGCGAGAACGCCAAGACGGGATATGGCACCGAAACGGTCACGATCATCCCCAGTAACACCAACAAACTCTGGGGCGTCGTACTCCGCGGTATCAACGAGCTCTTCGGCTTTGACACCACGTTGAAGGTGAACACGTCGTCTGCCGACTCCGTCATGTCTTCCAGCGTCTATCTGGAGCGCAATTACGAGCATCAACTGGATGCATCGAAAGCCTATAAATTCCTGAACAAGTCGCAGAACTACGAAGGCTACATCGGCACGTCACAGGGTAACATTCACTGCACCGTCCTCCAAGGAGCCGGTGATGCACGCTATGAGATGTCCACGGACAACTTCACGGACTACGATAAAGGCGCTCAGGAACAAGTCAACTTCGTCATGAAGCAGAACATGGGAGGTGGCTTCTCAACGACCTATCCCATCATCTATCGTAAGGCCAGCATCTGGCTCCGCTTTGCCGAAGCACTCAATGGTGCTGGATTCCCGGGCTATGCCTTCGCTATCCTGCGCCACGGCCTCGTAGGCACGGAAGAATGGGTTCCCTCGGACGAGGAAGACTATGCACCTATTTCCTACAAGTACTATGAGCCGACGAAGGTGGATTCGTTAGCTGAACCTGAGGTATTCTACAACACTGTGGAAGAACTCATCCAGGCTGAGAACCTCACTGCAGGCTTGGACACGCTCACGACACGTCAGGATTCTACCGCATACCTCAAGGCTCATATCGCTTTCGAGGTGGTGGAACGCTCGCCGTACATCCTTCAAGGAGACAATCCTGTGCCCGAATACAATGGCATTAAGTTGGCCGACGCCGAGACGTACGGCGGATCTGTCATTTGTAACTACATCAGCCGTCGTGAAATGGACAATGCAAAAGGATACAAGTTCTTGGACTTCAATTCCGTTTATCTCCGCGGCTCAACGGGTAACAACAACCTCCGCTATCGCTATGGTATCACGGAATACCGATTCGACCGTTCCGACAACAGCTCCTCCAACTATGGTGCTGTCTCAATGGGTATCCACCAGCGTGGCTGCGGCATCCTGAAGCTGGACGATCGTGAAACGACCTACAACTACGTGGACCAGATCAACAAGATGCTCAAGCTCTACGAAGGACAGGAAGAAGACCTGACCATCGACGAGATCTACGATCCCGCGAACTTGCGCAAGGTGCAGGTGGCCATTGCTGACCTCATCATCGATGAGATGGCATTGGAAACGGCTTTCGAAGGCAACCGCTTCTTCGATCTCCTCTGCTACAGCCGCTTCCTCGGAGGCACTAAGGGCGTAGAGCGATTTGCCAAGCGTGTGTCTGAACGCAAAGGCACGCCCGACGGAGCACTCTATTCTCACCTGCTGAACCAAAGCAACTGGTATTTCAAGCTCCCATAGTGACGGACTGATAAACGACCCGGGTGTTCCAAGCGCAACACCAAGGTCTTCCAGACAGAACACCCGGGTGTTCCAAACGAAACACCAAGGTGCTTCGACGAGAGCAGTTAGGAGGCTCTGAGAAGTCAACTAAGAGACTTTCAAAGGTCACCTAAGCGACACAAGGAAATCAGCCAAGAGAGATTGGATTTTCGCCTATATGTATCGACTGTTTGACCCGCGTCAAACAGTCGATTTCTTTATATGTGCACTTTTTTGCCTTAAAGTTTGGCTTGAAAGACATTTTTGTGTATCTTCGCACACAAATTGCAACTAACTAAACCAAAAAGAAGATAATGAAAAGAGTATTTCTCGTCCTGTTCGTTGCGACTATGTCGCAGCTGACCCTCCATGCCCAGAACCAGAAAGAGGCATGGCTGAACCCAAACATCACGCGTGTCAACACCGAAGCGCCCCGCGCCTCATTCTTTGCCTACGAAACCGCTGACAAAGCGGCCAAGGGCAACAAAGGAGCCAGCGACCGCTATTTCTCTCTCGAAGGCAAATGGCGTTTCCGCTTCGACCTCAACCACAACGACGCACCCGCCGACTTCTTCACGCTGAAGTACGATGACTCACAATGGGTGGACTTCCCCGTGCCCGGACTCTTTGAGTTCGAAGGCTATGGCGACAAGATCTACAAGAACGTCGGCTATTCATGGGACACGCAGTTCGACTCCAACCCACCCTATGTCGAGGAGCGCAACAACTACACGGGTTCTTACCGCAAGCTCGTCACCATCCCATCCACTTGGAAGGGACAGGACATCTACTTCCACGTCGGTTCTGCCACCTCCAACCTCGAGGTGTGGGTCAATGGCAAGTACGTAGGCTATAGCGAGGACTCCAAGATGGAGGCTGAGTTCAACCTGACCAAGTACCTCGTTCCCGGCAAGGAAAACCTCATCGCTATGCGCGTCATGCGCTGGTGCGACGGCTCCTATCTCGAGGATCAGGACTTCTGGCGCTTCACAGGCATCGCTCGCGAGGTCTATCTCTATGCACGCCCCAAAGCACACATCAAGGACATCTTCGTCCATCAGAACCTCATCAACAACTATAGGGACGGCGAATTGAAGGTGGACATCACAGCTCCCGCCGCCAAGGGCTACACCGTCGAGGTCGCCCTCACCTCCCCCTCCGGACAGCCCGCCGGCAGCACCTCGCTTAGCGTAGGCGGTGGCACCGCCACCGCATCCCTCACCATCCCCTCCGTCAAAGCATGGAGCGCCGAACTCCCGAACCTCTACGCCCTCACCATCACCCTCAAGGACAAGAAGGGCAACATCATCGAAGTCATCCCTCAGTCCGTCGGTTTCCGCAGCATTGAAATCAAGAACGGTCAAGTGCTCGTCAACGGACAGCCCATCCTCATCAAGGGTGCCGACCGCCACGAGCTCGATCCCGACCACGGCTACATCGTCAGCGTGGAGCGTATGATTGAAGACATCAAGGTGATGAAGCAGTTGAACATGAATGCTGTACGTACGTGCCACTACAGTGACGACCCACGTTGGTATGACCTCTGCGACCAATATGGCCTCTATGTCGTTGCCGAAACGAACATCGAGAGCCACGGCATGGGCTACGGCGACCGCACCCTCGCCAAGAATCCCATCTACCATAAGGCTCACGTCGAGCGCAACCAGCACAACGTACAAGTGCAGAAGAATCATCCCTCGGTCATCTTCTGGAGCCTCGGCAACGAAGCCGGCTACGGCAAGAACTTCGAGGACGCCTACGATGCCGTCAAGGCTATCGACACGTCACGTCCCGTGCAGTACGAACAGGCTCACCAGAACGGCAAGACCGACATCTTCTGCCCGATGTACTACGGCTACGAGGCTTGCGAGAAATATGCTCAGGGCGACAATCCCCGTCCGCTCATCCAGTGCGAATATGCTCATGCTATGGGTAACTCCATGGGCGGTTTCAACGAGTATTGGCGCATCATACGCAAATATCCCAAATACCAAGGCGGTTTCATCTGGGACTTCGTCGATCAAGGCATGCGTGCCAAGAGCAAGGTGACGGGTAAGGAAATCATGGCCTACGGAGGAGACTTCGGACGCTATCCGGCCACCGACCACAACTTCAACTGCAATGGCGTCATCGCTGCCGACCGCACCCCTCATCCTCATGCTTATGAGGTTCAGTACTATTATCAGGATATCTGGGCCACCGTACCCGAGGGCAAGACGCTGCTCGACGGCGAGGTTGATCTCTACAACGAGTACTTCTTCCGCAACCTGGACGACGTCGAAGTTGTCGGCACCATCCTCACTTACGACGGCACACGCATGGACGAGGAGACGCATACCCTGCGCTACCCTCTTAACTTGGCTCCCCAGCAGCGACTGCACTTCAACATCCCCTCTGAAGTGACCTCTTATCTGAAAAATGCTGTGGCCAACAGCCAATGGGCTGCCGTCAATGTGCAGTTCCGCCTGAAGGCTGACCGTGGTCTTCTGAAGCGTGGCGACGTCATCGCCAAAGCACAGTTCGAGTTGAAGCCTTACACTTTCCCCAAGGCCGAAGATATTCTCGCCTCAGCTCCCGCGACTCAGAGTGTTGCCGGCGCTTCGACCGCAACCGTTGCCAAGGATGAAGCCAAGGCATGGCTCACCCTCTCAGCTGCCGGCACTTCCGTCACCTGGAACAAATGGACTGGCAACATCGATTATTTCGACATCAATGGCAAAGCCGTCCTTGAAGACGGACAAAGTGTAGAACCCAGCTTCTGGCGCGCTCCCACCGACAACGACTACGGAGCTAACTTCCAAACCCGCTTCGGCGCTTGGAAGCAAGCCCGTTGGAACAAGAAGTCGATGGAATGCAGCGACCTCGAGAACCTGGGCAAATGCGTCGTCGTCAAGTACCACAGCGATGGAGTCGATGCTGACCTCACCATGACCTACATCCTCACGCCGAAGGGCGAGCTCTACGTCAGCGAAGCGCTCGACGTCAACGAGAATGCAGCACAGAAGCCGCAGATGATGGCCATGGGCATGACTTGGCGCCTCAACAAGAATTACAGCTCCGTTCGCTACATCGGTCGTGGACCCGTGGAGAACTACTGCGACCGCAAGGACAACGCCTTCGTTGGCATCTATGGCGGCGAGGTAAGCAAACAATATTGGGATAAATACGTGCGTCCGCAGGAAAGCGGAAACCATTGCGATGTCATTTGGTGGCGCATGGAAGCCGCAGATCGTCCGAACATCACTTTCGAGGCTTGCGGACCCATGGAAGTATCCGCTCTGCCTTATGAAATTGCAGACCTCGACGACGGTGCCCGCAAGGATGCCCATCAGAGCCACAGCGGCGATCTCATCGAGCGCAACTACACCGTCCTTCAACTCCGTGCCTTCCAAATGGGCGTCGGATGCGTCAACAGCTGGGGTGCATGGCCTCTGGATCAATATGTTCCCAAGTACGCCGACCACACCTTCACTTATATCGTAAGACCACAAAGGTAATATGAAACAAACGAAAACGAAACAACCATCCCGCCTCTCCTCATTGATTGAAGGGAGGTGGGGATGGTTTATTGTCATCATCGCTATTATTGCAGTCTTCGCCTTCAAGCTCATCAGTTCCGAAAGCGAGACCCTCTTGCGTGCCCAGGAACTGAACTTATGGTTGCCGACAGGACTTTATTGGAAAACACTGATGCAGTATCCTGGAGGCGCTGCTTCGTGGCTTGCCACGTACCTTACCCAATACTTCTATTATCCTTGGCTCGGCGTTGGCATCCTCTGCGGCCTTTGGCTCATCATCTGTGGCTTATTAGCGTGGAGTTTTCGGCTGAAAGGGCCGTGGGTAGCACTCACCGCACTCGTACCCCTCGCCCTAATGGCATGCTTCACACAAACGGGTTACTGGATATACTACCAAAAGCTACAAGGCCACCTCTTCGTCCCCACCGTGGGCGTGCTCTTTGCTACGCTGTGCCTTGTCGTCCAGCGCCTGTTGTCGGACTACCTTCCAATCCGCATCGCCCGTTATGCCCGCCTCGTATGGATGGCTCTCGTCTGCATCCTCGGCTATCCCTTCTTCGGAGCATGGGCTTTGGGGGCTACGGGGCTACTGGGGACTCTCCCCCCGCCTTCCCTGTTAAGGAGGGAGCAGTTACCATCCGTGGACAAGAGCCAACAAACGTCAACAGTATTCACCCCCTCCCTTATAGGGAGGGCGGGGGGTGGGTCTCTTTTTGCCCTTATCCTCATCGCTGCCATCCCACAGATCTACTACCAGCAGCTCTTTGAGATGACCGAGCACGGCTTCATCTACGTCGCCGCCATGCCCTCGTTCCGCTACGGCAAGGAGGTCTTCACCATCTACCGTCTCCCCTACTACGCCATCATCCTCTCCTTCCTCATCCTCGCGATCATCGGTTGGGTGCGTGGCGTATTCGCCACGGACAAGCTCCGCCCCTGGCTTCAGAGCCTCATCACTATTATCCTTCTCTTCCTTGCCATCTTCGGCGTCAGCAAGGCTTGGTATCATGATGCCAATTTCCAAAAAGAATTGGGCATGAACCGTGCCATTGAGGAGCTCGATTGGGAGCGCGTACTGACGATAGCCCGCGACGGCTCAAGCACCGTCAAGCCTACCCGTCAGATGGTTCTCTACAAGAACCTCGCCCTCTTCCGCCTCGGACGGGCCGGCAATGAGATGTTCTTCTATCCCGAGGGCGCAGTGCAGCAGAACGCTCCGTGGAAAGTACGCATCACTCAGGTCGGCGGTAAACTCATCTACTACCACTACGGCAAGGAGAATTTCTGCTACCGTTGGTGCATGGAAGATGGCGTGGAGTTCGGTTGGAAGGCCGAGACGCTGAAGTTCATGGCACGTACAAGCATCCTCAACCGTGAATGGTCCGTAGCCCGCAAGTACCTCAATCTCCTCAAGCAAACCACCTTCCACCGTGCTTGGGCCGAGCGCTACGAGAAATACCTCGCCATGCCTGATGCCTTTGACCTCAAGAAGCTTGAGGCTTCCATCGCAGCGAAGAAACCTCTCCTCGACGAACGGGGGATGAAGGAATTTGAGCCCATTCTCCACTTGATGACCTATCCCGATCGTTTGGACGGCGACAACACCCTCGTCGAGATGTATCTCCTCCAGACCTTTGCCCGCGGCAATGGCGATGATCCTCTTTTCCAGGAGATGACGCTCATCTGTGCCCTCATCATGAAGGACATCGACCTCTTCTGGCCACGCTTCATGAAATTTGCGTCCATGCACCCGGATCTTCACATGCCCCTCCATTTCCAGGAGGCCGCCTACCTCTACGGCCATCTCGAGAACAAGGTGGACATCTCCCACATGCCCTTCGACAAGAATGTACGCGACACCTACGACCGGTTCATGAAGTTCAATGAGCAATGCGGGCCGATGACCGAGGAACAGAAAGCCATTGCCTTCTATCCTCAGTTCGGCAACACCTTCTACTACTTCTATTTCCTCGTGCGTAACCAAAAGACGAATTAAGTTCCAATGCCCTCCATTTATTAAAATCCCCCTATGATTCCTTCCCTTTTTAAAATAAGAAGCGTCTTTTATGTTGCGATTTTATCGCAACTCCTGTCCTTCCTCCTCCTCTCCTGCACAACCGATGTACCCTCATCATACGTCGAGGTGGACACCCCTCCCACCATCTACCCCGACTACATCGACGTCACCGTGCCCCAGAACATTGCCCCCCTGCATTTCCACATCGACCACGACTCCACGGCCATCGATTTCGTCACTCGATTCTCCGCTGGCAATGAATCATGGACGCTCGGAGGCGAGGATGTACGCCCGGGGATCAAGCGATGGCACAAGATGATTGCTGCAGCATTATCTTCCGACGGTAATATCTCCATTGAGGTCTTTGTCAAGAACGACAAGGAATGGCAACGCCACAAACCGTTCGCCATCACGGTGTCGAACGATAGCATCGACCCCTACATCTCCTATCGTCTCATCTCACCCTCCTATGTCACCTACGAGGACTTGACCATCAACCAACGATGCCTCGAAAACTTCGACGAGAGCCTCATCTACGGCAACATGATCAACTCCGACGAGGAGAACGGACAATGTATCAATTGCCACCATGCCCAATGGTACAACCCCAACCGTGTCCAGTTCCACGTCCGCCAGTATCTGGGAGGCACCGTCATCGCCTACGATGGCAAGCTACAGAAGATCAACCTCAAGACCGACAGCACCATCTCCGCAGGGGTCTATCCGACGTGGCATCCCTCCAAGCCGTGGATTGTCTATTCCACCAATAGCACTGGCCAGAGCTTCCACACACGTGACGTGCAAAAGATTGAGGTGCAGGACACCAAGTCCAACCTCATCTTCTACGATCTCGAAGCCAACACTGTCACTCCCATCACTCGCGACACCACAGACTTCGACTGCTTCCCCTTCTGGAGTCCCGACGGCAAGTACATCTACTATGTCAGCGCCCATTGGGAAAAGCGCGACACGGTGCAGATGGACTTTGAACTCATCAAGAACTACAAAGAGGTGCAGTACAACCTCTATCGCAAACCCTTCGACGAGGGTACTCGCACCTTCGGACCCCGCGAACTCATCTATGATGCCGTGGCCCGCAACCGCAGCGTCACCCTGCCACGTGTCTCGCCCGATGGCCGATGGCTCATGTTCACGGAAGGGCAGTTCGGCGTCTTCCATATCTGGCACAACGATGCCGACCTGTTCCTCATGGATCTCGCTCAGGCCCAGGCTGTGGAATCCACTCCCGTCACCTTTTACAGTGCCGACCATCTGCCCGAAAGCATACTGCCCGAGAAAGCCAACAATATCACCCGCGAGGCGATGGCCGACAGCTTGCGCGAAGCACAGGGAATGCGCACTCCTTTGCCTTCCCACATCCGTAACATCACGGAGCTCAACTCCCACGATGTCGAGAGCTGGCATTGCTGGTCCAGCAACGGTTCATGGGTCATCTTCTCATCGCGCCGCGACGATGGCAACTTCACCCGCCCCTTCATCGCCCACCACGATGGTCAAGGCCATTTCTCGAAACCCTTCGAATTGCCACAGAACAATCCGCAGTACCATCGCCAGTTCATGCGCAGCTACAATATTCCCGAATTCCTCAGCGGTCCCGTCACCATTCGCCCGCAGGACTTCGCTGCTATCATCAAGAAGGATGCCACCAACGCTCAACTCCTCATCTCCGATAAGACCATAGACTGCACCACCGCAGCTTCACCTAAAACCCCGAAGTGACAATGAAGAAAATTTTCTTATTTATCATTTATCATTTATTATTTATCATTTCAGTCGCTGCCCAAGGCACCCCCGAGGATTACCGCCGCGCCTACGCTGCCCAGCGCACCTTCTCCTGGAACAAAGTGCTCAACCACGCCGACGATGTACGCTGGCTATCTGATGGACGCTTCCAATACCATGTCACAGACGGAGCACGCGGCACTTGGCATTTCGGTCAAGTCAACGCCGATGGTTCCATCACGCTTGCCGACAGCACTGCCACACGTCCTATCGAAGATCAACGCCAAGAGCAATGGCGGGGCTGGGGACAAAGAGAAAGAAATGACAATCGTGGCGCTGTCCGCTTCATCGCCAACCCCACCAAGCGCCGCCAGGAACGCCATTGGATGGAGACTGACGACCAGCGCGGTGGCGACCCTGTCCTCTCACCCGACTCTTCCCTGGTAGCATTCATCCGTAACGATAATGTTTACGTCGCCAAGCCTGATGGCAGTCAGGCCCGTGCCCTCTCCACCGAAGGTACCCTCAGCCACTATTTCAGCAGCTATATCCAATGGAGCCCCGATAGTCGCTACGTTGCCGTAAATCGCATCCGCCCCGTGGACAAACGCTATGTCTATTACGTCGAATCATCTCCTGCCGACCAGCTGCAGCCCATCCTCCATAAGCAGGAATATGCCAAGCCGGGCGATGAACTTCCGCAGGAAACACCTTACATCTTCGAGGTCGCTACAGGCCGTGCCGTCACACCTTACCCCGACCTCATCGCCAATCAGTATGCCCTCGATGGTCCCCGCTGGTGTGAGGACTCTCACGCCATCCGCTTCGAATACAACCAACGCGGCCATCATCTCTATCGCGTTTACGAGATGGCTGTACCTTCAGCGACCACCGCGAACCCCGATCCCTCTGTCGTGACAGTTCCCCTCCGCACCCTCATCGAGGAGAGCGAGGAGAAATATGTCCGCTATTCCAACAACTACCGCCGCAACCTTCGTGGCGACAGCCTCATCCTCTGGCTCTCCGAGCGCGACGGCTTCCCCCACCTCTACCTCTTCAACACCACCTCCTCCAAATCGAAGAAGTCCGCCTCCCGTCCCACCTCGGGTCCTGTGCGTGGCACTTCGTCCGCCTCCCATCCTGCCTCGGGTCCTGTGCGTGGCACTTCGTCCGCCTCCCATTCCACCTCGGGTCCTGTGCGTGGCGGTTCGTCCGCCACGACAACCGAGTGTCCCTCCCTCCAGCTCACCTCTGGCCCTTGGTGTGTCCGCCGTGTCCTTCACATCGACGAAGCAAAAGGCTTCATCATCTTCACTGCCAATGGCCGCAACCCTGATGAGGACCCCTACCACATCCATTACTACCGCATCGGCCTCGATGGCAAGAACCTCATCGACCTCACCCCAGAACCCGGCAACCACAATGCCCGCTTCAACAGCGACTTCACCGCCCTCATCGACACCTATTCCACCCAGGACACCCCGCCCGTCACCAAGGTCCGTTCTGTATGTGGCGACTTTGTCGCCACTAAAGAGCTCACCCTCGCCACCGCTGACATCACCCCACTCCTCGAGGCCGGTTGGGTCACGCCTGAGATCTTCGTAGCTCCCGGTCGCGACGGCACCACCCCCATGTGGGGCATCATCCAGCGCCCGACCAACTTCGACCCGACAAAGAAATATCCTGTCATCGAGTACATCTATGCCGGTCCTGGCGACAGCTATGTCCCCAAGTCCTTCCAACCCAGCAATTACTACACCACCGCTCTCGCTGAACTCGGTTTCATCGTCGTACAGCTCGACGCAATGGGCACCAGCAACCGCGGCAAGAAGTTCGAGGAGGTCTGCTACAAGAACCTCAAGGATGCCGGCTTCCCCGACCGCATAGCTTGGATGAAGGCGGCGGCAGCCAAATATCCTTACATGGACATCGACCGCGTAGGCATCTACGGATGCTCGGCAGGTGGCCAGGAGAGCACCGCTGCCGTCCTCTTCCACGGCGATTTCTACAAGGCGGCATACAGCGCCTGCGGCTGCCACGACAACCGCATGGACAAGATATGGTGGAACGAGCAGTGGATGTCCTATCCCATTGATTCCTCCTATGTTGAATGTTCCAATGTCGAGAACGCCTACCGCCTCGAGCGTCCCTTGATGCTCGTCGTAGGCGAACTGGACGACAACGTCGATCCGGCCAGCACCATGCAAGTCGCCAGTGCCCTCATCAAGGCCAACAAACCCTTCGAACTTGTCGTTATCCCCGGCGCTCACCACACCGTAGGCGAAGCCTATGGCGAACACAAGCGCTACGACTTCTTCGTCAAGCACCTCCTCGGCGTGGAGCCGCCCGCCTGGTCCGACGTCAAAACTCATTAGCCACAGTGCCCGAAGGGTTTCCTTCGGGTTTTAGTGTCAACTACAATAAACAATGGAATCCAGCTCAATAATGGATAATATACAAGTCGCAAAAGTATCCACTCTCCTCCTAAGGGGGGAGCGGGGAGGGGGTCTTCTAACCCTGGACCAACGCGCCCTCTGGCACCAACTCCTCCCCTTTGGGGGAGGTCGGGAGGGGGCTTCCCATATCGTCATCACCTGCCACCGCGGCCCCGACGGCGATGCCATCGGCTCCACGACGGCCTTGGCCTCGTGGCTTCGTCGCCGTATGCCAGAGGCTGACATCCATATCATCGCCCCCAACATC
>Ga0247611_10002326_pt1 | contig 30926 bp, 41 predicted proteins | sample 177DNAGHGhighgp2_FD_192422 | JGI IMG/M metagenome (GOLD analysis project Ga0247611, IMG submission 192422) | Sheep rumen microbial communities from Palmerston North, Manawatu-Wanganui, New Zealand - 1770 DNA GHGhigh gp2 | ecosystem: Host-associated > Mammals > Digestive system > Stomach > Rumen... | reverse complement strand
TACACTTGAGTTTTCCCTAGCTACTACACTTGAGTTTTCCCTAGCTACTACACTTGAGTTTTCCCTAGCTACTACACTTGAGTTTTCCCTAGCTACTACACTTGAGTTTTCCCTAGCTACTACACTTGAGTTTTCCCTAGCTACTACACTTTGATAATATTTATTTCTAACTATAGCTGGGGAAAACCATGTTCCAAACTCAATATAAATTCTTCCTTCAAAATCTAATGGTATTAAATCTAATTCTTCTTGATTTTTTACTGTTATTTCTTCTAATTTTTTATAATCAATTTTTTTCATAACTATCCCTTCTAAATTTCCTCTATTTCTATTTGATGAACATATGCCATCATCTTCTTTTTTAGTAAATATTCTTTTGTTTTAAATCCTTTTACATCTACTACATGTAATTTATTATCTTCTGTTGAAATGTACGAAAAATCAGCTTTATATGTGATTTTACGATATGTATTACCGTTAAGTTTAAAACTTGGTTGTAATTCATATACTTTTTGTAATTTCAGGTCTTTTATTTTTCCTAAATCTAATAATACTTTTAGTCTTAAATAATAAAGTCCTTCTTTTTGTGAATCAAATGTGTGACCGTCATATGTGACTTTTTTATTATGATATTTAGATTGTTTATAATTAATTGAGTTATTTATAAATCTCTCGTATATCTCTTGGCTTACTCTCATTTAAACTCCTTAGTATTTTATTTTGTTCTCTTAATGCCATTAATAATTTACTAGGTTGATTGCCATATTGTAGTTGATATTCTTCAATTATTTTTTTATTTATTTCTAATGCTTTTGATATTCTTTGTAATGTTTCAACACTAAATATTTCATAATTCATCTAATCACTCCATTTTTTATAAACTAAATCTTCTTCATTCCAATTAGGATATTTTTTTTTAAGATATTCTTTGATTTTATCACCTATAATTTTTCTTTCATTAGCTGTTCCAAAATCATATTTTCTATGACATTGATTTTTAGTTAATTCAGTACATAATGTGACTATGTTTTGTTCGATTCCTAATCCCCCTTTAGATCGTGGTATGTAGTGTGCATTTGGCATTACATTGTAATCATTACCACACACTACACATCTTCCACCATCTCTTTCAAATACCTTTTTCTTAACTGACATTGATATATCAGTTGCTTTACTTCTTTTTGTTTTCATACCTATTCCCCCTTTGAATTCAATTCTCTTAATTCATCTGGACTTAAAGTTTCTATACCTTGTTTTTTACATTCTTCACATAAGCCCTCTAATAAAATTGAAAATTCATTTGTTGTTAATTCATGACTTGGTGTATAAACATGATATACATTAAACTCATTTCCATTTTTAGTTATCTTTGATTTTTTTTCACAATAATCAATTCCTCTTATTTCTTTATCTGCAGGAACTAATATTTCATATCTAGGGCTATAGAACCTTAACATTTGAAAATGTAAATCTTCTACACCTATTCTTAGCTTTAAAGATAATTGACTTAATAATTTCCAATATTTTGCATTTTGGTCTTTATTTCGTTTTTCTTTATATTCTTTTATTTCAAACTCTTTGGTTTTATCTTGATCGTATAACCAATCAATAAGTTTTTTAGCATTTCCTATCATTAATTACTCCAAAAAATTATCATCTAGTTCTTCAGCAATTGAAACACTTTCACCAAAATCGGCAAATGGATCATCTTCTTGTTCTTCCACTGGTTCTTCATAGTCGTATGGTGTTGAATTATTTTCTTTTTCAGTTTTACTTTCAACAAATGAGAACTCATCTACAACAACATCAGTTGTATATCTTTTAGTTCCATCTTCAGCTTCATAACTTCCAGTTTGTATATGACCTTCTAATCCAATTTGATTTCCTTTATCAAAATATTTAGCAATTAAATCTGCTGTTTTCCTCCAGGCGACACAATTAATAAAATCTGCTTCCCTTTGTCCATCTTGACTATTAAATTTTCGATTTACTGCTAATTTGAATTTAACTACTGCTACATCACCATTTACATATCTAAGTTCTGGTTTAGCAGTAAATCTTCCTATTAAACATACTTTATTCATTTGCTTCACTTCTTCCTTTTGATTTTTTTCTTCTTTCTTTTCTTTTTTTATGTTGTTTTCTTAATTCTAGTTTGATGTCTAGTTTGCTTTTGTTAGGTTTATAACCATATCTTTTATGAAATTCTTCAGCTATATTGTTTGTTCCTAATTCTTTTTTTAATTGTTCTCTTTTGAACTTTCTAAATAATGTCATATTTCTTATTCCTCCAATTTTTAAATTCTTCTACATTTGGAAATTTTCCTTTTTCTAAACATTCTTCTAAATATTTTTCTTTAGGTAAATATTCTATTTTTAACCATTCTTCGTCATATTCTATTTCATGAAATGATAATCTATCTAAATCTATATCATTAAAATAATTTTTATAATCTTTTTCAATTAATCCATAAGCATCTATCTCTGCTTTATGTATTTCACTTGCATACATTTGAACTTGAACTTGATCTACATAATCTTTATGTTTTTTTAAGTCAAATCCTTTTTCGTAGTTATATGTTTTAATTTCGTGTATTTTTTCATCTGTATTAGCATCTAGATTAACCCTTAATCTTCCAATTATTATTTGCTTATCTTTTACTATTCCTGGTATATTAAGTGCATCGATAATTTTATGTTCATAGTTGGTTCCAGCTAAAGTATATTTATTATCAAAATGTTCTGTTGAAACACCTAATTTTTCCAACCACCATTTTTTAAATGTTTTAGTTTCCCAATTTCCAATTACATATTTAGTATCAGATGCACCTATATATCCACTTCTATCTTTATTCTTAATCAAGTTTATCTAATGCTTTTTCTAGTTTATTTAAAATTGAATAATAACTTAAATAAGCTTTTAATCCATCAGAATCGGTATTAAGCTTTTCAGCTACTTCTTCAAAAGTTAATCCTTTTGTCATTTTTAAAGTTATTTTTTCTTTGACTCTTTCAGCAATTTTCATGATATTGTGTTTTGATAAATCTTCCTCAATATTTTCTTCATCTTCTTTTGCCTCTATACGACTCCATAAATCAAATCCTAAACCAGTATGAATAGCAACACCTTTTACAAATAATCTTGTTTGACTATTCCAAAGTCTTTGTTGACTCATTGAATTATCTTTTACTGGATTTGCACCATTCATTACAGGTCCTTGCATTTCAAATACCAAATCATCAATAACAACTTTTATTCTTGTTTCGTATACTCGATTAATATTATCTTTTGAATCTTTAAATTCTTTATCACACATTATTAGTGATGAACCATTTGGTTGTTGTATTGGTTCAAAATAAACTTTTTTTGCACCATTTTCATGTAATAATTGTTTAACTACTGCCCAATTTAAATAATCAGCATTATCTCTTTTTTTTATATATTCTGATAAATCAAGTTTTCTTAATTCATCAAAACTAGGTAGTCCTTCTTTTTTTATTTGTTTTTTTGTTTCTTTTATTTCTTCCATATAAATCCTCCTATTCCCAACTTTCAACTATCGACTGATAGTCATCTCTTTCTTCTTCTAAATCCTTTATTTTATCTTTTAAAGATTCTATTTCACCATCTAAATCTTCTATTATTCCTATTAAGTCACCTATTGTTGCTTTATCTGACTGTGATGTAGTATTTGAAAAATATTTGCTAATCCAGCTATTAACTTCTTCTTTTTTAATTGCATAATTATCAAATTCTTCTTCTGTTAAATATTTCATTTATCCTCCTAATTAAGTGCATACTCAAAGTATTCTTCTTCTTGCACTTTTCTAAATTCTTTTATTTTTTTACTTGATTGTAATTCTGGATGATTTTTAACTATTTTTCTTCTAGCTCTTGTTATACTTTCAAAACTAGGTAGTCCATATTTGCTATGTTCTAGCATTAATCCCATAAATTCAAATTTAACTGGAATATCTAGTTTTTGATATACTTCATAAACTAATACAAAATTATCATTTCTAGCTTTTAAATTGTTTTCTAGAATTTCTTGTACTGTCTGTTCAACTTTTTTTAATTTCATTAGTCCTCCTCTAACCAGTTATAATCAACTAGTTTTATTTCTTTTTGATTTTTATATAATTTTTCTTTTGAATCATCGATTAAATATTTTTCATTAATCGTGTAAAGATTAGATGTCTTCTTTCCTGATCCAATTATTCTATTTTCTTTTTGAATAATTCCTTTTTCAATTAATCTATCAATACTTTTCTTAATAGTATCTTTAGATGTTGGCAATTCTTTTGCCATAGTTCTTATTGAAGGAAAACACTTACCATCTTTTGAACGAGCTATTAAGTAAATTAAAATTCTAAAATCAGAATCTTTAATATCTGATATAATTAATTGATTTTTAATTCTAGTAAAATTTTTCAATTGTGCTTTCCTTTCTAGTTAGTGTCCTAAAAATAAGTACACTAACTTTTCTAAATAATAATTTATTATTATTTCTTTTATATAGTTAAATTTAGTATAGTTAATATATAATATATATATTTATATATATATACTATATAGATGTGCTAAAATTCAGTACACTGTTGTGCTAAAATCTAGCACACTAAATTGTGTTAGTGTCCTAAAAATAAGTACACTAATTTTGACTAATTTTTATTCATATGTTATACTCATAATGTAGTCAGATTTTTGGATATCTTCTGGCTTTTTTTCATCTTCAACTGGAGCAAGAAATGCAAATAATAAAACTAATGCAACAAATGCCCACATTGACTTTGCTTTAAGCATATTTTCAACTCCTTTATATTCCGAATTTTTTTATAAATAATTTTGTTAATGCTACTTTAGTTCTTCCATCAGGAACAAAGTAGTTTTTTTCTTTCATTTCTTCCCTTAATTCTTCAATATAAGATAATGCTCTTGCATATCCTACTGGGATGATCTTCTGTATATCTTTTGCTGTTATATATTTTTGATTAAGTATCTCATCTTGGGTTTTCATTTAGCTCCTTTCTAATTCAGATACCTAACGAGAACTAGAAGTAAAAAATAAAGGAGATGTATAAGGATTTACACCAATTGTCTAGTCCTCATTAGATATCCGAATAGATTTAATTAGAATGTTTTAATTTTCTTTTTCTTCTTCTTTGTAAGACATATAGTCTTGTTTTAATGCATATAAAAAGTCATCAATAGGTTCATCTAATATTTTAAATATTTCATATATTTTATCTAGATCTGCTTTTGTTGGATTATTTTCAATAATATTATAGTTTTGTCTAGACATATTAAGCATTTTAGCAATATCATCTTGTGTTAAACCATGTTTGTTTCTGATTCCTTTTATTATGTTAATTGCTTTCATATTACCTCCTATCTACACCCATTATATAAGACTATTTGTCTTATGTCAATACTTTTTTGACAATTTGTCTTAAAAATATTTACTTTTTGTCTTATTTAGTGTATAATCCTTGTAAAAGGAGGGATAGTATGAATAACAATTTTGCATTTAATTTAAAACATATTAGGCAAGAAAAAGGCTTAACACAAGAACAGCTCGGTAAGATGATGAAAAAAGATTATTCAACTATTGGAAAATGGGAAAATGGAACAAGATCACCCATTATGGAAGATGTTATTAAACTATCTGATATTCTCAATGTTGATATTAAAGATTTAATTGAAGAAGATTTTTCTTCTAAAAATAAAAATTCATTTGATGAGTTAGAATTACTTTTTAGTAAAAATAAAGATATTTTAACAGAAGATGATAAAGACTATATTAAATTTATTATTGAAAAAAGAAAAAAAGAAATAGATAAACAATTGGAAGAATAGTATGCTTGTATAGGTACTAGATATGGGGTGCTAGTATGAATATATATAATTTATTAAAAAAAGAAATAACACAACAAGATTTACTAAATTATTATAATGCAACTATTGTGTATGATTCATTACCAGATTTTATAAATGGGTTAGTGTTTAATTATAGAGGTATTAATACCATTATAGTTAATTCAAATTTATCATATTACAATAAAAGAAAAACAATTCTTCATGAATTAGCTCATATTGAATTATCACAATTAAATCAAATAGATAAAGATTTGTTTAATTTTAAAATTAATAAATATGAAGATGAAGCAGATAAGTATATAAAATCAATACTGGAGGTGATTAAATGAAAAAAAATTTAAATGAAGTAAAACATGGAAAAAGAAATTTTGGAATATTTTTAATTATCATAGAAATTTTTGCATTATATGGATGTACACTTGATGGCAATGGTTTTCCAAAAAATTTGGTAGAAATGTTTGGATTTTTATTACCAGGTATAATTGGTTTATTATTAATAATAACTGATTATAAAAAATAAATAATAAAGGGGGTGTTGATATGGCTGTTTATAAAATTAAAACACCTACCAAGGATGGTAGGCAATACTATTTTAGAATTAAATATAAAGATGTTTTAGGTAGAATACACGATTATAAAAGTCAAAAATATTTGAATTTAAAAGAAGCTAAAGATCAGGAAGCTTTATATAGAATTGAAATTCAAAAGCAAAATATAAATAATTCTACAATAACTATTAAAGAAGCATTTAATGAATACATGTGTCAACACCAAAAAGAAATAAAAAAACAAAGTATTTCTAAAATTATTGATAAATACAATCATTTAAAGTTAATTGAAAATGTTAAGATTAATTCATTGAATACTGGTCATATAAATTTATTAATTAAAGATTTAGAAAAGAAAAATTTGTCTGTTTCATATAAAAATAAAATTTTAGGTGTATTAAAAAGTACAATTAAATATTCAAATAAATATTATGATACTACCGACAATATATTAAAGTTTATTACTAACTTTAAAAATGTTGACAGTATAAAAAAAGAAATGGACTTTTATACATATGATGAATACAAAGTTTTTGATTCAGCTATTGATTCATTAGAATGGCATACATTATTTGAAATATTATACTTTATGGGATTAAGAAAAGGTGAATTACAAGCCTTAACCTGGAATGATATAAACTTTAGTAAAAAAGAATTATCTATAACTAAAACTCTAACATCTAAAATAAAAGGTGAGAATTATACGATATCAAGTGCTAAGACTAAAAATAGTATAAGAATACTACCTATGCCTAAAAATGTCTTAAATGACCTTAAAACGATGTTTAATAAGGCTAAAAAATTTAAAGATTTCAAAATGGACTGGTTTGTATTTGGAAATTCAGTTCCATTTAGAGAAAATACAATACAAAATCATAATTTAAAGTATAGCGAAACTGCTAATATAAAACATATCAGAGTTCACGATTTCAGACATAGTTGTGCATCATTATTGATTAATAAAGGTGCTAGTATAACATTAGTAAGTAAATATTTAGGACATAGTAAAGTATCTATTACACTAGATGTTTATTCTCATTTTTATAAGTCTGAATTACTAGAAATAACTAGCATAATCGATAAAGAATTTTAAAAAAGTGTGCCTGGTGGTGTGCCTGAAACATATAAACAAATTAAAAACCCTTATAAAATAAGGGTTTATTTTTATATTGGTGGAGCTGAGGAGTTTGAAAATTACTTTTTCTTAATTCGTTTTACCTTTATTTTTCAACGATTTGTTATTTTATATTTTTACTTATTTTTATATATTTTTAGAAAAAGTGTGCCTGAAGTGTGCCTGGAATACTTTATAAATAATAGGTAATTTAACTAACAAGAATATATGTTCGGTTATTTTTTTAAAATCGTATTGACTAAACAATATAAATACTATATAATGCAAATAAGAGATATGTATGATAGTTAGGTGTTGCCTCCACATTTATAATTTAACTAATTATGAATGACAGGAGGTGATCTGCATGAAATTAAAAAATAAGGAATATTCAATTGGAATACTTAGTAATTCTATTACTAATATTAATTGTAATAGCAGATATATTAAAAAAATAAAAAAACATCTAACTTTTATAAAGTTAGATGTCAGATAAAAAATATGTGGAGATAACACCTGACACTGTAATATCAAATGTATCTCTTTTTTATTTTATGTAAATAAAATAAATTGATTCAAAGTTTGTTGATCAAAGATGTACTAAATTAATTATAAAGTATAACATATATCTTGTCAATACATTTGTATATACATTTATATATATTTTTTTAAATAACCATTATTATAATTTTAATAAACAAATATATCAACGATACAATCAAAAATTTATTTATTAGTTTTCTTTTTTCTTCCATAAACCCTCTCTTTCGAGGGTATATAATATCACATACTTTTGTCGAAATTTGTCAAAAAAAAGACACCTAAGTGTCTATTTTATTTCTATTGCTTCTAATCTTAATGATTGACCTTTAGTTCCTACCCATGATCCATCGGCTTTTTTCCATTCAGTCCAGCCAATGTTTTGAATATGAACTCTATATGTAAAATCACCAGTTAAAGCTAATGCTTCTAATCTTCTTGATTCACCAGTTGTTCCTATTACTGTATCCTTATTTATAATACCATAATCTACATCACCAATATCTTGTAGGTGTGCCTTTGCTTTTATTTCAAATGGTGCATCTATTTTTATTGCTTCCATTCTTCTAGATTGTCCTGTTGTTCCAGCAAGTTCACCATTACCAACCCAACCAGTCCATCCTATATCTTGTAAATGTCCACAATATTTAACTCTGGAATTAACTTGATGCCATGCTTTTAGTCTTAAAGCACCCATTATTCCAGCATAAGGATTTGTGTCTTGCCCTGTCGATAAAGGATGTCTGTAATCATTTTGTTGTAAGAATATTCCTGTTTCATCACCATTATCTTTTCTAAACATGGCAACATGTGAATATGGTGCATAAGCACAATTATCGTATATAGCCCAGTCACCATCTACCATTTTATCTACTGGTACTTCATCATAATAATTTAATACACCATTTGTATGTCTTTGATTCCAAATATCTTTAGCATATTTACTATCAGTACAACCTACTTGAAATCCATTACACATTTCAGCAGTAAATCCATTGAATAAATGAACACATTGTCCTCCCCACATAGATTTACCATCCACATCTAATAAAAACTTATGTGGACTATTCCATTTCATAAAATCCCTCCTTTTTTGCACAATAAAACACAGTTCACTGTGCATTTTTACTTTTTTATCACAATATTTTCACTTTTATTGTGTATTTTTTATTTTCTTTTCTTTTTAGTTTTTTGATAACCTAAATTGTATTCATCAGAAGTATATCTAGGTTTACATTTTTCATTTGTGTTATAATGTGACCTCATATAGTCTAATTGATATTCACTACTATCTACAAAAGCAAATACTCTATCATCTATTAGAATTCTATATGATAACACTTCATAACCAATAAAATCTTTTATAAGTTCTTTTTCAAGATTACTTATTTCTATTGATCTATAGATCATATCAATATCATCATTTTGATAATAATTTTGCCACTCAATTTTATGTGTTTCCAAGTTTCTTACTAATCTATGTAATTCAAACATAATTACACCTTCTTTTCTAATAATTGTATTCTTGTTTCATGGTCATTTATTCTATCAGTATTTATTTCTAATTGCTTTTTATAATCTCTTAATTCATTAGTAATATTTTCTATTGCCACTGTTAACTTTGTTATATTAGTATTTAGTTTTATAATTGGTGTCATTAAACCTATAATTGAACCTAGAAAACCTAATAACAATACTATATTTCCATCTGACATATTAATCCTCCTTCTTGTTTTTTTTGTCGTTAAAATTACTTAATCCATTAGAGCCTAAACTTATTCCTATTGATGATAAAATATACAATGGTAGACTTTTTAATTCAAATGTGTTTACTGCTACATTAGTAATAATTAGTAATCCAACAGATACAAAAAAACTCCAATACATTGTCGGAATTTTTTTTATAAATTTAAGTTCTTTTGTAAATTCTACTACCATATACACTATTGTTATAAAACTGGTATAATTCATTAGTGCATCCCAAGTAATGAAACCTTCCATATTACACCTCCTAACTAATATTTATATCCTATAACTTCAACTATTTTAACATTAGTTGTATCACTGGTGTCATACGATGATGTTAAACCTGATGTTCCTTGAATATATTTTGTTCCTTTAGAACTTTGACTAAAAGATGTTCCTGAAAAAATAAAACCTACATGTTTAAATGCTAAAGTACCACTTGAAGCATATGCAGATATAAAATATACTTTTGAATCAATTGATAAGTCTATCTCATTAGACATTAATCCCCCTTCACCTTTAGCTATTATTTTTAAATGTTTATATTTTGATATATTGTCAGATAATGTTCCACTTAAAGCACCTGATGAATTCTTATATAGAATATCACCATTTAAATCTTTTAATTGTATATCACTATCATTTATATATACATTTTTATTTATATATTGTTTCGACATATTGTCAATATTTAATTATCCTATCCTTTTCCATACCCATACACCTATGTAGGCAATATCGTGTGTGTGTCCTTGTCCACCACCAGTTTCAGTAATTTTACAAGAACCATACACCCAACCTTTTTGTTTGATAGCCAATCCACTATTACCACCATTGTCATAACATCCAATTGTTTCCCCAGTATATGTTTCAAAATTATGTTTATGACTAGGCATTTCACTAATTGTTAATGTGTGTGATTGTGTTTTATCACCTGTATAGGTAGAATTGCCTACACTGCTTGAACATCCATATAAATAACCACCACTCATCTTTTGCCAAGTACCACCAAATAATACTGATGGGTTTGTGTCATGTGTGCATAGATATATACTGCCTATTGGGTATATTAAATCAAATATTTCTGTACTCATTTTTAAAGCCATATTATACTTATTTACTTATGAAACCTAATCAATATTTATATCCTATTATTGCATAAACTCTTATCTTATAATTTGTATTCCACCAAGTCGCCCACGAACCATTATTACCATCTATATCTGATACAACAATCTTTTTTAATTTGTTATTTTGTAATTCGAATCTAAAATAAACATACATGCCCCAGCTTTGCCCTGCTAAAGAAATTAGCATACTACCATAAGGAGTTATTTTAGGAAATACTGTTGCTTCATATAACCCATAATTTTTATTATCTGGATCAGTACCATAATAAGCAGCATAAACTTTTATTTGTTTATAATTTAATGGATTCGCACTTAATGATATATCAGGTTCTTGCCCATCAACATCATAAAATAAAATATCACCTTTTAAATCTCTTAAACTAATATCACTTGCACCTATACAAACATTTTCATTGATTCGTTGTTTCATAGTACACCTCCGAAAAGGGTATTAGATATTAAATATCTTTCCCCCTTTCTTTGAAGAAGAGGTGTTAGTAAATAACAACCCCCCCCCCCGATTTTGATTATTTTCATATATTTCACTCCTCCCAGAATAGCAATGTGCCATTCAAATATATTCCATCTTTGAGGTTAATTGAATCAGTGTTTACTCCATAGTTTTTGTCTGGCATCTCATTGATACCTGCATGATAATTACCATTGGAATCTTGTTGCAATGACACTCCTACTTTACCATCTGTAATATATACTAATTCACTTAATGTTGTTTCAAGTTCATCACTTGCACTTACTTGCAAATAAAAAGGTATCCCTATCGTGAAACCACCACTTGATCCATTTAAATGAACTAGGTAATCTTCTAAAGTAGCAATTGAACCATCATAACTTAATTCTGATATGTTTATCGTGAACCAATTACTCCATGAAGCACCACTATCTGTTGTTTTGGTTCTATATTTCAATTCAGTTATTGAATTATTAACTGAACCAAAACTTTCTTTCCATAGATTTATTTCTAAATTTAATCTTGTTTCTGAATCAACCCCATTTTTTCTTAATGCTATTGCATTATTATATATAGGGTTAAAATATACTTTATAATTTGTCACTGTCTTTGATACTGATGTTTCTAAACCTCTACTATCTACTGCAGTGACTTTTAAAACTCTATCATCACAATTAGCTAATGTTCCTGTTAATGTTCCTTCATCTTCTTCTAATTCAACAGGATTAACACTACCACATTCTAGTCTATATTTGACTATTGTTGCACTATTAACACCTATTGCTTTATTAGCTGAACTTATAATAATTGTTGATGTTGTTTTACCTGTGATTATGGTATCGTTATCACCAGTTAAAGAACTCATATCTGTTGAATATGCAAAGTCCTCAAATGTCGGCTTACAATCAGCAGCATTTATTGAATATGTTCCACTCTTTGTTGAAACTGTATGACTTGAATATGTACAATAATATACACAATTTCCACTCGTTGCACTTGGTATACTAGCATACATATCTGCACTACCTGGTGTAAATGTTATACTTGTTCCAGTTGTGTTTCCTGAATAGAATTGTGTTCCACTTGCATTATCTTTCTTCATATAAACACTAACATTTCTTGAAAGTGGATTATATAAAGTTAATGTTTGTGAATTTCCTATAGTTAGATTATTTGTACTTATAGCACTTACATAAGGCCAATTATATGTAGTTTGTTGAACTCTACTACTTGTAGTATTTAATTGACTATCTTTTCTTCTAACTCTAATTTTAAAATTATAAGTAGTATTGGCACTTAAACCACTAACTGTGAAACTTCCACTTGTTCCATCTGGTGTATTATAACCTGTCCAACTAGAACCATTATTAGTTGAATACCAAACATAGTCAACAGTAGCATTTGTCTTCCAATTAAATGTCACACTTGTTTCATCTCTTTTAGATACACTAAAACTACTTATACTTGCATATCTCGGAACAGTAGGAGTATTAAATGATACAGATAAACTATCACTAACACCATAGATTGTATAAGATGCTGTTGTAGTATATCCTTTAGATGAACCATCAGCATTTGTTGATACATCATAAGTACTGGTTAATAAGTTTTGAACATTACCTTCGCCACCATTTATGTTTATATCGCCACTCCAGTAAGCACCATCTAATGATATCGAGTTGCCACCAGCCCAAGCATTACCATTTGATAAGTATAGTTGAAATAATGTAGTAATATTGACTGTTCCAGCACTAGAATTATAACTATTATATTTAGCATAGATTCTAGCATATAAATCACCCCAGCCAGTATTAGCTATCCATTTTTCACCTATTTTTTGATAATCTTTTGTTAATGTTGCCATTTAATCACCTCACGATACTTTATAAATTATTAATGTTTTTAAATTATTATTTGTTATTGTTTTAAATGCATATCCACCAAGTTCCATTTCTGTAAGAATACCTTTTTTACTAATAAAACCATCTTTTGTAAATTCTGTGACTATTTCATATAAAGTTCCATTTGCATATCTTCTTACTTGAAATCCTTGTGATGTCATTAAAGTAGCTATTTCGCTACCAGTACAATATATTTGTAAACCTTGTTGTGACATTTTAAGTACTGTTCCTATAATTTCACCACTTGCTGGTTCCCAAGGCATTGTATCACCAACATTTAACATTAAATCATAGATATAACATTTTCCAGATAATGGTGTCGAACTTTCTATTTCTAATACATAATTTGTTGTATCTGATATAAATGGGAATACAATTTTTTCCATTGTTATTTCTTCATCAAATGTTCTTTCAAATACTGTTGAGTTTCCTATTAATCTAACTGTTGTTGTTGTATCAACATCATTACTCAACATAAATGATAATGTATGTTGAACTCCTACTAATAAACCAGTTATATTTGTTGATTTACTTGTAAGTTTACCATTCATAATAGATCTAGATGCTATAGATATTGCTTTACCTATTAATTCAGCATCATATCCATGTGTATATGTTCCACCCTTTAGTTCATCCCATACTGCATCTTCTAGTAATCCCATACTATCTTTTATGATATTATGACCACCAGTTATTTGAAATGCTGCTTGTAATTGATCTAGAGTTTGTTTCAATTCTGATGTTGCTTGTGCTATTAAATGTTGATTTCCATCTTCATCTATATAGTATCTATCTTCTTCTATTGTTTGGACTATTTCTTCTAAACTTTGAATAATTGTAGTCACTTGTCCAGCAACGATAGTAAGATTTCCAGCAACCTCATTTGCCTTTGTATCATCTGTATATTTAGATGCTATTATAAAATCGTTTTCATCATACTCTTCTGTTATATTTTTTGATATTTGACATATATATAAATCACCATTTTGTATATACCAATCACCATTATCATATGGAACTGTTGGTGTATCAAAGAATACTTTTCTCGTATTATCTACTGTGTCCATTTCAGCATTAGTAAGTGCCATTGCTTGAACTAGACCTGTATCTTCTTTTCTTTCCCAATAATATGTTCCACTATCTTCTAAAAATTCATATACATAACCTGTATCTCTATCATAATAGAAATCACCTATATGATTGTCATATGAATCGAATGATATTGTTGGTTCTGTTGTTAAATCTGGAATGCCATTATAAAACCAAAGTGATATTTCACTTTGGCTCTCTATGACATCTGATAAATTAATTATTAATGATTTTAAGATATTATCTTGTTCTGCTTCTACTTTAGTTAAGCTAGCTCTTGCAAGTTCAATTGCTTTTTTATTTTTTGATATACCTTCAAAATCATACATTCTTCTGAGTTCTTCTGCTGTTTGAACTCTTTTATTTTCTCTATAATCCATACCAATCACCTCTAGTCTTTTTCTATATATTTTTTAGTTGCAAAATAAATACCTGCATCTTTTCCAGAAGCATCTACTTTATTTAAAACATCACTACTATAATCTACATCTTTAATATTATTAAAGTATTGTTCATTAGCAAGTGCTTTTGCATATTTATAAACATTATCAATCATTTTAACTTTTCTTTCTTCACTTGCTCGTTTATAAGCAGATTGTTTAATTAGAGTGCTTAATTCTTTGCTTGCAGTTTGACCATAAGTTTTCTTATAGTCAGTATACTCTTTTGCTGAAAGTCTATAAGTATTGTTTTTATAGTCTATATATGAATTTGGTATTCCTGGTATTACTCTACTTTCACCAGTTTCTTTATATACTCTTTTTAATTCATTATCTAAAGCAGTAGAAATATCTCTTGTTTGTGTATAAGGAATTATAAAAGAACCTAATGCCCTTGCTAAGATATTAGATTCTTGTTTTTTATCATTACCCCATATGTCTGTGACTGGTTCTAATTGTTGTCTTAAACCTGGAATTTTATACATTATGCTTCTAGCTGTTTGTTCACCAAATTTGTATGAACTATTGCTAGATACTGCAGTAGATCTTTTTGTATCATCTGTCAATGCTGCAATTTGACTTAATAAAGTTGGAAAGAATTGACTTGCATAATTTTGTGCTGTACTTTCACCTATACCTGCTAATTTTCCTACACCACTATCATAAGAACTTAGTACTTTAGTCACAGATTGCATAAATGACATCTCATTTAAAGGATCTAATGTCTTCGATAACGATTCACTGACAACATTCATATCCCATTTTTTATCTTCTTCTAATTGTTCGTATGCATTTGCACCGACTAATAAAGGCATTGCAACTGGTGATAACCAAGATATTGAATAAGAATTATCACCTATTTTTAACGAATAACCAGTATTACCTAATTGTTTATCATATTTATCATCTTTTTTATCACCACCAGAACCAGTTAAGATTCCTGCTTTAGCAAGTCCATATCCTAATAACATTAAACTTGTACCAGTTAATCCTTGAGAAATATTATCAATAACTTGGCTTGCTTCCATATTACCATTTATCATTTGATAAATATCATATGTTGAACTTTTAATAAGACCTAATGTTGAATATCTAACACCAGTTTTAGCAACATTTATAGGTGTTTTCTTAAATGGTACTGTAGATTGTAGAAAGAATTTACCAAATTTGCTTTTACTTTCTAATCTATTCATTGTTGCTGCTAATTTACTATATTGCCTAAATGTTGCAATTTCTGCTTGTTCTACAGAATATAACTTTGCCTTTTCAATAAGTTTAGGATTGTTTTTAACATCTTCCATTGTTTTTATACCATTGGCTGTTAAATATTCACTGAATGTGTCTTCAAATGCACTCTTACTGAATAACCAGTCCTCAAACTCTAAAGCATTACCATTGAAATCAGTTATCTTTTGTAATATTTTATTTTTAAATATCTTCTTTTCTTGAGTTAAAGATGTTTTTTCATTATATTTATTTTCACCAGTAATGATATCCTTCATTTCTTTTGCTGTCTTTTCTGAATAATTCATTATTTCATAAGTAGGATTTTTCCATGTTTTTGTTCTGTTTTTAACTGGCAAAATTGTTTCTGCAGTTCTTGCTATAGTATTTTTAACATTTACTGCTTGTTTCATAGCAATATTACCAATCATATTTCGTATATGTGTTTTAGGATTACCTAACATTGATAAATATCTCCATGCATCAATTTTTTCAACAACAGTTGTCTTCATTTGATTTGCTATATCTTGTTTAAATCTTTCAACTCTAGCATCTAAATCTTTTTGATCATAATGACCATTTTTATCATAAGCATCTAAAACTCTTTGAACCATTTCAGGAGTTATAGTGACATTGTCAAATGATTTTTCACCTCTTAATTGAGCTCTTTTAACTATCTTAGAGAACATACTTATTTGTCCTTCTGGTGTTAGTTTTTTAATTATTGATAATGCTTGTGTTTTTTGTCCTAAATCAGTTCCTATAATTGATATATCCATTACTAGATCTTGAACTAGTCCAGTATCACCTTGCTTAGCTGCTTCTTGAAGAACTCTCTGTGCTAAAACTATATCTTCTAATGATACTTTATCACTATTTATTTGTTGCTTAATGTATTTAACACTTTCTTCATAACCCAATCTATTTAATTTATTATTTGCTTTATCTAATGTCTTTTTATTAGATTGTATTTCATAATTTATTTTTCTAGCATCTAAATCTTCAATTAACACTTTGCCTTTTAATACATCACTCTCAGTTGAAGTAGAAACCCATTTTCTTTCTTTTAATTTATTTAATTCATCAGAAAGTTCATGTGCTTCTATTTTTAACACATTACTTTCTTTATTAGCATTAATTGTATCTTTAGTAGGAATATTAGGTTTCTTTTTAGTAGGTAATTTAGTATCATTTTTTACTTTTTGTTGCATATTATATTTTGATGGTGTTGCAATTTGACTTTTTTGTGAATTTGTGGTACCATTGCTTATAGATGAGTTAATGGCATTTGGGGATTGGACCCACTTTCCATTAACTCTTTTTTTGATGATTCCATCATCTTTATCATATATAATTTTATCTTTATGTTTTTCCATCCAATTATCATAAGTATTTTTTCCATAGGAACTTAACAATGCATTTGTTGTTTTTGTGTGAATGTATGAATTATTATTAGCATCAACAAGTTCTATATTACCAAATCCATCTATTTGTAGTGCAGCTACTATTATATTATCATTAGCATCTTCTAATTGAGTAATTGCAACTATACTATTTTCTCTAGTTGTTGATTCAATTATATTTAATGGGTTAGATATTGCTTTAGGTAATAACTTTGCATTTTCTATGCCAATACCAATATGGTTTTTATTTCCATAAATAATTTCTTTCATTTTTTTTGGTGAAACAGTTATTTCTCTATTGTTTAAACCTAATTCTTGATATAATTTAGGAGTTTCTTTAAATAAAATTAAGCTTGCATTATTATTCCATTGATTATTGACTAGCAAATCAATTTGATTATCAAACGAATACTTTGAATTATTGGAATAGTTTTCAACATTTGATTTTATTTTAGCATATTGTCCTTGTGTAGGATCTATCCATGCTACATCATTTATATTTACTTCTTTTGAATATACTTTACCATCAACTGAATAACTTTGTGCTTCCATTTTTGATGGTGATATAAATACACCATTTTCAATAGGATAAGAACTATACACTGTTATAGTTCCTTTTTTTATAGCATTTTCTATATCTTGTCTAGTTAAATCAGGATTAAATTCGTTATATCCTTCGTAATCACTATCATTTAATGTTTCTGATAATGTTTTTATATCATTTACACTTCTTATACCTGTATGATAATCATCTTGCATAGGATTTGTTTCTTTAATAATATCAAATTGTTTGTTTTTAATTGAATTATCTGAATTATCAACTAAATAATTTGAAATATCTAATGATTTTTGCCCTTTTAAAGATATTTTTACATCAGCATTATCTGAAAATATATCATCTAACAATAGTTTTTCTGCTGGTATTTTAAATTCTAATTTTTCAGAACCTCTACCATCAGATTGTGATGCTTCTTTAGAAGTAGAAAAAAAGACATCTTGTTCATTAGATATCATTTTTCCTGTATTTCTAATTTGAGTAGCATTTTCTGGTGTTGTTTGATGATATACAGTAACATAACCATTATTATCTATTTTAGCACCTACAGATTTTAATTCTTCAATTAAATCTTTAGCATCTAAAAGTTCATCCCCAGATACTCTTTGTTCTATCGTTTTATTATTTTGAGCAAATGTATCACTTGTGTCAGATAATTTATCCACTTTTGTATCTATTTCATTTACTTTATTAGTTAATTTTTCTTGAGATTTTGTTATATTTTGTTGTTCATTTAATCTCATTTGAGTAATTTGTTCATTTAAAGTAGAATTATCTGTCATAACAGGTGCTGTAGTTTGTTCTTTTATGCTATTTTCACGAGTTTTTGTATCAGCTGGACTAATTGTATTATTTTCAGTATTTTCGTTAAAATTAGCATTATTTTCGTTGATTTGAGAACCTTTATTTTTGACAATTTCTTGGTTATCTTCAATATTAGATTCACTATTATAATTTTTAACAGTAGATTGGCTATTTACAGGCATAGTCATACCTTGCATTACTGCTGAACTTAATGCCCCAGACACAAAATCTTCTAAATAATTTTGATCTTCATATAATTTTTTTAAATCTTTTTCATTAGCATATGTAATTTTTTGTGCCAATGGTTGTAATAAGTCGCCTAAAACTTCTTCTGTACCTTCACCTGCCATATTAATGCCAAATTCTGCTATTCTTTTTATCGCTTCATTTGATATTTTAGATGTTAGTTTATCTTTAATTGCATCATCTAATGGACTTTTACCTATTACACCACCAATACCAGCAAATGCTTTTTCAGTAGCAACTTCTATCGTAGCATTAAGTAATCCATACATTGATGCTTGTCCTCTTGTTCCACCTTGTTGATATGCTTGTTCTACTCCACCACCATATGATGGAATTGCCATTGTTGTAAGTGATCCTGCTTCACCAGCACCACTAGCATAAGTCATCAAACTAGGTAGCATTTCACCAACATTTTCTAATATTTTACCTGCCTTATTATCACTTTTAACAATATTAGAATTATCATCCAATGTTTCCTGTATTGTTTTACCTGTTGATAATTTTTTATTATATCCTAGTGTATTTAAAGCTTCTTGTGATGCATCCTTTTCAATTAACTCTTTTGCAATACTTTGGTGACTTTTTAGTTTATCAGGATTAAACCAATAATATGGATTAATTTCTGAACTTCCAACTTGTAATAATGTATCTAATGCACCTTCACCATAGTCTAAAATACCTTTACCAAGTTGAACACCTGTATTAACTACATCCCCAGCAACACCACCAATAAAATCAGTACCAGCATTCACAATATCAGTTAAAAGGTTAGAATCATCTTTTGCTGGCATCTTAGATTTAGGTATTACAGGTAAATTAGTTGGTTTCTTATTTAAATCATCTGCTATTGGCAGAGATATATTTTTATTTTTCTTTTTATCTTTTTTAATAGCAACTATTGAATTACTACTAAATGGTTTTATTTCAGTAGAAATTGTTTCCTTTTTAGAAGGAAGTTCTACAGTTCTTTGTGGTAATTGTATTTCAGAATTTTTTACATTTTGTTCTTCTAAAGTTTGAACTTTTATTTTATTCTTTTTTACATCACCTAAATTGAATGCCATTTAAATCACCTCAGTTCATTTTGATATATTGATTTTGTGATCCATCCCATACATAATATTTATTTCCATATTGCCATACAGTTTGGTTATCTATATTTGCACCTGATGCTCCAGTATTTCCTGTTCCATACATTTGTGCAACTGTCTTACCACTTGATTGTAAATATTTAACATTTCCGTTGCTATCTTTACCAATGTTATTTGGTTGATAACTTTGTCCATAATAATCTTTTGTACTAAATGTTCCATATTTTGCATCACTATTTATTGGACCACTCCAATAATCAGTGTAAATATATCCTTTTTTATATCCTCCACTGCTACTAGATCCACCACTTCCACCAGAACTATACATTTTACTTAATGAAAGTTGATATTCTCTTTCCCAGTTAGCTTGGGCTTGTTCTGCTTGTCTTTTTTCTTCTTCTAATTTTTTAATTTGTAGTTCATATTCCTTAGCATCTTTTTCTCTAAGATATTTAATATTCTCATCAAATTGTCTAATATCTTCTTGAAATTGTTGTTTTTGTAAAGCATAGTTTTGTTCATATTGTCTAATTGCTTCTTTTTGCTCTTTTTCAGTATTAATTTGACTCCATAATGTGTTATATCTATCGTTATATTCACTATCTAATGCTTGTTGATTTGCTAATTGAGCTTGCTGCAATTGACTTGAAGTATTATATTCATTTAATGCTATATCTAATTGTTGTTTTAGTGCTTCTAATGCATATTGTGACTTATTAGTATCCCTATTAAGTTCTATTTCTTTAATGGCATTATCATATTGTAATTTAGCATCATTTAAACTAGATCTAGCACTTGCTGTTCTATTTTGTTGTGTGTTCCATGCACCTAATTTAGTTGTTTCACTATAACCTGTATTATTTAGTCCATTTTGAGCTTGTATTTCGGCATTTGCCCCATATGGATTAATAAAATCATAGTAGGCATTTTTACTTGCTATAGCTTCTCTATCAAATGCTTTTTGTGCTTTCTCTTTATTTTGATTTTGTAATTCTACTTGATATGCAGCATTTTTATCTGCTATTTCATTTTGAGTATTTTGCCAAGTATTTACATAATCTTTTTGTGTTTGTGCTAAATTACTATTTGAATCTATCAATCCTTGATACATTTGATTAGCATTATTTAATGCATTATTTTTTTCTGTATCGATTTTTGCATATCTTTCTTCCTCTGTCATAATTAACCTCCTATCGTTTTATGTACCCTGCTATAAATCCTTGTAAAGTACATGAAAAAAGTCCAAATGGTTTATTTGAACTGAATTTTATTTGAATATCTTTAAATTTTTTATCTTTTATTCTATATGCTATATATCCTTTTTCATCAGAATAAGTATTTTTTTCTCTTAATTCACCATCTACTATAGTAGATACTTTTATAGCATCATTATTCATTGGTTTTAATGTTGCTACTCCACCTCGTTTATTTGTTGTTTTAATGTATTCTTCATAGCCAAAATCATCTTTTGAAGTAGTCCAACAACTTTCTACTGTTTCATCAGGCTCAGGGTTAAACATATAAAGTTCACCATTACTATTTCCTAAATATAAATTGCCTTGATATTCGGTAATATAGTTAATGTTATTACCTAATTCCCAGTAAAACCATTCATATTCTACATCGTTAGTATTATTTTGAAATTTTTGTCTTGAGTCAGCTAAATATATATGAGTACCTACTCTGCATAACAAATATCCTAAATATTCAACTAATTCCACATTTTTATAGTCTAATTCGCTTAATAATTTACTATCTACCATACTTGATCTATGTGCTATTACTTGTTCACTATAAATATTTCCACTTATACCTTCTAATCCTCTTTTTGAGAAGAATACTATATCATCGTTAAAGTTTATTCCAGTAGAAACACATCCCATATTGATACTTCCACTTACTCCTGGATATATCTTTCCTTCTCGTGAATCTATCGTAGGTGTATGATAGTAAATACCTGTTGTATTTTGATTTAATTCTTTAATTGCCCATAACACATTATTACCTGGAATAATTACTCTTATAGGTGCTAAATCTAATCCATCTTCATAGTATGCTGTATCCTTTACATATCGTGGATCATTTAATTCACTATGAAATATTGCATTAGGATGGTTTTGATTTCCACTAAAGAATATTCTATTATCAAACTCACATAATAAATTACATTTATGGATTCTGTCAGTATGATCTGAATTTGTTTTTGATAATGTAATAAATACATTACTTTCACCATCTTCAAGTGGTGCTGGTGGTGCAACAAAGAATGTGACTACACCATTTGTTCTATCCACACTAAAATCTTGTGTTTCAAGCTTTGTTATACCATTTACTTCTGCTGTCATAACAAATGTACTTACTGGATCTAAATCAGTAGTATCTAGATAGTATTCTGTGCTAGTTCCATCAGCTACAAATCCATTTTTTCTTTTTGGTGTTAATACATTTACTGGTTGATATACTGTATCATAGTTATCATTGTATATTTCACCAGTTGGTTTTTTACCAATTGATGTTATTGGTATTGTTGGAACTACATCTTTACAAGTTGTTCCATCGTATTCAATGTAATTTATTCCATCTTTTAAGAAGAATATACTATCAAATACAAATGCTTGGCTCTTAGATGGATTTAATCCTGTATACAACTCAGTTGTTGTTGCTGGTGTAGTAGGATAATTAGTCCATTTTAATAATTTAGTTCCTACATGCAACAATACTTGTGTATTACTTAAAACTTTATAAAAAAACAGACCAAATATTTGATTGCCAAATGTTTCTAGCAATTTCATACCTGGTCTTGTTTCTATGCATGTGCCATTGCTATCTTCATAATTTTTCCACATATTTATTGATAATGGACTTCTATGTGATTGTACATTACTATTCGAAAAATCTACTCCTCTAAAGTTTTGATATGTTCTTGTCTTGATACCTTCAATACTTGCCATTAGATATCTAATCCTCCTTCAGCAACTATTAATCCAGATGTAGTTCTAGAATCTATCATTTGCATTAGCATTCTATATCTTTCATCGTAATATTTACCATAATTGCTTATCATATCATTTTTAAGAATATCAGCTGCCACACCATATGGCATTATTTCAAGAACATCCTCTGTTAGTTCAAATATGTATGTATTATCAATTCTTGCACTTGCTTCAGCTTCAGTTTCACCTTCTTGTGGTGTTATTGTTTCTGGTATTAAAGTTGGATATTTATAGTAATAAATTGTTGCTTCATCTAATCCATCTTCAAATATTATTTCCATATCACCTTTTATAGTATATTTATCTGTTTCTATATTACCTAATTGATATATATTTGGTATATTTTTAATTAAAAGTGTATTACCATTAGTTGCTATATCATAGACATATTTAGCAGGAATTTTCTTTAATCTACTTAATTCTGTTTGTATTTGATTAAATACTGAATTTATCTTTGTAGATATATCAGGATCTTCTGTTAAATAATCGTGTCCTGGATTTAATTCTTCAATTAATGCTAATACTTTTTTCTTTGCATCTTTTAGTGTCATACATTACACCTCTATTCTTTATTATTATAAATTTCATCTATGTCTTTTATTTCTTCAGCTAGTTCATCTAATGTACACATTTGACATTGTGGGATAATAAAACCTTCACCCTCATCCCAAACTAATATCGTACCTTCTGGCATTTTAACTGTAACTTTAGATTCTTCTTCAATAGTGAATCCAGCATTTTCTACTTTAGATTTAATAGTAGTAGTTAAAGTTAAATTTTCAAATGTTTGATGAACTCTACCATCTTCAGTTTGTTCAGTAAACTTTGTATCTTTAGATACTTTCTTTCCATAAATTTGTTTTAAATTTGGTTTAATAGTATAGTATTCTACTTTTTCTTTTGCCTTTGACATTTAAATCTTCCTTTCTTAGGTCGCAGGGGATGGAATTGCACCACCCTACAGCTATTCCCACGATAAAAGAGCCCTAAGGCTCTATAATAAGAATTCTATATATTTGTTGGGATAATAACGATTTCATCTGGTCTAACTACTCTAGCACCACATCCATATAATCCTTTAACAGCATCTTCAAATCCATCTTGTACTTCATAAGCTTTAGTTTTCTTGATTTGTTCAATAAATGCTACTGCATGAGAAGTTCTGATAATGTTATAAACTACACCAAATGTTGTAGCTTCATAATAGTTGCTTAATTCTGCTTTAGCTGGTGAATCTACTTTAGTATAAGTATCACCAGATTTAGTGAAATATGTTTTAGCTAAGTCTACTTCAGTATCAGTAGTTTTAGCATAAGCTGATGGGTTTCCTTTTGGTAATAAGTTTTCAATAGTAATGTATGCATTACCATATGTTCCAACAATACCTTTTTTAGCCATTTCAACATTGTCAGTTAATACTTCAATTAGATTTGGTCTAATATATTTATGTAATTTTGGACAAACTTCATACCATAATTTTTCAGAAGTTTTTACATTGTTAGTGTAAAGAATTTCTAATCCATCTTCTGTTTTTTCAATTGCATTTGTTTTTGTTGGTGTAAATGCATTGATTCCTGCTATTTCACTGTTTTCATAAGCATCTTTAATTTTCTTAGCAACATATCTATTTCCATCATCAGATAAAGTTAAAGCACCTTCTGCAGCAGAAGCTTCTAATGCTCCTGGAACTGTTTGAGCTTTGATTACATCATCAAGTCCTACATTGAAATATGTGAAATAATCAATTTTTAAGTCTTGAGATGTACTAGCTACAGCATCTCTTGTTATACCTACACCAGGTACATATACTCTTGAATTTGGTCTTACTGCATTTAGAATTCTTACAGTGTCAGCATTTTCAGCATCTTTTTCATATTTAAAATCACAGTGATTTCTTAATGAAGTGATAGTCTTTAATGCTCTTTCATAGGCTTTATGCCAAATTGTTTGTTTTGCATCGTTCATTTTAATTCCTTCTTTCTATTTTTTATTTTTTACCTGTCATTGCTTTTCTGACAGCATTCCATACAGCATCATCATCTAGATCCTCTAATGTTAAAGCATCTATTTCATCTGATGTGTATTCTTTTTCTACTTTCTCAGGAACTGTATTCTTCATACTTCCTAATTTAGTAAATTGTTTTTTAGATTCAGCTTTTGAGTACAAATTGTAGATATCTTTAATATCAGTTCTATAATTAAACTTTTTAACAAAATCATTGAATTCTTTCGAATCTAATATATCAGCACTAACACCGATAGATTTTAATTCTGTTTTTTTCTTTTCATAGTCTAATTTTGAAGCTAATTTATTGAATTCTGCTTCTTCTCTAGCACTCCAGTTTTCACGACCTAATTGAGCTAATCTGTTAGCTTCTTTTTCAGCCTCTTGTAAACCTAGTTCTAGAATTTCTTCAGCATCACCATTACCTAGCAATTGTAATTCTCTATCGCTTAAACCTGGTTTCACTGGTGCTGGTAAATCAACACCTTGTTCTTTGTAGTAATCTCTTAAACTTGTACCAGCTTCCTCAATACTATGAGTTCCTAGTCCTGCATTTAAGACATTTTCTACATCTTTATACTTTGATAGTTCTTTTTGATATTCTCGATCTTTACGAGCTAATCTTTTTTTAACTATCTCATCTACTTCTTCTTGAGTAAATGTTTTAACTTCTTCTGTTTCATCAGTTTCGGTTGTTTCTTCGTTTTCCCCTACTTCTTCTGTGGTATCAGTTAATTCTATACCTTCCCCATTTTCTTCTGTAGTTTGAGTATCTACATTTTCAGTTTCGTTAGTTTGTTCTAACATTTCGTTTTCTTCCATTTTTCCTCCCATTTAAAGTCTGTCGACTATAGATTCCATATTCTTTTATCCTCATACAATGTTTGGAGCATTAAAAAAGCTACATTGGAGTAGCTTGATTAACCATATTTGTTTGTTCTAAAGCATTAGCTGCATTTATTACATTATTTGCTTTATTTATCATTTGATTTGCTTGTAATTTATCTTGTTGTATTTGTTTCATCTTTTCTTCTCTAGATTTTATAATATCTAATAGTTTTTGTTTTGGCATTACTGAATCATCATCTAATGCATTAGTATATTCTTCAAAGTCTATTAAACCTGCTTTTAATAAGTTTTCTAGGCTTTGTTCTACTGCCATCTTATCATATGGACTCTTAGGTGTTATATCTACCTTACATGATGCTTTTAGTTGTTCTAACACTGATTGTGCTATATTTGCCACTATATCTTTTTCTTTACCAGTTGTTTTATCTTTTTCTTTATCAATCATTCTTAAACCATCTTCAGCATATGTAGTCCACATGTCTAGATATATTCTTCCTAAATCTTCAATAAATGTTTTAACTGCAAGTATATGCTCATTTAATGGTAGATTAGATGCTTGTTGTACTGCCAATATTGCTCTACCACTAGCATTCTCTGGATTAACATTACCTGTAGCAAGTTCACTGGCATTTTTAAGTTCTCTTGTTTTAGTTATCATTTCATCTTGTAGTTGATTAACATCTGATGCCATATTTGATGGTGTAGTATAAGTAAATGCTTTTTTTACATCTTCTACAGTGTTATCTTCTACTCTTAATGTGACTCCTACTTTGTCTGCATCTCTATAATTCTTAATCATTTTTGAATTAACAATTGCTTTTGGATATGCAAACATTTTAACAATTAAACATCTTCTCATTAATGTTTTATTTATTTCATCTTGTATTGGTATAGTATATTCTACTTCACCTACACCTCTTGAATATCCTTTAACTTCTTTCCATACCATATGTGCTAATGGATAAAGTTTTAATCCTGTATCTTTATCTTTTTGAATATCTACAAATTGAGTAGCCATATCAAAATGAACTGTTCCATCTTTTTTATACATTTTAATTAATAATAATGTTTGATCATTAACTTCTCTAATTGATGCATCACCAGCTTGTTCGTTAAACTCTTGGTCTGCAACTATATATTCAAGTTTTTCATTTTCAACTCCTAATTCTTGAGCCATTTTTCTTATTTCAGATACTGGTCTACGAATTTTTACTATTATGTATGGTTGACTTTGAATATCACTTGAATTCTCATTTCCATAGCATATATCTGTATTATCTAATAGTTCATTTGTAGGATCTTGTGTTTCATCATCATATTTAACATATACAACACCTTCACTTACAACTGCACTATCTCTTGAAGTTAAACGAACTTTATAATCCATTTGATCTCTTTCCCATAATCTGGCAACTCTTTTATTTAATAACTCACATGCTTTTGTGTAAATTTCTCTAGTTTCAATATCATCAAAGTTTTCACTAGAATAATTAATTCCCCATAAGTTTTGATTTATTGTTGCTACTTTATAGTTCACTATTGGTTCAATTATTGGATAGGTTACTGGTTCAATATTTCCACTCTTTAAACCTTTCCATTGGTCACCATGATAATACCTCCAGCATTTATTTGTTTTTTGATATAGTTGTACTAATTTGTTATAATCAACACCTCTTTGATACAAATTCCATAAATCAGTTTTTTCTATATCTTCAATTGAATTAATGTCATTATTCATTTATCTTCACATCCTTTTGTTCATATCCTGGAGCATTGTAATTATCAATATTATCAAATAGTTTTTGGTACTCATTTAATATCTCAGTTTCTTTTTTTAATTCTATTGATTGCTTAACTGCTTTTACAGGATTAGGCATTTCTATTTCTTCTTGTTTAACTAATTTTTGACCATTTCTTAAGCCTAAAGTATAAGAAAGCACAATAAAAGCACCAAATACAGTGCATGTTAATACAGTTTCCATTATTTATCACCTTTTTTATTTTTCTTTAGAGCTTTTTTAATTTTATCTTTCATTGTTTGTTTTTTTGCTTCTTTTGTAGTTTTTTTTCTACCTCTTGTTTTCTTACTTGTTGGAACAACCTCTTCCACTGCTGTACCATAATATCTTTCTCTATAAACTCTTTTTTTCATAATAATCCTCCTTTAAATAATATCTATTTTTTCACCATAATCGTTCATTGGTTCTTCTTCACCAAAGAATGTTTCAAATGGTGTTGTTATTGGTTCTATATCGAATATTACTTGAGTTCGTATTTCATATGCTATTGCTAATCCCATCATTTGATCATCATGTCCACCTTCAGGTGCTTCTATTCGACCTCTTTCATTTTTGATTATCTTTAGCAATTCCTCAAGTGTATCTTTATCGTTTATCAGTTCAATATGTTCTCTTATTATTTCTATTAAATTTGATAGTATTGTTGGTCTTGTTATACTTGTAGTCTTAAATCCAAATTTCTTTTCAGTTTTCCCTGTATACTCATCAAGTTTTTCTCTTACATATTGGTTTTGATATCCTAGTCTTAATAGTTCTCTTATTGGAAAACTATCAAAATTGGCTTCTATTCCTATTAATGCATCTTTATAGTACTTTCCTAAACAATACATTTGTTTTGCATATAAATCAGCATCAAATTGATGTTTTAATACTGCCATTTGTTTACCAGTTTTGGCATCTAATACATGTCCTGTGAAGTAATCACTACCATCACCTGCTGTATCACCACCAATACAATATTTTGAAAATCCTGGTTTCTCATATATATTTATATATCCATTTGGATCATTCATCCATCGAATATTAGTTATCTTTGTTCCATCATAGTCATATAAAAAGTAACCAGTTTTAATTGGTCTACTTAATTGTTGTAATCTCAATATTATGTTTTCTTTATCAAATACTGTAGTTCCTGATACTATAAATGCTTCGTGTGGATTCATAGGATATTCTTGTTTAAATTGTTCTACATCCCCACCACAGTTATTAGCAATACACCATCTTCGCCATGTTATTTGTTCTAGACTTAAATTATATGTTTCTTTTAGTTGTTCTTCCTCTTTAGTTAATTCAAATCCTGTATATGGCATTTTATATTCTTCTAATTCATGCCAACCTACAAATAATGGAACAAAATCATTTCTACCAGCAACTGCATTATCCCATATCTCTTTAAAGTATTCATAACCATTTGCTGTTGACTCTATTATTACCATTGTGTTTGGCAAATTAGGAACTGCTTGCATTAAACCTAACATTGTTTCTTTTGCTTTATTTCCCCAGAATGCTAACTCTGATATATGTAGGTTATTAAATGTATCAGAACGACCTACACCATCTGCACCTGCTGTCATACACTTGATCTTACTTTTTAATCCTGTACCTTTATCGTTATCAAATATAAGTTCTTTTGCATTACTAGCTTTTTTAGTAGGCTTCATTCCTTCTGGTAGATTATCATATATTCTTTTACTCATATTAAACAAGTTTGTTGTAGCTTCTTCTTTATGTGCTACTATACCAGTATTTATATTAAACTTTGTTGCAGTTTCTTTAAATAGTATTGATTCAGTTAATGTACTAAATCCCATTTGTCTTGCTTTAAGTATTATTATTCTTACTGGTTTATTTTCTTGTTTTTGAGTCTTTATTATGTCATATAGTTTTTGTTGTGGTTCATTTAATTGAAAATCTATTATCTTTCCTGATTTATCTCTTATCTTTACATATTTTTCAATATATTTTTTAGTATTAATATTCATCTGAATCAGCTACTTCTTTAATTGCTTCTTCATATGATACATCTACTTTACCTTCTAATTTTGTAATATACACACCACTCATTTTATTTAATGTGTCTATTGCTTTTATTTTTGTATTTAAATCAGCATTTTTCATTCCTATTAATATTTCTTCACCATCTGGCATTTTAATATTTGCTTCTTCTCTTTGAATATCTTTAACTACTTCAGTAAGCCATTTCATTCTTTCTTCTGCTGTCATAATAGCTTCATCTTCTAGTTTCTTTATTAATTCTTTGTATCTTGCCTGTACCTTGTCCGAATTAAACAAATTACAAGCTTTACTATCTATGTCTTTATCGGCATATGTAGCCTTGTAAGCATCTTTGTATGCTTCTCTTTGACTCATACCTTTTACTATATTTTGAATAAACTTTTCTTGTTTTGCATTTAACATAATTATCACTTCCTATTTAGAGTTTTGTTTCTCATTAAAATAATTGCTTACTATCTCATAGATTATATCAATAGAACTTGCTATAAAATCACATATAAGTTCTTCATTATTAAAGTCTACATTATAAAATCCATTTTCCCATATATAACAGTGTGTTAGTTCATGCTTTAGTGTTCTTATTTTTTCATCATTACATAATTCTTCTGCAATCCATATCTTATGTTCTTTATAAAATGTTAGTCCTAAGCAAGCATAAGCATTAGGTTGTCTTTTATGATATTCCTCAAGTAATTCTTCCTCGGGCTTTTCTTCTATCTTCCAATCGTGATTATTTATTTTAAATCTCATAGCTTACACTTCTTTCTATGGGGACAATCTCTGCATGTATACTTTATACAGAAATTAAAATTATCTTTCTTTTGTTTTCCCTTTTTCATATCTTTACTCCATAATAAAAGAACACTTATTTGTGTTCTGAATTTTAATTGGTTGCACGGGTGGGATTTGAACCCACGACCTCTTGGTTATGAGCCAAGCAAGCTACCTCTGCTCTACCCTGCAATATGAAAGAACAATAATGTTCTTTAGCAGTTATCGAATAAATCGACACCAGGACTTATCTAACTCTAGGTTAGTGAGTATCTTACTTCCATAAAGGAATATGATATAACCGACACAAGGTG
>Ga0247611_10002325_pt1 | contig 30956 bp, 34 predicted proteins | sample 177DNAGHGhighgp2_FD_192422 | JGI IMG/M metagenome (GOLD analysis project Ga0247611, IMG submission 192422) | Sheep rumen microbial communities from Palmerston North, Manawatu-Wanganui, New Zealand - 1770 DNA GHGhigh gp2 | ecosystem: Host-associated > Mammals > Digestive system > Stomach > Rumen... | reverse complement strand
ACACGGCCAGCACGAAATTGTCCCAGACCATCACCGCCCCGCCGCGCAGCCGCAGGATCAGCAAAGCCAAAAGCGCCGCCGCGGTAGCGGCGGCGACGTTATAGATCTTGGGCTTTTTGCTGCGGGTGTTGAATTTCAAAGCGATCATCCCTTCGGATTATTCCGCGTACTTTATGGATCAGAACAGGAGCGTGTCGACCTTCCCGAGCAGCTCCGCGAGGTGGGCGGCGCAGTTTTCGATCTCCCGGCGCCCCTCCTCGGTGGAAAAGCCGTCGCGGCGGATCCGGCGGCGCATGATGCGCGTATAGCCGATGACGCAGGCCTTTTCCTCGACGGCGCGGCAGGCCGCCTCGTCGTCTGTGCCGAGATAGAGCGCAAGCGATTTTTTCCAGAATTCGACGGCGAGCTCATGCGAAATGCCGAGGAACGACCGGCTGATGGAATGGTCCAGCTCGCTGTAGCCGCAATAGGCGTTGAACATGCTGGCCAGCTCGAAGATCGGGTGGCCGTGGCAGAGCGTGTCCATGTCGATAAGCAGCGTCTCGCCGTTTTGCAGCATGACGTTTTTCAAATGGTAGTCGCCGTGGAGCATGTGGTCATCCTCCGGCACGGCGGCGACGAGCTCATGCAGCTTCTGATACTGCTCCGCCGGCAGATAGTCCTTGAGAAAATCGGCCCAGCCCAGCGCGACCTCTTTCATATCCGGCATGGTGCCGGGCTTGACGACGGTCGCGTGGATCTGCCGGAGCAGCTCGACGCTGATCCCGGCCGCCTCGTCCACCGACATGCCGCCGGCGATCAGCTGGGCAAGGCTTTTGGCGTTCAGCAGCTCGAACACCGAGCCGTAGCCGCCGCTTTTGATGCGCACGACGTCATAGGGGATCGCCGTCGGGATGCCGAGCACGAAGGCCGCCCGCGCAAGCTCGCGCTCGCGCTGGATCTCCGGCAGGGAATCGGGGTTGTAATAGACCTTGACGATCGTGTCCGGGTCGATGCGGTAAACCTTGCCGTTCGCGCCCTGACCGATGACCTCGCAGCCCTCCACATTGAGCGTGCGATAGGCCTTGCGGATCTCCATCATCTCGGTAAAGCCTGTCATCTCGAAGATCTCATAGATCTCGGCGGAGACGTTTTCCACGTGCATGTCCGCCGCGGCCTTCTTCAGCCGAAGGAGGACGCGCAGACCGGCGCTGGAGATATATTCAAGCTCCGCGCAGTCGATCACGATCGAATCGGCCGCGTTCTCTTCGCGGATGCGGGCGATCTCCGCCTCGACCGCGGCGGCGTTGGCCGAATCGATATGGCCGCGCAAAGACAGCACCAGCGCATTGTCCGTCTTGTTCCAGCTGACGTTTTCCATTGTCATAAACTCCTTCTGTCAGGGTCTCCCACGCGGGGAGAGGGGAGCGGCTTAAAACAGCTTCGTGATGCGCAGGACATTTTCTTCGCCGCGCCGCTCATAGCGCATCTCGTCCATCGTCTTTTTCCCCAGGAGGATGCCGCGCCCGCCGATCTGCCGCTCCTCGGCGCTCAGCGAGGTGTCGGGGTCCTTGCTCTCAAGCGGGTTGAAGGGCACACCGCGGTCGACAAAGGTGATCACGGCGCCGCGCGGGTCGTCCTGCGCCTCAAAGGAGACGACGGCGCCCCCTTTTGCACCTTCATAGGCGTAATTTGCAATGTTGGCAAATACCTCGTCGACAGCGACGTCGATCTGCATCTGCGCCTTCATGGGGCAGTCCATGGCCTCAAGCTCGGCGTTGATGAAGTCGGTGATTTTTTCGATGCTGTCAACGGTGGCTTCCAGTTCCAGTTTTTTCACATGGGATCCCTCCTTTACAGGGGTGCCGATGTAGTGCAGGCTAAGCATGGTCAGATCGTCAAACTGCGGCGCGCTGCCGACAAAGGCGTCCGCCGCCTCGTGCACGTGCGCAAGCAGCGCCTGCGGCGCGTCGCCGCGGAAGCGGTTGAGGACGTCGAGCGTCCGCTCCATGCCGAAAAGCTCTCCCTTTTCGTCGGTCGCCTCAGGCAGACCGTCGGTATAGAGAAACAGCCTGGCGCCGCTCTGCAGCTGCAGCTCATAATCGTGATAGCTGACGCCCTCCATCCCGCCGATCACAAAGCCGTGCTTGTCCCGGACGATCTCATACTCGCCGCCCGGCTGCATCAGGATGGGGTATTCGTGGCCGGCGTTGGATGCCGTCAGCACGCCGGTCTTCAAATCGAGCACGCCCAGCCACACTGTGACGAACATCTCCTCGCGGTTGTTGCCGCAGATCTGGGCGTTGACCGTCTCGAGGACCTCGTGCGGGCTGCGGCCGGACATGGCGCCGGTCTTCAGCAGGATCTTCGAGGCCATCATGAACAGCGCCGCGGGGACGCCCTTGCCGGATACGTCGGCCATGACAAGGCCGAGATGATCCTCGTCGATCAGGAAAAAGTCGTAAAAGTCGCCGCCGACCTCCTTGGCCGGGTCCATGCTGGCGTAGATGTCCAGCTCCGTCCGGTCGGGGAAGGGCGGGAAAATGTTCGGCAGCATGTCGGACTGGATGCGGTTGGCGAGCGCAAGCTCAACGTTCATGCGCTCTTTTTCGGCCGTGATGGCGGTGAGGTGCTCCTCATACGCCGCGAGATCCCGCTCCATATCCGCCATCACGAGGCTCAGATTTTCCACCTCGTCGCCGGTGCGGATGTTCAAAAGAGAGAAATGGTCGGTCCCGCCTTCGCCGCTGCGGCGGTCGGCGGCATAGCGCTGCGCCGCGTCTGCGATCTCATTGATCGGGCGGACGAGCGTGCGCTTCATATGGCGTGTGATCAGATAGCCGATCAGAAAGATCACGACGAGCAGCGCCAGCACATACTGCAGCACAAAGGCGTGCATCCCGTCCGTGAGGTTTGCCAGCGACAGATCGGCCAGCAGAAAGCCGCGGACCTCGCCGCCCGCGTCGTTGATCGGGACGCCGGCCGTGCACAGCCAGCCGTAGTGTTCGGTCCGGGAGATGTCATAGAGCTTGCCGGTTCCGTCCCAGTTCAGAAACTTTTCCAGCTCGCGCGGCTCGGCCTCTTCCCAGTCGCCGGGCATGCAGATATAACCGTCCCGCTCGTCCGGGTCGCAGACATAGACGAGCGCGCCGGTCTCGCGGTCAAAGACGGCGAGATACACGTCATCCACGTTGCTCGAATCGCGAAACACGCGAAAAACGGAGCAGAGCGTCGCGTAATCCTCTCCTTCGGTCAGATGGGCAAAGCGCGCGCGGTAAGCCTCCGTCCCGGTCTGCGCGCGCTCCTCGTCGGAGAGCGAGCGATAGAGGTCCATGACCTCGTCGACCATGACGTCGGTGTTCACGACCTTGGTTACGACCAGCGAGGTGCTGCGCGCAAGACCGAAGGCCTCGCCGATATACTGTCCGATGAGGGCATAGGTATATAGTCCCAGACCGATCAGCATGGCGACAAGGCCGAGGATGACCGAGCCCATCAGGCTCGCATGAAAGACCTTGGCGGCCAGCGAGAAGTGAGCCTGTTCCCGGCGTGTCATTTCACGCACAGATTTTTCGGGCATAAGGACCTCCGATTATTTGATGGTCAGAATGTCGGTAAATCCGGTGACGTCGAAGATCTCCATGATGACGTCGTTGACGTGGGTGATGGTCATCTCGCCCTGCTTGTTCATAAGCTTCTGGGCGGAGAGCAGCACGCGCAGGCCGGCCGAGGAGATGTACTCGAGCCCCTCGAGATCGAGAACGAGCGACGTGACGCCGTCGAGCGCTCCCTTCAGTTCGCCCTCCAGCTGCGGCGCGGACGTGGTGTCCAGACGGCCCTCCAGCGCGACGGTGAGAGCTCCGTTTTCGGTTTTCTTGTTGATGTTCAGCATGGTTCGTTCCCCTTTTTGTCGTTCAATTCTGTTGTGCTTTTTCCCTCCCGTGCGGGACGGAAAACTCCTCTGAAAGGGGCGGCTGCGCCGTCCCGTATGTATCAAGAACATCTTATCGTTTTTGCGGGAAAAAAACAAGTGTGAATCCGCACATCCCGATAATTCCCCGAAAAATTTCGAAAACCGGGGAAAATGGAAAAGAAAGCCACTTTTTTCGACCTGTTCCGACCGAAAAGAAGAACGGAGCAGGCGGAAAGAGCGGCGCGTTCTCCCGGTTTTTTCAGATATTTTGTTGATTTTTGGCGGGGAGGTGCGTTATACTCTAATAAACATACTGGGGGAGCATAGGCTCTGTTATCCCACAGCGCGTTCCTTCCCCGCAGACGGGCGGAGATCCTCCGCCGAGAGGAGAAAAGAATGGACAACGAACAGACCTCCCTGTTTCGCAAGGAAAGCGTCGAGAGCATCCAGTCTCCCGAGCAGCTGAACGATTATATGCGCGTGACGAACCCCTCCGTGTGGGTCGTGCTGATCGCGGTGATCGTGCTGCTGGCCGGCATGCTGGTATGGGGCGCCGTCGCACGGATCGACAGCTTCGCTCCCGGCGTCGCGGACGTGCGCAACGGTGAAGTGGTCGTGATTTTCGACGACGCGCAGGTCGGCAAAAACGTCGAGACGGGCATGACGCTCACCATCGGCGAGGGAGAATATCCGATCACCAGCGTCGGCTATATGGAGGACGGCAACGTCTTTGCGCTCAGCTCCGCCGATCTGGCCGACGGCCTGTATGAGGCCCGCGTCGTATTCCGCACGACGCAGGTGCTTCGCCTGCTGTTCAACTGAGGGCGGCCGCAGATGGAGAATAAGACAGTCAAGCAGCCGGTACGCAGAGGCAGAGCCAAAGTACCGGTCGTCATGCAGATGGAGACGCTCGAATGCGGCGCCGCCTCGCTGGCCATGGTCATGGCCTATTACGGCAAGTGGGTCCCGCTCGAGCAGGTCCGGCTCGACTGCGGCGTGTCCCGCGACGGCTCGAATGCGAAAAACGTCCTTGTTGCGGCGCGCAGTTACGGCTTTGACGCCCAGGGCTTCCGCTGTGAGGTCGGCGCGCTGAAAAAGGACATGTCCTACCCCTGCATCATCCACTGGAACTTCAACCACTTTGTGGTGCTCGACGGCTTCAAGGGCGACTGGGCCTACCTCAACGACCCCGCGCGGGGCGAGGTCAAGGTCTCGATGGAGGAGTTCGACCGGTCCTTTACCGGCATCTGCCTCCAGATCACCCCGGGGCCGGACTTCCAGCCGGGCGGCAAGCCCAAGAGCACGATCGCCTTTGCCCGCAAGCGCCTTGTCGGCGCGGGCGCGGCGGTGGCCTTTGTGATGCTCTCGTCCGTCATCGGCTATCTCTTCGGCATCATCAATCCCATCTTTTCCCGCTTCTTCATGGACCGGCTGCTCACCGGCGAAAACCGCGAGCTGCTGATGCCTTTCATCGGCCTGATGTCGGTCATGGCCGTCGCCCAGGTGATCGTCGCCTGGATCCAGGCCATCTATGAGCTGAAGATCAGCGGCAAGATGGCGCTCGTCGGCAGCAGTACCTTTATGTGGAAGGTGCTGCGGATGCCGCTGGAGTTCTTTACCCAGCGCATGGCCGGCGATATCCTGCAGCGCCAGGGCACCAACGCCTCGATCGCCGCGACGCTGGTCAACACCTTTGCCCCGCTGCTGCTCAACACGATCATGATGTTCTTCTATCTGATCGTCATGCTCCGCTACAGCGTGCTGCTGACGATGGTCGGCATCGTGACCATCATCCTGAACCTTCTGATGAGCCAGATCATCTCCGCCAAGCGCGTGAACATCACGCGCGTGCAGATGCGCGACAGCGGCAAGCTCGTCGCCGCCACGGTCTCCGGCATCCAGATGGTCGAGACCATCAAGGCCAGCGGCGCGGAAAACGGCTATTTCCAGAAGTGGTCCGGCTATCAGGCCTCCGTCAACGCGCAGAGCGTCAAGTACGCCAAGCTCAACCAGTATCTCGGTCTGATCCCCGCGCTGCTCACCACGCTCGCGGACGCCGCGGTGCTGATCCTGGGCGTGTGGCTGTCGATGCAGGGCTCGTTCACGCTCGGTAAGGTTTTGCTCTTCCAAGGCTTCCTCTCCTCGTTCATGGCGCCCGCCACGACGCTGATCTCCGCGGGTCAGATGATCCAGGAGATGCGCACCGAGATGGAGCGCGTCGAGGACGTCATGGAGTACCCCACCGACTCGGCCTTTGCCGAGCTGCCGCTGGATGAGGACGCGGACTATTCCAAGCTCACCGGCCAGATCGACATCAAGGACATCAGCTTCGGCTACTCCCGTCTGGGCAAGCCCCTGATCCAGAACTTCTCCATGAGCATGAAGCCCGGCAGCCGCGTTGCCTTCGTCGGCACCTCCGGCTGCGGCAAGTCCACGCTGAGCAAGCTGATCTCCGGGCTCTACCAGCCCTGGAGCGGCGAGATCCTCTTTGACGGCAAGCCCATCAGCGAGATCGACCGCAGCGTGTTCACCGGCTCGGTCGCCGTTGTGGACCAGGACATCGTCCTTTTTGAAGACACCATCGCCAACAACATCAAGATGTGGGACGAGTCGATCGAGGACTTTGAAATGATCCTCGCCGCGCGCGACGCCCAGATCTATGACGATATCATGGCCCGCGAGGGCGGCTTTTACAGCCGTCTCACCGAGGGCGGCAAAGACCTTTCCGGCGGCCAGCGTCAGCGCATCGAGATCGCGCGTGTCCTCGCGCAGGATCCCTCGGTCATCATCATGGACGAGGCGACGAGCGCCCTTGACGCCAAGACGGAGTATGAACTGGTCAAGGCCGTCAAGGATCGCGGCATCACCTGCATCGTGATCGCCCACCGGCTTTCCACCATCCGCGACTGCGACGAGATCATTGTGCTCGACAAGGGCGTTGTGGTCGAGCGCGGCACGCATGAAGAGCTCTATGCCAAAGGCGGCTTCTATACAGAGCTCATTTCCAGCGATTAAGGGGGTGGAGTCATGGGTTGGTTTGATGAACAGATAAGACAGCGCAAAGCAAGCGATCAGGAACTCTTTGAAGACTCCATTCTGCGCATGGCCGCAACGGTGCTCGGCAAACAGGGCATCGGCGCGCTCGACGACAGGATCGTGACGAAGGCCGCGATCGATGAGATCCTGAAATACTACCATTATAAAAGCCAGGAGATCCCCGACAGCATCACCGACATCGACGAGCAGCTGGAATACTGTCTGCGCCCGCACGGGCTGATGCGCCGGAGCGTCAAGCTGGAAAAGGGCTGGCAGAAGGACGCCTTCGGGCCGATGCTCGGCTTCCTCAAGGAGGACGGCACGCCCGTCGCGCTGCTGCCCAATCCCTTCGCGGGCTATTGGTTCAGCGACCCTGTCACCGGCGAGAAGACCCGGGTCACCGCCGCGACGGCGGAACGCTTCCGCCCGGACGCCATCTGCTTTTACCGGCCGCTGCCGCTCAAAAAGCTGGGCATCCCGGATCTGATCCTTTACATGAAAAACTGTCTGAGCACGGGCGACTTCGTGCTGCTGATCGCGCTGACGCTCCTCGTCACGCTCTTCGGTATCCCGATCCTGCGCATCACCCGCCTGCTCACGGGCTTTGTGCTTGACAGCGGCAGCACCGGGCTGCTCCTCGGCACGGCGGCGTTCATGGTCTGCGCCATCGTCTCATCCCAGCTGATCGGGACGGTGCGCGAGCTGATGATGAACCGTGTCGAGATCAAAACCTCCCTCAGCGTGGAGGCTGCGATGATGATGCGCCTGATGAACCTGCCGGCAAACTTCTTCCGCAAGTATGCCTCCGGTGAACTGTCCAGCCGCGCCGACGCGGTCAACCAGCTGTGCAGCCTGCTTCTCGGCAGCGTCTTCTCGCTGGGTCTCACGTCGCTCTCGTCGCTGCTGTATGTGCCCCAGATCTTCAACTTCGCGCCGGCGCTGGTGGTGCCCGCGCTGGGGATCATCGCGGTGAGCCTGGCCTTCAGCCTGCTCTCCTCCTTCCGCCAGATGAAGATCAGCCGTCAGATGATGGAAAAGGGCGCCAAGGAAAACGGCATCAGTTACGCGCTGATTTCCGGCGTGCAGAAGATCAAGCTCGCCGGTGCGGAAAAGCGCGCCTTTGCCCGCTGGGCCGGCGCCTATACCGAGCTCGCAGAGCTCAGCTACAATCCCCCGCTGCTTTTAAAGGCAAACGCGGCGATCTCCATGGCGATCTCGCTGGCGGGCACGATCCTGATGTACTATATCGCGGTACAGACCAGGGTCAGCCCCTCGGAGTATATCGCCTTCAACGCCGCCTACGGCCTGGTGGCCGGCGCCTTTGCCTCGCTGACGGGCGTGGCGCTCTCTGTGGCGCGTATCCGCCCGATCCTTGAGATGGCCGAGCCCATCCTGAAGACCGAGCCGGAGACCACCGAGAACAAGACGATGGTCACCTCCCTCAAGGGCAACATCGAGCTGTCGAACGTCTACTTCCGCTATACGGACAACATGCCCTATGTCGTCGACGGGATGAGCCTGAAGATCAAGGCCGGCGAATACATCGCCATCGTCGGCACGACGGGCTGCGGCAAATCGACGCTGATGCGTCTGCTGCTCGGCTTTGAAACGCCGGAAAAGGGCGCGATCTATTACGACGGCAAGGATATGTCCAAGCTCGATCTGCGCTCGCTGCGCCGCCGGATCGGCGCGGTGACCCAGGACGGCAGCCTCTTCCAGGGCGACATCTATTCCAACATCGTCATCTCCGCGCCGCAGCTCACGCTCGACGAGGCGTGGGAGGCCGCGGAAATGGCCGGCATCGCCGAGAGCATCCGCTCCATGCCAATGGGCATGCAGACCATCATTTCCGAGGGCCAGGGCGGCATCTCCGGCGGACAGAAGCAGCGTCTCATGATCGCGCGCGCCGTCGCGCCGAAGCCGAAGGTGCTGATGTTCGACGAGGCGACCTCGGCGCTTGACAACAAGACGCAAAAGCAGGTGTCCGACGCGCTCGACAGCCTCAAGTGCACCCGCATCGTCATCGCGCACCGCCTCTCCACGATCCGCAACTGCGACCGCATCCTGGTGCTCGACAAGGGACGGATCATCGAGGACGGCACCTATGACGAGCTGATCGCGAAGAAGGGCTTTTTCGCCGAGCTGGTCGAGCGGCAGAGGCTGGACACGGACACCAAGCCGGAAGAAAAAGAATAAGTTTTTTCGAAAAAAGCGTCCCGAGCGGAAAGTCGTTCGTATAAAGAGACAGAAAGCGACATGCAAACGCCCGCCGCGATCTGCCGAAAAAAAGACGAACGGCGCAGCCCGGACGAAAAAAAGAAAAAATTTTTCGAAAAAAGCGTCCCGAACGAAAAGTCGTTCGTATAAAGAGACAGAAAGCGATAAGCAAGCGGCCCACCGCCGCAGGAAGGGACAGACATGAAAGCTTACGAAGAAATCAAAAAGCTCGAAACCGCGCTGAGCGAGGATCAGGACCTCCGCGAGCGTTACCGCGAAAAGGTCGAGGACCTGGCCAAGCAGAACGGCGCTCTCCGCCTGTCCGAGCTGGCGGCCCTGGCCGCCGAGCAGATCGGCTACAATCTGTCCGCAAGCGCTTTTGAGACGGCGGCGCAGATGCAGCCCGTCGACGATGACGAGATCGAGGCCGTCTCCGGCGGCCGGAGCGTCAACACGGGGCGTGCGTTCGACCTCAACGCCTGGCTCGGCTCGCTCTTACGCGGTCTGATGATCGCCGACAGCACCGAAACGGCGCGCCGCGCGGATGAAAAGAGAACCCTGGAGCGCAAAGATCTGCACAATGCCCACACGCCGGAAAAACTGTAAGTCCGGCGACCCGCAATCATTGTAAAACCCTTCCCGCCGTGCCGATTCGGCGCTGCCGGGAGGAGAAATATTAAAAAAGGAGATACGAACATGAGCGAAGAAAAGAAAGTTGAAGTTCTGGCCGACGAGGCCCTGGAGGAAGTCTCCGGCGGCGTTACCAGAAACATGAGAGCTGCCCTCGCCTGCATCCGCGGCGACTACGGCAACGGCCAGGATCGCGTGGCTCGTCTGACCCGCGCCGGCTATGACTACGAGGTCGTTCAGGGCCTGGTCAACGACTACCTCAAGTACGGCGATGTCGCCCGCGACGTCATCAACGGCAAGTACGGCAACGGTGCTGACCGTGTCGCCAGACTCCGCAAGGCCGGCTACCCGCCCGAGACCATCCAGAACCTGGTCAACAACCTGCTGCTGTAATCCTTCTTTCCCTTAACAGGCAGGAAGCCTGACAGCAAACATCCCCTCCGCCCCAACGGGCGGAGGGGAACTCCATACCGGCGCAGCAAGGAGAGCTTATGGAAGAGGGAGAGAAAGCTTTACAGGGAAGGGCCGTGATGGCGGCGCTTGCGGAGATCTATCCGCAGCTCTACCTGACCCCGGGAGAGGAAGGCGCGGCGGAATATGCCGCGGTCGTCCGTTCGGGACAGCAGCCGTCATGCCGCAGCCTGGCGCATTTCCGCGGCCATGCGCGCGACGAGATCGCCCGGGAGGAGACCCCGGCCGGCACGGTGCCGGTGATCACGCTCGGCGAGCGGGCGGACTTTGAGCTGTTTCTGCAGATCATGGCCCACCGCTGCACCTGTGCGCCGATCCCGCAGACCCAGGGCGCTGCGATCCTCGACGGCGTCGTTAACTGGACGAAGATCCGCGAGCACGAGGCGGCTTTTCTGGCGGCGGGCGGCACAAACGATGGCTGGAGCGAGGAATTTGCGCGCTTTACCGCCGACAGGGCGAATTACAAGGACGCGCTGATCGTGCTCAGCGTCGGACCGTACAGCGCCGTCAGCGCCGAGCGGGCCGGCTTTTCCGAGGAGGAATGGCTTGTGCATTCGCACGCCATCCGCAAAGCGCACGAATGTACGCACTTTATCTGCCGCAGGCTTTACCCGGAGCTGAAGGACGCCGTCTGGGATGAGCTGGTGGCCGACGCCGTCGGCCTGTGGGCGGCCTTCGGCCGCTTTGACCGCGCAATGGAGGAGCTGTTCCTCGGCGCGGACGAGACGGGCTATGTCGGCGGGAGACTTGAGAACTATGTCGCCGGGGAGGAGAACAGACACGAGCGTCTGGATCTTCTGGCGCAGAAGGTCCACAAGACGCTGTGCCGCTTTGAAGAGCTCCTGGCGGAGCAGGGCGAGCTGTCGCCCTATGACGTGGCGATCCGGCTGGAGGAGGAGATCGAATGCTGGAAGCAGCCTTGAAAACCTTGTTTGATTATCAGCGCTTCGAAAAGAACACAGCTCTGCAGGGCGTGATCGACGAAGTGCTGGATCGGTACGCGCAAAACCAGTTTTTTGCCCTCAGCGATGACAGCCTGGCCCTGGCGGCGGGCGGCACGAGAGGGCTGGCGGAAGAAGAGGATCGGGAGCCGAAAATATGACGGACGCGGAACAGTTTGAAGCGATCTACCGCGAATACCGGCATAAGGTTCACGACTATATCCGCAACCGCGTGAGCAGTCCGGAGGACGCAGAAGATCTGTGCAGCGAAGTTTTTCGCAAAGCCATGGAGAACATGAACGCCCAGCGCGGGACAGGTATGTCTTCTTATATCTATACCATAACGCGAAACACGGTCGTCGATTATTATCGCACGCACCGTGTACACGCGCCTTTGACCGAGGATATCCCCCTTGACGACAGCGTGGAGGAGGAGATCCTCAGCAACGATTCGCTCGAGCGCCTGGCCGTCGCGCTGCGGCAGTTGGACGAGCAGGACCGGGACATCCTGGTGCTGCATTACTATGCAAACAACTCTCTTCAGGAGATTGCCAATAAAATGGACCTCCCTTACAGCGTGCTCAAGCGCAGACACCAGGCGCTGCTGAAAAAGCTGCGCGGCATGCTGGGAGGCTGAGATACATACGCAAAAAGGACGGGAGGAGACCATGACGACGATCAGCCGGGAAGAATTTGAAGAGCTTGTACGGCATGACGCCGCGCTGCTCGCAGCACTGCGCGCCTGTCCCGATCCGAAGACCGCGTGGGAAACGGCCGAAAGGCTTGCTGCCGAGCGCGGCTATCATCTTGCGCCGCCGCCCGAAAAGGAGGCGCTCTCCGACGATGAGCTCGACCATGTCGCCGGCGGGCTCGACCCCGCGCTCATGGCCGAGCAGGAGATCAACCGCTATTCCTGGTTCGTCACGCTCCTGCGCCGCCTGATGGGCGCGGAGGACGAAAACGTCTGAACCGCCGGACGAAAAACACGCGGAACCAAACCCGTACACAAGAAAGCCTGCGGGCTTTTGTGGAACATATTTTTCAGGAGGATAGAACCATGGCAGAAGAACTGAAAACCCCGATCACCGATGCAGAAGTAGAATCCGTCTCCGGCGGCGCCGGCAGCTGGCAGCAGTACTCCCACGGCAGCTTCGTCAACTACGGCAGCTACATCGTTTATACCGTCGCTCCCGGCGACGTCCTCTCCGGCATTGCCGCGCGTTTCGGCGTCACGGTCCAGAACATCAAGGACTGGAATCCGACCACCGTCAAGAACGTCGACCTGATCTACGCTGACACCAAGCTGACGATCTATCCGCGCATCTGGCGTTAATTCGCGTTCGTACTCCTTTTCGCAAATCCCATAGAAAAGCACCTGCCGCCCGAACGGGCGGCAGGTGTCATTTTTTCGTTTGGTTTTCAATGAAAGTCAGTCGTTCTCGCCGGAGAGGTCGAACTCCAGCGTTTCGCCGCACTTGGGGCATTCGATCGAGCCCTCTTCAAGCGTCTCCTCGCCGAAGGTGATCTCCTCGCCGCAGACGGGGCACTTGACGTCATACAGCACGCTGTCGAACGGGATCTCCTCGTCCTCGTCCTCCTCGCCTTCCTCGTCCTCGCCGGAGAAGGGGACGATGTTGTCCTCGTCCTCGTCCTCTTCTTCCTCATCGGAGAAGCAGTCGTGTTCGCAGCTGTCACACTCGCCCGAGCAGAAATCGTCCGTATCCTCCGGACGGTCGAGATCACAGGTCAGATCCTCGAGATAGCTCAGCTCGTCGCCGATCTCGTCAAGGGCGTCGGCAAAGTCGAGAGAACCGGACTGAAGGTCTTCGATCTCGTGCGCCATGTCGCTCAAAAGATCGGTCAGCGCGGCCCAGAGCTTCCCGTCGCGGGAATCGGGCTCCACGCCCAGGCCTTCGGTCAGACCCTTGAGATAAGCAGCTCTTTCAACGATCGTCATAGCAAGCTCCTTTCTGCCTCAACAGGCTTCCGTGTGGTGGAATACGGACACTTACGCTCTGGACAGATACTCGCCGGTGCGGGTGTCGACCTTGATCTTTTCGCCGCGCTCGATAAAGAGCGGGACCTTGATCTCGGCGCCGGTCTCAAGCGTGGCGGGCTTGGTGGCGTTGGTGGCGGTGTTGCCGGCAAAGCCGGGGTCGGTGTCGGTGACCTCGAGCTCCACGAAGAAGGGGGGCTCGACGTTGAAGACCTTACCCTTGTAGGAGTAGATCGTGCACTCCATGTTTTCCTTGACGAACTTGAAGTTGTCGCCGAGGACGGAAGCGTTCACGGGCTCCTGGTCATAGGTCTCGGGGTTCATGAAGTAGTACAGATCGCCGTCGTTGTAGAGATACTCCATGGTGACGCGGTCGACCGTCGCGTTCTCAAACTTGGCGGTGGGGTTGAAGGAAGTCTCGGTCACGGCGCCGGTGATGACGTTCTTCATCTTGGTGCGGACAAAGGCAGCGCCCTTGCCGGGCTTGACGTGCTGGAACTCGACGACCTGCATGACCTGGCCGTCCATCTCAAAGGTAACGCCGTTTCTGAAATCGCCTGCAGTAATCATAAGGGGAACCTCCCGATCAAAATTTATCTGTTTGAATGGATTAGCTGTATTATTTTACAGTATATCCGCCGCTTTTGCAAGTCTTTTATTGCAGCGCCCGAAAGCTTTAGTTGTTCAGCACGATCAGCTCGCTCTTCGGAGCCTTGGTGATGACCTCGGCGCCGTCCTTGCGGATGATCATCACGTCCTCGATGCGCACGCCGAACTTGCCCGGGATATAGATGCCCGGCTCGGCCGAGCAGAGATCGTTCTCGGCCATCGGCGCCTCGCCGCGCGGGCCGGCCATCGGCGGCTCGTGGATGTCAAGGCCCAGACTGTGGCCGAAGCCGTGGCCGAAGTATTCGCCGTAGCCGGCCTTCTCGATCACGTCGCGCGCGGCCTGGTCGATCAGCTTGCCCGGGATGCCGGAGCGGGCGGCCGCGATGCCGGCCAGCTGCGCCTCGAGCACGGTGTAATAGACCGTTTTCATCTCCTCGGTGGCGTGGCCAACGGCGACGGTGCGCGTCATGTCGGAGCAGTAGCCGTCGGAGAGGCTGCCGAAGTCCATCGTGATAAAGTCGCCGTCGCGGATGACGGTATCGCCCGGCACGCCGTGGGGCATCGAGGTGTTCTTGCCCGTCACGACGATGGGATCAAAGGAATTGCCCTCGCTGCCGAACTTCAGCATATAGTAAACCAGCTCCGCCATGACCTCCTTTTCGGTCATGCCCGGCTTGATGATGTGCAGCACTTCCTCCAGCGCCTTTTCGCTGATGCGCTGGGCGCGGATCATGCTCTCGATCTCCGAAGCGTTCTTCGACGCGCGCAGCGACATCATCAGCCCTCCGGCAGGCAGCAGCGTGCGGCCGAGCAGCTTTTCAAAGGCGGCCCAGCGCGCATGGCTGAGCTTTTCGTCCTCCGCGGCGAGCTTTTCCGCGCCGCTTTCCTTCAGCGCGGCGCTGATCAGCCCGGAGAGACTGTGCTCGCGGTCGAACATCTGTACCTCGCAGCAGCCGCCGGCGATCTTTTCGGCAGCCTCGATATAGCGCGAATCGGTCAGCAGCCAGGCCTTTTCCCGGCCGACCACGACGGCGCCGTCGGTAAAGGCGAAGCCGGTGGCATAGCGCTGGTTCTTTTCGTCGGTAAGGAGGATCGCGTCAAGCCCCTGGCGGGCAAGCGCGTCCTGGATGCGTTTGATGTTGTTCATATTCCTGTCTCCTCTGAAGTTGGCCGCGGGAAGGTCACGACAAAGACCGAGCCCTGCGGTTTATTTTGACCGACGGCAATGGTGCCGCCGTGTGCCAGTACGGCGTCATGAACGATGCTCAGCCCCAGTCCGCTGCCGCCCGAGGCGCGCGAGCGCGCCTTGTCCACGCGGTAGAAGCGGGCAAAGATGTTCAGTCTGTCCTCCTCGGGGATGCCGATGCCGGTGTCCGCCACGGTGAGAAGGACCTTGTCCTCCTCGGCGTTCACCTTTACCTGCACCGAGCCGCCGGGGACGTTGTATTTGACGGCGTTTTCCATCAGGTTGAAAACGATGTGGAACATGTCGTCGGTGTTCGCCATCACGACGCAGCCGTCCGAAAGATCGCAGCGGATCTTCACGTCCTTCTCCGCCGCAAGCGGATTGAGCACGGCGAGCGCGTCCACGGTCACCTGCTTGAGATCGACCGGCTCGGGGATCACCTGCACGCCGTCGTCGAGACGCGACAGGTCGAGCAGCTTTTCCGTCGTGCGCTGCAGCCGCTCGGCCTCGTGGCCGATGTCGGCGGCGAATTCGCGCATCGTCTCGCCGTCCATGCTGCCGCTCTGCACGATGCTGTCGGACAGCAGACGGATCGAGGCCAGCGGGGTTTTCAGCTCGTGGCTCGCGTCGGAGACGAAGCGGCGCCGCTGCTTTTCGGTGTCCTCCAGACGGGCGGTGAGATGGTTGAACTCATTTCCGAGCTCGGTGATCTCGTCGCTGCCGCTCGTTTCAAGCCGGTGGGCATAGTCGCCGCCGGCCACGATGCGGATCGAGCGCACCAGCTCGCGCATGCGCCGCAGCAGCACCGTGGTAAACACCCCCGCGAACAGCAGCGCGACGGCGCCGATGATCAGCGAGATGCGCATCAGGCTGCGCTGGATGTCGGAGATCAGGTCGGCTCGCTCATAGTCCTGCTCGCACAGGTACACCGCGCCGATCATGTTCCCGCGGCTGTACACGGGCACGGCGCAGGAGCTGGAAAACGCCTCGCTCGTGAAATGTGAGCGGAACACGCTCTTGCCGCCGAGCGAGGAGAGGATGTCCGCGATGTCGGTCACGGCGCCGGCCGTGCCGGCGTCGTCATAGACGACGGTACCGTCCTCGCCGGTGACGACCGTACGGGAATAGCCGCCGAGATCGAGCAGCCGCAGCACCTCGCGCACGCTCTCCGGCGCGAGCCTGTCAAGACCCGACAGCGACGAGGCGACGACGGCGGCCTGGCCGGAGATCGCGCTGCGCTTTTCCTCAAAGATCAGATCGCGCGAGCTCGTCAGCGGATAGATGTTGAGGATCACAAGAAAGATCAGCAGCACCGCCGTGATAAAGGCCAGAAGCTGGATGCGAATACTGTGCATTATAAAACACCATTCCTTATAGCCTTCCCCGCTCGCGGGGAAGGTGTCGGACTCTGTCCGACGGATGAGGTCTTTCTTTAAAGCCTTCCCCACTGGGGAAGGTGTCAGACTTTGTCCGACGGATGAGGCCTTTCCTTATAGCCTTCCCCGCTTGCGGGAAAGGGGATCGCATCAGCGGTGGACGAGGTCCGCCGCTGACGGGGGCAGCGCGGATCAGTCAACAAAGTAATAGCCGACGCCCCACTTGGTGATGATGAACTCAGGCTGGGCGGGGTTTTTCTCCAGCTTTTCACGCAGACGGCGGATGTGCACGTCGACGGTGCGCGTGTCGCCCTGGTAGTCATAGCCCCAGACGAGATTCAAAAGACTCTCGCGGCTGTAAACGCGGCCGGGATTGCGCATCAGGAACTCGATGAGATCGAATTCCTTCATCGTCAGCTCCACGCTCTGCCCGTCCTTATAGGCGCTGCGGCGCTCGGGGTCGATGGAGATGTGGCCGCGCTGCAAAACCGCCGACGTGCTCTGCGGCACGGCGATCGAGGCGCGGCGCAGCAGCGCGCGCACGCGGGCCTTGAGCTCGAGAATGTCAAAGGGCTTGGTGACATAGTCGTCCGCCCCGGATTCAAAGCCCATCAGCAGATCGGCGCTTTCGCTGCGCGCGGTGAGCATGATCACCGGCACGGTTGAAAAGCCGCGGATCTCCTGGCAGGCCTGCAGCCCGTCCTTCTTCGGCATCATCAGATCCAGGATGATCAGATCATACCGGTTTTCCCGCGCCATATTGACGGCCGCCTCGCCGTCATAGCAGCAGTCGACGGTATAGCCTTCGCTTTCGAGATTGAACTTGATGCCCTTGACCAGCAGCACCTCATCGTCGACGACCAGGATCTTCATGCCGTGTCCTCCTCTTTTTGGTTGCAATTTGCCCGTACAAACCGTATAATACTAATACTATACCACATTCCGTGAAAAACGGGAGAGCAAAATGAAAAAAAACAAACTGATTCCGCTTATTCTTACGATCTGCCTGCTCTTCGGCACTTTTGCGCCGGCGGCGAGCGCGCTTGACGAGCCCTCGCTTCACAGCGCCAAGGCCGTCGTTTTGGCCGATCTGGATTCCGGCAGACTTCTCTATTCGAAAAACGCCGACGAGCAGCGCTCCCCGGCCAGCCTGACCAAGATCATGACCGTGCTCCTCGCGGTCGAGGCGCTCGAGCGCGGCGAGGTCACGCTTGAGGAAATGGTCACGGCCCAGTCCGACTGTCTCGAGGGGCTGAACACCGACTCGAGCACCTCCGGCATCCAGCCCGGCGAGGTCATGCGCTATCAGGATCTCCTGTACTGCGCGATGGTGCACAGCGCCAACGAGGCCTGCAATGTCCTCGCCCACCGCGTATCCGGCAGTGTCTCGGCCTTTGTCGAAAAGATGAACGAGCGCGCGGCGGAGCTCGGCTGCACGAACACCCACTTTGCCGACCCGAACGGCCTTTCGAACGAGAATCACTATACCACGGCCTATGAGATGTATCTGATCACGCGCGAGGCCATTACCCACCCGCTCTTCGCCGAGATCTGCAACACCCGCGGCTATGACATGCCCGCCACGAATGTCAGCCAGGCGCGCTCCTTCGCCAATTCCAACGCCCTGATCTCGGCCGACTCGGAATACGGCAGCAGCTATCTCTATCCTGCCGCCGCCGGCGTCAAAACCGGCTTTACCCAGCGCGCGGGCTACTGTCTCGTCTCCACGGCGGAGAAGGACGGCGTCCGGCTCCTCGCGGTCGTCATGGGCTGCGACGGCTGGCTCAACGCCGGCATCGACGAGTATGAAAACTTCTCCGATACGATCTCTCTTTACAACTGGGCCTTTGACAACTTCGCCTATCGCCAGGCGGTCTCCACGACGAACGTCGTCACGCGCGTCCAGGTCGAGCTTGCCGCCGACGCGGATTCCGGCGTCAACCTTCGTCCCCAGAACGACGTGACGCTCCTGCTGCCGAAGGATCTCGATCTTGAAAAGCTCGAGCTGCAGACGACGGTCTTTGACGACATGCTTGTCGCGCCGATCGGCGCCGGAACGGTGCTCGGCCGGGCCGAGATCGTGATCGACGGCGTGGATTACGGCCACGTCAATCTGGTCAACGCAGCGGAAGTGGAGCTCTCGCGCAAGGAGTTTATGAACCGCCAGGTCCACGAGATGATCGCACGCCCCTGGGTCATCGTGCTGCTCGTCTTTATCGTACTGCTGGCGGGCGGGTATCTCATCCTGGTGCTGCGCTACCGGGCGCAGCGGCGGAAATACCTGCGCCGCAAGCGCGAGCTGGCCGCGCGCCGCGCCGCGCGGGAGCGCAGCGCCGATCCTCCGCTGCCCGTCGAGAGCACCCAGCGCTTCGCCGCGTACATCGACGAGGAAATGGAAAAGAAAAAGAGACAATAAACGACCAACGGCCGCTGCGGAGAACACGTCCGCGGCGGCCTGACGTATCTCCGCGCGGGAACGGGAGAAAAAAAGAAGTGGATATTTCCTCTTCTCTGTGATATTCTTCAGGCAAATCCCGTCCGAGGGCGGGAGCTTTTTGCGATTTTATCCGCACAGCAGGTGATCTTTATGTGCACGAAACAGGATCTTCGCGAAAACCGCACGCGCGGCGCGATCGCGGCAAACATGCTGCTCGCGGCGGCGAGCCTTTTTGTCAACGGCTTCGGCGTCTATCTCACGATCCAGGCCAACATCGGCGCCGGCCCGTGGGACGTGCTGAATCTGGGACTGTCCAAAACACTCGGCATCCTCTACGGCACGGCCTCGATCTGCGTATCGTTGACCATCCTTGCCATCGACGTGCTCCTGCGCGAGCCGATCGGCATCGCCATGTTCATCGACGCGATCGTCGTGGGCAAGGCCGTGGATTTCTTCAACCGTCTGAACGTGGTGCCTGCCTGCCGCTCGCCCTTCGCCGGCGTGCCGGTCATGATCGCGGGGCTTTTCGTGATGGCCTATACCCAGTTTGCCTATATGTCCGCGGCGCTCGGCTGCGGGCCGCGCGACACGCTGCTGGTCGGTCTGGCCAAGCGTCTGAGCCGGCTGCCGATCGGGGCGGTGAGCATCGCGCTGCTCTCGCTCGCCACGCTCACGGGCTGGCTGCTTGGCGGGCCGGTCGGCGTCGGGACGCTGATCTGCGCCTTCGGCACCGGGCCGATCATGCAATTTGCGTTCCGCACGGTGCGCTTTGACGCGACAAAGATCCGCCATCAGCATTTGACGGAATCGATCAGGATCGTCTTTGCAAAAAAGACGAAGGGCGGCCGAAACTGCGCCGCATAACAAAAACCCTCCTGCAAATACTATCCGTGTCAACAGATAGAAAGGCAGGAGGATTTTTCATATGAAAGCAACCGGAATCGTGCGGCGGATCGACGATCTCGGCCGGGTCGTGATCCCCAAGGAGCTGCGGCGCACCATGCATCTGCGCGAGGGCGCCCCGCTGGAGATCTTCACGGACAAGGACGGCGAGCTGATCTTCAAAAAGTATTCGCCGATCGGCGAGCTGGGCGAGTTTGCCGCCGACATGTGCGACAGTCTCAGAAAAGCCGCGGATCTGCCGGTCGCGGTCTGCGACCGGGACAGCGTCATCGCCGTCGCCGGCGCGGCGAAAAAAGAGCTTGCGGGCAAGAGCGTCAGCGGCGAGCTTGAGCGGATCATGGAGCGCCGCGCCCTTTATCGGCACGCCGCGGCCGCCCCGGCCGTTCCGGCCTGCGGGGACGGGGAGAAATACGCCGTTTCCGTCGCCGCGCCGATCCTTTGCGAGGGCGACGTGGCCGGCTGCGTGCTGTTCCTGTCGCCGGACGGCGTCAAGGGCGGCAGCGAGGCGGAGGAAAAGCTCGCCCGCGCCGCGGCTCACTTCCTCGGCCGCCAGATGGAGGGATAAGAGAGCCGTGCGGCCAAAGCCTCCCTTGTGCAAAGGGAAGCGGCCGGGCGCAGCGAGGGCGGAGGGATTGCTGTCTCGCTTTTGCGTACAAAGTTGCTGCCAACCCCTCAGTCAGCCCACGGGCTGACAGCTCCCCTTGCAGGGGAGCCATGACGGCCGCGCCATCATGCCTTCCCCGCGCACGGGGAAGGTGCCCCGGTTCGCAAACCGGGGCGGATGAGGTCTCCGAAAAGAGTCTCGGGAACAGACCTCATCCGTCAGCATGTGCCTCGCTGACAGCCCCCTTTGCACAAGGAGGCCTTGCAGCGGGGCTTTCGGTCAGGCGATGGCGCTGAAATCCACCATATCCAGAGCGACATTGATCTCATCGTCGCTCAACTCCGGCTGGCGGATATGCAGCGTCACGAAAGCGTTGTCCAGATAGACATAGGCATACATATCCTCATCCTTCTGCATGACCGTCAATTCTGTTCCGTCGGGGGTCGTGTGGCTCCGCACCGAAAAAGCTTCAGCATCTTTGACTTCGTCGTAGATCTCAAATCCGCTTGAGAGCGTTCCGTAAGGGGAGCAGTAGAGATAGCAGCTTGTCCCGCCGTTTTCCGCGTCGCCTGTCAGAAAGAAGTTGACAGCAAAAGTCCCTTCGTTGAAGTAATAGAATTTTTCATAAGCAGCGGGCTCGGTGCGGAAAAGACGGCCGCCTCCGGCGCAGACCTCGTTGATCTTCGCCGTGATCTCCTCGCGGCTTGCGTATTGCGTAAAAGCGCCGTAATTCTGGTACACCACCTTCCGCGCCTTGCGCAGCTTCAGGCCATGGCTTGCCGCGATGCTCTCAAGCTTCTCCGCCATCTCCTGCGAGAGGATCTGATAATTGTAGTCATAACCATACAAAGGGGGATTGTTGAGAACGGCCTGTTTATATGTCTCGTTCTGATCGTATTCCGCCTGTGTCGCCGTGCGGCGCTCGATTTCCCGAAAGCCGTCGTAATAGCCGAGAAGATTCCCGTCTTCGTCATAGCTCGCTGAGATGGGGGCGTAAAAAATCACCGTCCAGGTGCCGTCCCCATTATCCTCGCATCCATCACAAACGCAGTCGTCCGGCCATACGAAGACGTCTGGCTGAAAAATCCCGTTGCTCTTGCGCCAGGTATCCCATTCCGCCCAAGCCTCGGTGGAATTGTCGATTTTCCGGCGGATCTCAGCGTCCATCTCCTCCGGCACCTCCTGCGGCTGGGTAAGCGACAAAAGCCCGCTGTCGGGGATGTCCGCCAAAGCGGAATCTTTTATGAACAGTGCCCGGATTCCGAAGAGCCCCGCGGCATAAGCCGCTGTCCCAAGACCCAGAATCAGCGCCGCGGCCAGCGCAAAGGTGATGATGCGCTTTCTTGCGATGTGCCGCGGCGCTTCTTCCACCTTATAGCCGAGCAGTGCGCGGGCGCTTTCCAGATGCTCGTCTTTTATGTCGTTTATGGCAAAAAGTGTGTTCTCACTGTTTAGCATAATCCTTCCTCCTTCAGTTGCCTGAGCAGCTTTTTTCTTGTGCGGTGCAGCATGGATTTGATCTTGCTTTCCGTAAAGCCGCTCTTTTCCGCGATCTCCGCAAGCGGGGCGAGATACCAATACCGGGCGAGAAAGACATCACGCTCGGTTTTGTCAAGGCCGTCAAGCAGCCGACGTACCGCCCTGTTCAGCTCGCGGAGTTCGAGCTGCTTTTCCGTGTCGGCGCCGGAATCCAGCGTTCCGGCCAACTCGTCCAAGGCGGCGGCAAGCTCCCCGCCGCCGCGCTTGAGCGCGCTTCCGCTACGCAGCCGAGTCAGGGACAGCCAGCGGGTCAGCTTGGCGAGATAGGGCGCAAGCATCGTCGGCCGGTGCGTGGGCATGGAATTCCACGCGTGCAGGTACGTATCGTTGACGCATTCCTCGGCGTCGGCGCTGTTCGCCAGAATGTTGTAGGAGATCGTGCGGCAGTATTTTCCGTATTTCGCCGCGGTTTCCTCGATGGCCTGCTCGGAGCGCGCCCAATAAAGATCAACGATTTTGGAATCTTCCATTCAGTTTTCTCCTTTCTGAGGACCCTCGCTGTATAAAAAGCGTTCTGTGCGGAAAAGTTGCGGAATATTTTTACGAAGCGCAGAGCTGCAGGAAAAGCGAGGCAGCGCAAAGCCTCCCTGTGCCGTAACCTTTTGAAACTTTTTTCGCAAAAGGTGCCGAAAAGCCCTTGACTTTCGCCAAAATCCCGGTATAATAATATGGCCTGTCCGAAATGACGGGTAAATTTCCTTGCTCCCGACAATGAGCGGGGGCCAAATGACCAGAAGGAGGTGCAACCATGGCAAAAGCAAGCGAAAAGTACGAGGTAATGTACATCATCAACCCCAACCTCTCCGAGGAGGAGACCGCGGCGGTCGTTGAGAAGTTCAAGGCACTTGTTGAGGCTAATGGTACGCTCGACGAAATCGAGGAGATGGGTAAGCGCAAGCTCGCTTACGAGATCAACTACATTTCCGAAGGCTACTATGTCCTCATGAAGTTCACCAGCGGACCGGAGTTCCCGGCCGAGCTGGACCGTATCCTCGGTATCACCGACGGCATCCTGCGTCGTCTGATCACCATGCGCGCGGAATAAGGAGAGACACATGCTCAATCATATCACGATCATGGGCCGCCTTACCCGCGATCCGGAGCTCCGGATGACCCAGGCCCAGACCCAGGTCGCGTCCTTCACGCTCGCTGTCGACCGCGATTTCGGCGGCCGCGACGGCGCTGAGAGACAGACCGACTTCATCGACTGCGTCGCATGGCGCCAGACCGCCGAGTTCGTCAGCAAGTATTTCACCAAGGGCCGCATGGCAGTCGTCTCCGGACGTCTGCAGAGCCGTAAATGGGAAGACCGTGACGGCAACAAGCGCACCAGCTGGGAAGTCGTCGCTGACAACGTCTACTTCGGCGACAGCCGCCGCGACGGCGCAGAATCTACCGACAGCCGCCCCAGCTATTCCAGCAGCTACGAAGCCCCGAAGAGCAGCCCCAAGGCCGCTTCTCCCTTTGAAGAGCTGGAAGGCGACGACGGCGAATTACCGTTCTAATTCTTAGAAGGAGGATACAGCTTTGGCTTTCGATAAAAACAACCCCAAGAACCACAAGCGCAGAAAAGTCTGCCAGTTCTGCGTCGACAAGGCCACCTTTATCGACTATAAGGACACCGCAAAGCTTCGTCACTACCTGTCCGAGCGCGGCAAGATCCTGCCCCGCCGTACGACCGGTACCTGCGCGATGCATCAGCGCGAGCTGACCGAGGCGATCAAGCGCTCCCGCCAGATCGCTCTTCTGCCCTACGTTCTGGACTGATTATCTCGATACAGAAACGTCCCTTCCCGGTTGGGAAGGGACGTTTTTGTTTTTTGTTCTCTTCGCTCAGCGAAGCTCCGCCGCCTCGCGCAGATAGTCCTCCAGCACGCGCTCGCTCGCCGCGGCGACGATCGAGCTCTTCTCCGCGGAAAAGCAGAGCGCCTCGCCGTCGGCCCTGCGGCACACGCCGCCGGCCTCCTCGACGATCAGCGCACCCGCCGCGTAATCCCACAGCGAAAGGCTCAGCTCGAAATACAGCCCCGCGCGCCCCGCGGCCACGCTGGCGAGATCCAGCGCCGCCGTGCCCTCTCGCCGCACGTCAAGGCTGCGGTCGAACATCCGGCGCGCCAGCGCAAAGGTCTCGTCCGAAAGCTCCGGGTTATACGGCGCGGTGCCAAAGCACACCACGCTGTTTGCAAGCTCGTCCGCCGCGGTGCGGATCGGGCTGCCATTCAAGAAAGCGCCCGCGCCGCGCACGGCGTGGAACATCTCGTCAAGATAAGGGTTATAGATCGCCGCGGCCTGCACCACGCCGTTTTCGGCATAGGCCACGGACACGCAGCTGTGCGAAAAGCCGCGGACAAAGTTCATCGTGCCGTCGATCGGGTCGATGATAAACAGCTGTGCGGCGTCAAGCGACTCCTGCTCGTTCATCTCTTCACAGAAAAAGTGCGCCTCCGGCAGCGCGGCGCGCAGATTCCAGATCACAAGCTGCTGCACGGCGCGGTCATATTGGGTCACGACGTCGCGCGCGCCGCTCTTGGTTTCGGTCATCACGCCCTTCGCGTGCAATATAAGCTCGCCGGCCTTGCGCTCGGCCTCCTGTATGGCAAGACAGATCTCTTCGAGCGTCATCATCAATCCCCGTCCTTTTTTCAAGCATGGATTCAGTATAATGACTATAAGATGGCGAAAAACGAAATTGTTTTTCGCCGCGCCGCTTTGCGGCGCAGCAAAACAGCATGGCTGTTTTGCCATATATTCATTGCAATGAACATCATGCGAATGATTCATAGAATCATTCGCCGCCAAACTTGTCATTTGGCGGCGAAATCAATCGTATACGCAATTGATTTCGCCATCCGATGATCATTATAGCACGCCGCGAGGGCGAAAGAAAGAGGGGGCGCCATAAAATTCTATCCCCACGAAAGGCGGCGGAGAAAGCAAAAGCGTCTTTTCGGCGGTGCTGCAGAGGCGTATTTCTTACCGGAAAGTTACCGCCCCGTGACAAAACAAAGTCCTTCAAATGGGACAGTGGCTTGTGCTATACTGTCAGCATAGAGCAAAACGGAGGGATCTTTATGCCCAGATCGCAGAATCAAAAATTAAAGCTTTTGTATCTGATGCGCTATCTGCTGCAGAACTCCGACGAGGCGCATCCCGTCGGCATCGCGCAGATGGTCGACGAGCTTGCCGCGCACGGCATCGCCGCTGAGCGCAAGAGTCTGTACGCCGACCTTGACGCGCTGCGCGAATTCGGGCTGGACGTCGTGCAGGCGCGCGGCAAGACCGTGGGCTATTACATCGGCACGCGCGAGTTTGAACTGCCGGAGCTCAAGCTGCTGGTCGACAGCGTCCAGTCGTCCAAATTCATCACCCAGAAAAAGACGCTCGCCCTGATCCGCAAGATCGAAGGCCTTGCCAGCGCCCACGACGCCGTGCTGCTCCAGCGCCAGGTCTATGTCCGCAACCGGGTCAAGAGCATGAACGAGAGCGTCTATTACAACGTCGACGAGATCTCCTCGGCCATCACGGGCGACAAGAAGATCCGCTTCCGCTATTTTGAATACACCGTCGACAAGGAGCGGCGCTACCGCCACGACGGCGCGTATTACGAGGTCAGCCCCTGGGCACTGATGTGGGACGACGAAAACTATTATCTGCTGGCCTTTGACACCGGCACCGGCACGATCCGCCACTATCGCGTGGACAAAATGGCGCAGATCTCCGCGTGCGAGACTTTCCGCGACGGCAAAGAGGCCTTTGCCAGGCTCGACATGTCGGCCTATTCCAAGACCGTCTTCGGCATGTTCGCCGGCGAGGCCGAGACCGTCCGCCTCCGCTTTTCCAACCGTCTTGCAGGCGCGGTGATCGACCGCTTCGGCCGCGACGTCATGCTCATCCGCGAGGACGACGAGCATTTCTCCGTTACGATCAGCGCGGTCGTCAGCCCGCAGTTTTACGCCTGGGTCTTCGGCTTCGGCGCCGAGGCGGAGATCCTCTCGCCCGCGCATGTGCGCAAAGGCATGGCCGACATGGCGCGCGAAGTGACGGAGAAGTACGGAAAGTAACCCGGCGAGCAGAGAGAACGTCTCCCTCACAAAGAGGGCGCGAAGAGAGAGGAAACAAAATGGCACAGCGAACGATCCATTATCTCATCGGGGAGGACCTGATCGGGCTCGGCATCCGCGATGTCGACCGCTTTCGCATCGGCAACGTCCTGCCGGACGCGATCGAGGACCTTGTCTTCCGCAATCTGACGCACTATCAGGTCGACACGGAACTGGACGGCAAAAGCGTCCGCTATTCCGACTTTGAGCGCTTCCGGCGCGAGTTTGCCCCGCTTGTCGAGACGGACGATCTGTATCTCGGCTATTACATGCACCTCGTCGAGGACGCCTGCTACCGCATCTTCTGGCACAAGGTGCGCCTGTTCGACCGAAACATGACGCGCGAAAAGGTCGCGGTTCTGCACAACGACTATCACCTGCTCAACGCCTATATCGTCTCGCGCTACCATATCCGGGACGAGCTTGTCATGCCCGCGCGCTTTTCGGGCGAGCCTATCAACCGCATCTATCCCTTCCTGCTGGAGGATTTCCTCGCCGAGATGCGCGGCGACTTTACCGAGCACCCCGAGGGGAAGACCGTCTATATGACCGAGGCGCTGCTCGAGGAGTATCTTTCGGACGCGATGGACGTCTGCCGCGACGCGCTGCGCCGTATCCTCGCGGGCGGCGAGCCGGTCGACCCCTTGAGCCTGACCTGGTGAGCGCCCGCCGGTCTTGACATAAACCGCAGGAAGAGATTATACTTGCCTCAGGCAAAAAGCCAAAAAAGGAGAGAACAAGATGAAAAAACTGACAAGTATCCTGCTGCTGATTGCGATGCTGCTGGCGCTGACGGCCTGCGGTGCGGCCGGAAAAGCGGAAGACACCGCCGCCGCGGACAAGCTCAAGGAAGCGGCGCAGAAGGTCGAGGAGGCCACCGCTGCGGCTGAGGAAGCCGCTCTCGAGGAGGAGACTGCTGCGGAAGCCGCCGAGGCCGCTCCCGCGGAGGAAGCGGAAGAAACCTATGAAGCGGAAGAAATGATCGGCGAGAAGAGCGGAAACAGCTATGCCAACGAGACGCTCGGCATCCGCGCGGAGTTCTCCGACAACTGGACGATCCTGGACGACGAGCAGACGGCTCAGATGCTGGGTCTCGTGGCGGACAACTTCTCGGAGGTCGATCTGGCCGAGCAGCTGCGCGAAAGCGGCTCGCTCTATGACCTGTACGCGATGACGGTGGATCAGAGCGGCGACAATGTGAACGTTGTGATCGAGGATCTCGGCGTCGTCAACGGCATCATCATCGACGAGAAGAAATATCTTGAGATCGCGGAAAGCCAGCTTGAAACCACCTTCGCCCAGATGGGCATGACGGACGTCACGCTTGACAAGGGAACGTATTCCTTTGCCGGAAAAGATCACGTCTCCGTCCTGATCTCGGGCAATTACAACGGCGTTCCCGTATACGAGCGCATGGTGCTTCTCAAGACCGGCAACTACATGGGCGTGGTCACGGCCTTCTCGCTTGATACGGCGCGTCTGGACAACATTATGGGTTGCTTTACGGCCTACGAGGGATAAAAGCCGACCGACAGATGACAATAAAAAAAGACGGGATAACCCGTCTTTTTTTATTGGTTGGTATCGTCCTCTTTCGGCGGAGCATACAGCTTTCCGATCGCGTCAAAGCCCTGCGGGCAGTAGGTGACGGAGGAAATGCGCCGTTTCGGCAGACCGTATTTCGCGCTGTAGCCGAAGAGATTGATATAGCGGTCAAGGTCGTCCTCCTCGTCCGCCATCGCGCACAGCAGCTCATAGGTCGCGTGCGTGTCGTCGATGGCGCGGTGCGTGTTCTGGGAGACGAGCGCATAGGTCTCCACCGCATCGGCGAGCCGGTGGGGATAGGGACGCCTGTCCTTATAGACCGTCAGCGCGTCGAGAAACCGCACGCCCTTGAGCGTCCCGGCAAGGCCGTAGGCGTCGAGCAGATAGTATAAAAACACCAGATCGAACTGGGCGTTATAGGCGGCAACGAGCGTCCGGCCGTGGCCGAGCATGTCCGCCAGCGCACGGGCAGCCTCGTTTTTCCCCACGCCGCCGCGCAGCATTTCCTCGGTGATGCCCGTGAGGTCCGTGATCTTGTCCGGCAGCCGCTTTCCGGGCGAGAGACGGATGAACTCGTCATACTCCTCCGCCTCGCCCGCGGCCGTCACGCGCAGCAGCGCCAGCTCGATCACCTCGTCGCTGCGCGGGGAAAAGCCGGTCGTCTCGGTGTCGAGCACGACGATCGAATCAAATTGTGCAAACAGGGAATCCAGCACTTCTCTATCTCCGAACAATGTGTCTTATGAGTATACGGCGGCCATGTCGGCAAGAGCGAATCCCGTGAAAATTTTAGCCCTGATGAAGATGTTTTTTTGCAGGAATACTTTGTGTATTTCAAGAAAAAACAGCAAAATCAGGGCGGAAATTATCCGGGAGGCGCCGAAGACGATATGACCGCCGTATACTCCCTACTTGATGATCTCGTTGACCTTGGCCTCGACCTTGCGGGCAACATCCTCGGGCACGATGCCGGTCTTGACGACCTTGTCAAAGATCTCGCCGCAGCTCTTCTTGTTGAACAGCTTGACGGGGTACTTCAGCAGCTGGGGCGCGTATTCCTTGATGACGGCGGCGGTCTTTTCGTTGTCGAAAAGCTCTTTGACGGTAAGACTTCTGAAATCCATGACAAAGCTCCTTTTCTGTTGAGATGCTTTCATTATACCGCAAATGCGCGGGGAATCCAGTCTTTTTTGTGAATAAAAGCTCCGGGGCTGCTTGAACAGCCCCGGAGCCGCGTTTATTTTTTCTTTTTCCCGAAAATGCCGCCGAGCCCGGAGAAGCCCCCGTCATATTCGCCCATCGAGGCGGCGAACTGGCGCAGCAGCTCCTTCTGCGAACCGGTCAGTCCCTTGGGCACCTTGATGTTCACGGTGACGAACTGATCGCCGCGCCCCGAGCCGCGCAGATAGGGGATGCCCTTGCCGCGCATGCGGAAGGTAGTGCCGGGCTGCGTGCCCTCGGGGATCGTGAGCTTGACGTTGCCGTCGAGCGTGGGCACCTCGACCTCGGCGCCGAGCACCGCCTGGGCATAGGAGATGTCCTGCATCAGCAGCACGGAGTTGCCGTCGCGCTCGAAGCGGGCGTGCGGACGCACGATCACGCCGACGAGCAGATCGCCGGCCGGGCCGCCGTTCACGCCGTCGTTGCCCTGGCCGTGCAGCGAGATGGCCTGGCCGTCGTCGATGCCGGCGGGTATGTTCACGCTGATCTTGTGCTGCCGGCGGACACTGCCCATTCCGCGGCATGTCTTGCAGGGCTGGTGGATGATCTTGCCCGTGCCGCGGCATCTCGAGCACGGCGCGGTCGACTGCGCCATGCCGAAGGGCGTGCGCTGGGTGGTACGTACGGTGCCGCTGCCCTTGCAGTCGGGGCAGACCTCCGGCGTCGTGCCGGGGGCGCAGCCGGTGCCCTTGCAGTCGGCGCACTTCTCCACGCGGCCGACCGTGACCTCCTTCTTGCAGCCGAAGGCCGCCTCCTCAAAGGAGATGTTCACGCTGGCGCGCAGGTTGTCGCCGCGGCGCGGCGCGTTGGGATTGCTGCGCGTGCCGCCGAAGCCGCCGCCGAAAAAGCTTGAGAAAATATCGCCCAGATCGCCGAAGTCGCCAAAGCCCTCAAAGCCCGCGCCGCCGAAACCGGCGGAGGGGTCGAACGCGGCGTGGCCGTACTGGTCGTATTTCGCGCGCTTGTCGTCGTCCGAGAGGATCTCATAGGCCTCGTTGATCTCCTTGAACCGCTCCTCACAGGCCTTGTCGCCGGGGTGCAGATCGGGGTGATTTTCCTTGGCAAGCCGTCTGTATGCTTTTTTGATCTCTTCGGCGCTCGCGCCCTTCTGCAGGCCGAGCACCTCGTAATAATCGCGTTTTTCTGCTGCCATTGTATCCTCACATGCTGCGGTCATAAAACCGCTCTTTGAGGCGGAGAGTTCTCCGCCTCAAAGAATGAAATGTTAATGATTCTGCTCTTCACAGCCCGCCTCCCCCTTTCGGGAAGGCCTTGGCGTCTTACTTCTTATCGTCGTCCACGACGGTGTAGTCGGCGTCGTAGTAGTCCTGGCCGCCCTGCTGGCCGCCCTGCGGACCGCCGGCCTGGGAGGGATCAAAGCCCTGAGCGCCCTGGGGGTTGGCCGCCTGGTACATCTTCTCGCTGACCTTGTAGAAGGCCTGGGTCAGCTCTTCGGTCGCGTGCTTGATGGCCTCGGTGTCGGTGCCGGTCAGCGCGGTCTTGAGCGCCTGGAGCTTGCTTTCGACCTCGCCCTTGTCGGCCGGGTCGAGCTTGTCGCCCATCTCGGCGAGCGTCTTCTCGGTCTGATAGACCATCTGGTCGCCGGCGTTGCGGGTGTCGACCTCGTCCTTGCGCTTCTTATCCTCGGCGGCGTACATCTCGGCCTCCTTGACGGCCTTGTCGATGTCCTCCTTGGACATGTTGGACGAAGAGGTGATCGTGATGTGCTGCTCCTTGCCGGTGCCGAGATCCTTGGCCGAGACGTTCACGATGCCGTTGGCGTCGATGTCAAAGGTGACCTCAATCTGCGGCACGCCGCGGCGCGCCGGGGCGATGCCGTCGAGCTGGAAGCGGCCGAGGCTCTTGTTGTAGGCTGCCATCTCGCGCTCGCCCTGCAGGACGTTGACCTCAACGGAGGTCTGGTTGTCCGCGGCGGTGGAGAAGACCTGGCTCTTGCGGGTCGGGATCGAGGTGTTGCGCTCGATCAGTCTGGTGCAGACGCCGCCCAGGGTCTCGATGCCGAGGGACAGCGGGGTCACGTCGACGAGGACGATGCCCTTGTTGTCGCCGGAGAGCACGCCGCCCTGAATGGCCGCACCGATGGCGACGCATTCATCGGGGTTGATGCCCTTGAAGCCTTCCTTGCCGACCAGCGACTTGACCATGTCCTGAACAGCCGGGATACGGGTCGAGCCGCCGACCAGCAGCACCTTGCTGATGTCGCTGGGCTGCAGGCCGGAGTCGGACAGGGCC
>Ga0247611_10002324_pt1 | contig 30962 bp, 32 predicted proteins | sample 177DNAGHGhighgp2_FD_192422 | JGI IMG/M metagenome (GOLD analysis project Ga0247611, IMG submission 192422) | Sheep rumen microbial communities from Palmerston North, Manawatu-Wanganui, New Zealand - 1770 DNA GHGhigh gp2 | ecosystem: Host-associated > Mammals > Digestive system > Stomach > Rumen... | reverse complement strand
CTGTACGGTGGAGTTCGTTCTCGATGACTCCCTATTGAGTCACGAGACCTATCATCTTGTAATAGTCAACGTCAATCACCAGAAGTCACCCAGTGATGTAAAGGTACGAGACACCATCATCGCCATTATAGACGAGTTCTTCGTTGAGAACAATACAACCCTGCTCTATATCTGCGAGACAGGAGATAAGAAGCAGGCTCTTCGCAATCGACTATTCGAACGTTGGTTCTCCACTTATGAGCGTAAGGCACAATACACGTTTGTTGCCTCCTCTCTCAAAGACGATGAAGGCATTGAGAACTATGCGGCTATTATTGTTCGTAACGACAATCCAGACCTCAGTGCAATTGTAGCAGAGTTCACCACGACAATATCCTTGCTCAGCACGAAGCCGTGATGTCAGGGACCTATCCCTTATACGTACCAGATTGGGACGTTAACATTCCAAGTTCGCTAGGCAACAAAATGGTGCTGCAAAAGCAGATTCAATCGCTAACTGGTTGGGTACTTTCAGTAATCACTTGACTCATGGAAGACCAATTCCAATTAGTGAGGCTCAAGCACAAGGACTAACAGTATCTCCATTGGAGGGTGACCAAGATTTACAAGAAAAGGTTCTTTCCGTATTTCACGCATCAATTGTAACTTTTGAGGTTACAAATTGTGTGAAAATAATTGAAAATCAAAATGGAAAGGGTACATTTATTACAGTAAATCGAAAATGAAGATCAAACCACTAATTCTTGATAGCGGCAAGTACCTCACAGTCTTCCGTATAGTTACTACACAGCCAGTATGATCGCAAAAGACAAACGGAAGAAATATCCATCATGAGCGAAGTAAGCGAAGCGATACAAGCGAAGTGCCTCGCCTTTGGCGACAGAGTAATCAAGTTGAATGATTATCTCCTGAGCCAAGCAGCGATGGAGCATGAGAATTATAAGAAGTCAAAGATTAAATATCAGTAAACTCGGTGAAGCTAATCAGCAAGCTATTCTTGAGAGATTAAAAAGAGCCCAAGAGCTAAACCTTCTTGACTTTAAGGTTGATGAAGACATTTTCAAGCATACAAGTGGTTTTGACAAGAAGGAGAAATATTATGGGTCTGTTTATGAGTTGCGTGTTAGGGAACCCAAAGAGATACGAATCTACTTCCAATATGTAGATAATATGTATTACGTCTTGTCAATGGGCGGTAAAGGCACTGATCAAAATGCAGATATTGCCCAGGCTTTCGACAGAATCAAACAGATAAGGCAATTATAACATGATAACAACAGATATTGACAAATGGCTTGATGCCTTGTCGCTGGATGATCATTATGATATTTATGATTTGTACACGACAGTTTCTTCGGAGATGAATATGAACTTGTTTCATATCAGTATCAATGAGAACTATCCGCGACGATTGTTCATTATACCTGTTGCACAGGATATGGATACATTGATGTTGACTGATAAGTCAAAACCCGTGTTCATCCGTAAATTTCAAGATAAGTTCTGTGGAGGCGAGGATTGTGAATCATATTTCTCTATAGAAGTTGAGAAGGAAAAGGATAAGAAGAAATAATCAAAGAGTTCCAATAGAATTTTGCGATGTTTGAACTAGATATAATCAAAAGTGAGTTAAGTCTAGAATTGCTGCGTGGACTATGCGACATGTCGAATAGTAGAATTGCAGGATTTATCCTATATACACGTAAGCATGCTAATATAGTGAAAATTCTGAAAGACGACGATTATTGGTGTAGCTTGGACGAGATTTCGGGACCTAACTGGCCCATATTTGCTGTTCGGCCGCTCGAATCAAGATATTGCTCACGTAGAGGAAGTCCTATTCCTGGTACAATCAGTATGATGGTGCCGACATACCATGAGCCAAATGCTAATAGAAGAGTTTTGAAGTATTTCGGGTTAGAAGAGTCTGGTCATTTGCCCTGTTTTATTGTCTTTATGTGGGATGATAACAATCAATTGTGCCAAATAGACTGGAAAATCGATGATTATTCAGTAGATACGGCATATAATTCAATAAAAGAAGTCGTTGATTTGATATCAAAAGCAGAACAAGAGATTCTTCCTGAATATAAGATGTCAACAAGCGTCTTTCGTCAGGTTAAATCGGAAATAGAAGGTAGTAAGTTCCGAAAAAGTCTTTTGCGAATATGCAAGGGTTGTGAAAATGGCATATCTTTGATGGGAAGTGTTGCATCTTTGGTAAAATGAGAATATTGCGGAGATGACGCAGTATCGGATGAAGTATTTGCAGGAGAGGGATGCTGAAGGCTGGGCATGATGAGATACAGAAGACGGAATACTATGACAACAATGGTTGTCCGAGTTATATAAGATAAGAAAACTCTACTACTGCTGTGAAGCAGCACTCTCGTTGAAATACAATTTCATAGAAAGTAATTTGTTTAAATGAACATGGGCAGGGCTCTAGAAACCCTCGTAAGATGATGAATCCTGAAATCCTGCCCTTTTGAAAAGAAAACAATTATGGCTGTGAATATCATATTTAGGAAATTCTACCATACGACGCCGGAGGCGGTAGAGGTGACGTATGAGAATGAGGAGCAGATAGCTCAATATATCAATTCTGTGTATAAGGATGTCACGGAGCGCTTGAAAAGCAAGCGTGAATATGATTTCACGGATAAGACCTATGATGCTGCGAAGACTCTGAAGGACATGCTTAGTGAGGTAATTAATACCGAGACTCGTAATGCAGCATGTCAGTTCCTGGCAGGAAAGTTGAAATATAGTGAAGACGAAAAAGAAAAGATAATCTCGAAAACAGGTAAGGAGATTCAGAGAGGCCTCCTGCTATTCCTTTATGCTGAGGATGCAGGACAACATAAGTTGATTATAACAAAGGCAGATGACACTTCTATTATTGAAAATGGTTCTGGAACCTTGAGGAACGGAGTTCCTAAGAAGAAAAGGGTGTTTAAGTCGTTTGTTGTTGATGTGGCAAAGGATGCAGATGGGAACTATGTTTTCACAAATCTGTTTATTTACGACTCCATGACATCCCAGTCACAATACTGGTGGCAGGACTTTCTACTTTTAGAAGAGCATTTAAAGAACGACCAGAACACGACACGTGCGTTACAGACTATCAATGCGAAAATATTGAATTATGTCCAAAAGAAATCACCAGCAGATTATCACAATTTGAGTCATATAGTCTATGCGACCTTTAATATGGATGGTGAATATGACAATGAAGTGTTTGCCAACGACGTGATAGGCAACTACCAGCCCGTATCAACCAAGGTCGATATTGAGGAACTGAAAAGGCGCGCAACAGAAATGCCGTCCACAGGTAAATTTGACCCAAAGTTCCGGAAGGATGTAAAGGCCGCACGCAGCTATAAGAAAGAGACCGTAGAACTGACAGACAATATTGATCTTGTACTGAAAGCCCCAACAGCCCAGACAATGAATGACATACGTGCTTATACTAGGGGTGGTGCAAAATATATAGAGATAAGAACAGATAAAGGGTATGACCGGTTTCATGTACCACAAAATAACCCTCAGCTATGAAGCTATATAAGGCAATCATAAAAGCCTTAACAGGGGCAGAAACAGGAACAACGGAAGTTGAGGAAAAAGGCCGCTTTACGGTCACTAAGGCTTTTACATGCCCTGTCCAGCCTGACAAAGCGGAGTTGATAAGACTGGCAGGTCTACTGCCACCAAGAGACAGTGTACAACTCTCTTTGCACCAGGCGACCCCGATATGCCAGATTTCAGATATTGCTTCGGGCGTTGATGATTTGATAGAGAAACTTAGTGATACAATATATCAAGGAGAAGAACTGACAGTAAAACTCCAAATAGATAAAGATACAAATAACGGAATCATCTCGGTTTATGATTATCAGAAGTTTAGCGACTATCTTGCTGGACTCAATCTGTTAGATTTCTTGAATTTCTTTTCCGAATGGTTTCATCAGGGAACTATCACGTTCGAGGTGTTTGATGAAAATCAGCACGAGTGGAGTACGGGAACAAGCCTTTTCAGAAGTAATAAGAGTCAGTCACAACCATCAGCATACCCAGCTGAGAAAAGACAAAACATATTAAAGCTTAGAGAACGACTTTGCCACTCAGAAAAAACTTTTGATACAATTATACCTCAGGATTTCATTATAACGCAGGGGAAAGATACTAATGATGAACTACAAAAGGCTTTTCAGCGAGTATCACTAATATTCCTGATGATGCATCTTTTTGATTATTCATCATTGTCGACCGAAGACTATCGTTTCAAACTATGCGGTTATAAAACTCATGCAGGTATCATCAGTACTAAAAGCGTTAAAGACATCAAACACTGTCTCGGTGATTATGCAGACCTGTATAACATCTTTAAATGGTGTTATGAATATGGACAGAAAGATGAGAAGATTTCGATAGCTCGGAATGTCTTATCACTGAATATGACGTATGAGAATGATCCAGACGGTGAGTTCTCGTTAGAAAAGGATGTATATGAAACAGTAAAGTCCAACTATGAGTTCTTTGAACGCGACCATATACGGCAGTATGTGGAATTACATGCCAAATTGAACGAAACAATATTGAGTTTGGAAGAGAAGATAATAGGATGCGTAAACAAATATATCAGTGAATTCAAAGCAGGCTTGTTTGTTATAGCCTCATTCCTGATATCTTCATTTGTGTTGCGTTTCATTAATAAGGCTGAATCTTTAACACCAACTATACTTTGGATTTCTCTAATCATCATTGCGATATATGTCATTTCATTCCTTTATACAAGTTGGGAGACAACGAAGGCCATATCGAACTATTCAGATTCGTTTGATTCTTTGAAACGACGTTATAGGGACATATTATCTCATAAGGAACAAATAGAATTGTTTGGAAATGAGGAAGTCTATGAACATGGAAAAGGAATTGCATTTGCAGAACAACGTGTTAAGAATTATAAGAGAGCGTGGTTGACAACCTCAGGTATATTAGTTGTAGGTGTTATTTTAGGCTTATTAAATTGCTGACAGCAATGACATGGGAACAATGGATAATGCTGATACCTATTGTAAGTCGTGATGTAATCTTTTCTATAGGAATAGCGAGTTAATTGAAATATAATTAGTAACTTTGCACCCTAAATGATGAGGTCGATGGGACCTTTGAGATGAATATTCTAGTCATAAAGCGACTGAAAATCAGAGCGATATGATGGGGATGGAGCATGAGAATGATAGTTTAGGGCGCGACACAAGGATGTGTGGTGACCCCATATCTTGGCTTTCGAGGAGAGTGACTTGCTCTCGTTAACTCATGGTTAAAGTAGAGTGGGAGCGGTTAAAGATTGAAATCTTAGATTAACAGATTTAGAATTAAAATTGAGACTATGCGTATAACATATTATAACTCGAATCCAGTACCTGTTGAATATACGGAAGAGGAGATGAAAGAGAAGGTTCTTGCTTTTATTAAAAATGTAGAGAGGGAATTTTCTTTTAGAACGCTGAGCAACTTTATTGTTCAAACAGCAATGAATGAACAGAAAGTGAAAGATGCAGCCCATACCCAATATAGTAGTAACGAAATGGATCCACTCTCTTCAATTCAATTAAGTAAAATTTTATGGGACTTGATATGGGATAAGAAAGTTTTCATAGCCTTTGGAGAGAACCCATATATGGCTCATTACGCAGGTGATACAAGATTTGTTGCGGTAAAATAGTTTCAAAAAAGTACTATGATTAAGCAATATGTTGTAAACGTTGGTGATTTCTTGAATGACAAGAACGTCGCTAGCGTGCTAATAAATCAGATGCTCATAGTCGTAAAGAAAGTTGAGCAACTCGAAAAGTATATGGACAGGCTCAGGCAACACTTAAATGTTATTCGCCCAGAGCTGATGATGGTTGTAGAGACAGAATACGTCGATGCAGTTTTCAGGGATACCTATTATAATTACTTTTCAACAAAGTTAAAACCCTATTATCGAAATTGTGTTAGATTGTCGTTCTTTGAGCCCAGGTTTAAGACAGTAGAGGAATATTTACAGTTACAAGAGGAAGAAATTCAACAACTTTATCTTGGTTTTATGGTACTGCGTCCCATAGGTAAGTGTATTGGCAGAAATATTATATCGCCTAGAGCCAAGATAGCTCCATATTGTAATGTAAAGCTAACGCTTGCCAAATTTCATGCTACCTGTCTGGGTGTGAAACTTACTGTAGAAGGATTCCCACACGCTTCGCAAGATGGAGAGTTTATGACCTGTGCAGAAACCACGACATGGAATTTGATGGAGTATTTCGGCAACAAATATGCGCTATACAGACCTTTACTGCCGTCAGAGCTTATTAATAACCTTCATGCCTATTCATCAGAAAGAATGGTACCATCGTCTGGGTTAACCGTTCATCAGATATCGATGGCAATAGAACAACAGGGATTTAGTTCCTTGCTTTACACTAATAAAGACAAGAGATTCCAGGAATTATTTACCTGTTACGTTGAAAGTGGTTTGCCTTTAGCTGTGGCTATCAGTTCCGATGCAGGTGGTCATGCTGTTGTATGTATAGGTAGAGAAGAAGCTGATAGGACTAAAATGAACAGGGGAAGATATTTTGGTTCCGAGGGGTATGTCGTATGGAACTACAATGTAGATAGTTTCGTATTTAATGATGATAATCGTCCTTCATACATGATTGATGGATTTCAACAGCCGACGCAATATCTTCCCAATTCGTATATACAAGCATTTATTGTGCCCTTGCACAAAAAAATATATTTACCCGCGGAACAAGCAATAGACACAGCACATTTTTTCATTGAAAAGGAGTTCGCGTTTCCGACAGGCAGCGCAGTGAGGACTTTTCTTACGTCATGTCGCTCATATAGGGAATATATCCGCAGGAATCCTGATTTAAGTGATGCGTTAAAGATTGCATATTTGAAACTGGAGATGCCAAAGTTTATATGGGTGACAGAAGTGTCGACAAAGGTGGACTTTCTGCAAAAGAAAGTCAACTCGCTCATTATCCTTGATGCCACAAGCCCAGCTTCGTCGGATAATCCCTATGCATCATTGATTTTGAAGCAAAACAATAATGTTGTCACAATATATAATGAGAGCACACGTTCTTTTAATGATGTTGCAATGACTTTGCCTGCGAGATTTGAATCGTTTAATCACAATTTATTATAAATATAATCCAAGAAGATGGAAGAGACAAAAGGATTTTTCGAACTAGCCCAAGAAAGTGGAGGACAAGTAAAACCGTTCGAACCGACTTATACTGAGGAGTTCCGCCAGTATATGGAGGAGTCAGTGCGGTCGAGTGCTAACCGACACGAAGAAGCCGTTAGGGATTCCTATTCGATTGTAATTAATTGCTGATACCATGGGTAAGTGATTATGAGCTTTACCCTACAGGATAGCGTATAGCTAATTATATAAAGATAAGAAAACTCTACTACTGCTGTGAAGCAGCACTCTCGAAAATAATTGTTAATAATTAAATTGTAATAAGCCTATCTGAAACTATTGAACCATGGAAGAGAAACTGTATAATACTTTAGCAGAGGTCCTTGCTGCATACGATGTGGCAGACTATCGCTTTGAGTACCATGATTTGGTCGGTGCATTGTGCGCACTGCCTGATGGCGAGCGGGCAAAGCCCGAGAGCCATCATGAATGGACGGCATTCATGCTACAGCCCAACGACCAAGACAGCACCTTCGGTGGCTACTTTGGCCCTCATTGGACACATGCTGACCAGCAGGGTACTCCATATTATACCCCCGCCAAGGAAGATATAACCCCCGAAGCGGTTCTATATTGGGAACAACGCTATAAGGTGGTCACCAATGCGCTGATGCGCATGCGTTATGCCGCATTGGTTTGGGACTTCAAACGCCGCATCTGTAACGCCAACTACGATGCCGACCTCTACCGTACCTATGTTGACTCAATGCTGGAGGTTGCTAATAAAGACCTCTGCAGTCACCCCGTGGTGACAGCCCTTGTTCTCGAGCGACTATTCTACATTGCTAAGAGCAATCTTGATGACCTGGCTAAAACCAAGACGTCGCTTTGCGCCTTCGAGAAACGCCATGCAAAAGATAGCAGCATACGTTGCTGGGCTTGTCAATTCCTGCTGATGTGTGACAACAAAAAGTGCTTCACGAAGGACGAGATAGACGCGCTCGTTGCAGCCCACGAAGCCCGCCTCCAACGGCTTCAGCAGCCCAATGCCAGCGGCAAGATAGATGTCTGGACACTCGATGCGCAGGCAAACCTTTTGGCCGACTTCTACAATCGCAGCCAACAGCGCGACGAGGTGCGTCGTGTGCTGAAAGAGGCAGAGCAGGCCCACAAACTGAGTTTCGACCCTGAGAATCCCCTTCAGCGCATGGGCATCCTTGAGCAGTTACACCATAAGTATATACACTACGGTTTGCATGAAGATGCAAATGCTCTGCTAACCGAAATACAAGAAGCTGGAGCTATGGCTTCACAGACACTTCAAAAGCATGGTTACGAGTACACGATACCCAAAGAAGTGTTTGAACAGGCTGATGTTCTGTTTGGTACCAAGGCTGCATCAGATGAAGAAAGGTGGCAGAATTTCGTATTTCAGTTCATCCCCAGCAGGGACGATGCAGAGAAGTCTTTGGCCGAAGTAGCCAAGCAAGCTCCGTTGTATTACATGACAGGTACCAACTTGATGGACTACAAAGGTCGACCGATGTCTGTCATAGGAAGCTACGATCAAGATCCTGAGGGTAACCTTGTGATGCATATCACGCAGCATCTCAATTTTGGCACCACGTTCCTTGGTATTGCTATCCGCAAGATGCGAGAAGTTGGTCTTATGACCACCGACCGCATCATGAGCGACATCATAGAACCATGCCCATTGTATGAGGGCTACTCATATGCAGTTATCCGACAGGCACTTGACTTCCTTTTTGGTGATATGCCAGTAGTTGCTTGTCACCTTATGGTGCCACAGATAGAGGCTGCGATTCGCAATCTCGTTGAGAATGCAGGCATTTCTGTTATTAAACAGCAGAAACATGTAGAAAAAGGCTTCCAGCTCATCACGCTTGATGATCTCCTGCGTAAAGAACCCGTGGAGCAGGTCTTTAATCCTGATGGCGCTATGTATTTGCGCCTTGTGCTCACCGATCAGCGGTCGTTGAACATCCGCAACGATCTGTGTCACGGCATCTTGCCGCCCGACAACTTCCATAGCGGCGTAGCCGCAAGACTACTGCATGTGTTGGTGATGATTGGGATGGTGAGAATAAAGGAATGATTTCCCATATGTGAACAAATAAACAACCCTTTAATATTTGAACGATATGAAATCAGTACTATTACATTATGCTCAAACCTGTAAGAACAGGCCAAAGAGCAATGACATAAGATATGATTATGCCCAATCAATGAATATGATTGAAAAAGATGGGGTGGCAGAACCTTTTATTGATTACTCCAAGAATATGATGGCGCTGATGACCAAGACGGAATCAGCACGGGAACGTGATGATGCTTATGTGGAGATGATGGCTCTGCAGACAAAGACTTTCACAAATATGGAGCGTGATGACCAAGATTTTGCTTATCACCAATAAGCAGGATTACACAACAGACTTTGTTGTAAAGCGATTAAAGAAAACTGAGGTTGATTTTTATCGCTTGAATACAGAGGAAATAGGTCAGTCATGCTTTATAACTTTGGATTTCTTAAAGAATGCTTTTCGATTATATGATAAGAATTTAAATCAAGAATTCGATCTACTGTCATTCACATCCGTTTATTTCAGGCGTCCAGAATTGCCAGAGATGCCTTCTGAAGGATTGACTCCCGAGGAGCAGATGTTTGTTAAGGCAGAGCACAATCAGTTTCTAGAAGGATTATATAAATTGTTGAGAAATGCATATTGGATAAGTCCAATAGATGCAATCAAGAGAGCAGAAAACAAAATATATCAATTATCATTAGCGCAAGAGTTAGGTTTCGCTATACCAGAGAGTCTTATTACAAATGAGGCTGCTGATTTTAGAAAATTCTGTCATGATAAAGAATGCATAGTCAAACCAATAATGTCTGGTCAAATAGGATGGCCAGAAATGCATGAGGTAGTTTTTACCAGTAGTCTTGAACATACGCCTGATGATGAAGAAATTGCCTCTTGTCCATCCTACTTGCAACGACAAATAGAAAAGGTATACGATATTCGACTAACTATAGTAGGTCAGAAAGCATTTGCAGTAGCCATTGATTCACAAATTAACGCAGAGACTCGAATTGATTGGCGTAAAGGAGAGAATCTGTTACCACATCGAAAGATAGAACTTCCTCATTCCTTGATAAGGAAATGTCAGAAGATGCTGTCAGTGTTAGAGCTTCAATATGGTGCTTTCGATTTTATCTTAGATAAGTTTGGAAATCACTATTTTTTAGAAGTTAATCCTAATGGGCAGTGGGCTTGGATTGAATGTCAGACAGGTTATGATATATCTGGTGCTATTGTAAATCAACTAATAAAAGGTTCCTATGATAAATGTATTTGAATGGTTGTTCCCTTCAGCTCCTAAAGAAGAACCTAAGCAACAAGTAGAGAAGGTCGAGTCAAATGCTATTGAGGGTGACATTGCTACGCTCAAAATGAAGTCTGATATAGCTCATAGAGGCTATCAGGAAGAGTTTGAGCGAATGCGAGCAACAGAAGGTAAGGCTTCTATATTCATAAGCACTACTGGATTTTTAGCTACTATTGTTGTCGGTGTTACTACATTATTGGTACGTGTGGAGCAAATTGATCTTTTCGTGTTGCTTCTCGTTGCAATAACTGGTTTTTTGACTTTCTATATGATGAGAACAATCGTCTATTCAGTCAGAGCAATGCGCAGGCAGAACTTCTTGAGAATTAATCCTGCAAGTGTCGCATCAATAGCAGATGAAACAGCCCAACTTAAAGAGTGTATAGCAGACTACATAAACGCTGTTAAATTAAATATGCAAGTCATCAATCGAAAGGTTGAACTATCATCAATGGCTCAGTCTTATTTTAAGAGAGCAATTGTAGCACTGGTGGTATATGTGGTTGCATTATTTATGTATGCTTTAGTCAATAGCAACATCCCTATAGGCGATTATTACACTACTGTTTCAACTGAAATATCCCAATGGACACTCCCTGTATGGTATATGTATAGTACACTGATATTGATAGTTATTTCATTAGTATTATCTTGTATTGCACTATATAAGGTTTCAAAAATGGATGCAAAAAGTAATGAAGAATAGTTGTTATGAAGATACTTGTGATAAAAAATACTATAGGAGAGACACTTGTGGCCTCATACTGTGGTAATAGTTTAATGGCTTATCCTCTATAAAAAAGCACATGAACATTCTATTAACAGGTGGTGCAGGCTACATCGGTAGTCATACAATAATAGAACTTGATAAGGCTGGACATAGCGTTGTCGTGGTGGACAACCTGTTGAATAGTAATCCAGAATCTTTGCGACGTGTAGCAAAGATTATTGGCAAGGAGATACCCTTTTACGAGGTTGATGTTCGCGAAAAGGATGCACTATCGAAGGTGTTCGATGAGAATAAATTCGATACAGTTATTCATTTTGCAGGATTGAAAGCAGTGGGTGAGTCGGTTGCAAAGCCCTTGGAGTATTACAATAATAATATGACTGGCACATTCATTCTTTTGGATGTGATGCGTCAGCATGGTTGCAAGAACATCATCTTTCCCAAAGGCAGGGCTCTAGAAACCCTCACGAGATGACGAAATCTTAAATCCTGCCCTTTAAGAAACAAGACTTCAAACAAATAAGATCGATACATTTCGGTTAATCCGGATGCGATTAACATAAAATATAGAACTTGAGATAATATGAATATAGCAGTAGCAGGAACCGGCTATGTCGGCATGAGCATAGCCACGCTTTTAGCGCAACATAATCATGTCACGGCAGTAGATGTCATCCCTGAGAAGGTGGAGAAAATCAATAACCGGATTTCCCCCATTCAGGATGACTATATCGAAAAATATCTGGCCGAGAAGCAGCTTAACGACTAGCAAGGTAAGTACGAATATATAATGTTTATTACCAAACCTCAAAATTTGTAATAGCTTAGGTACTTATTATAATGTTCTCCCAAAAACATATTTCCACCTATGCCACTGATAACTCCTCCAATCAAGAATATCTCAGAGGTGTCAGAGCCACTGAAGAAGCAGATCCTAAAGGGTGCTGTTCATACCATCGATGAGATGAAGGCATGGCTGAAGCCTTTGGGATACAGCGATACGATCAATGAAGCGGCAATCAATTTCATTCTGCGTGAGTTCGTGATGAGCAAGGTCTCTTCTGACAGTATGATGAATGCGGATATGGTGGTAGAACTTCTTCGTCCACAGTTGGAAGTCACAACGAAGGATATTGAGCCTGTTATTATCATGGGATTGTATCATCATCGTGACTTAATTGGTTCTCGTGAAGCATTTATAAAAGGAAATTTGAACATATAAATATATGAAAACAGCATTAATTACTGGTATTACAGGCCAAGATGGTAGTTATCTGGCCGAGTTCTTGTTAGAAAAAGGATATGATGTACACGGAATCATCCGTCGTTCGTCGGTAGATTTCCGTGAGCGCATAGCTCACCTCGAAGGTCAACCACACTTCCATCTGCATTATGGTGACATGGGTGACTCCATGGGCCTGGTACAGGTGGTGGATAAGGTACAGCCTGATGAGATATACAATTTGGCAGCACAGAGCCATGTACAGGTCAGCTTTGACTCACCTGAATTCACGGCTGATGTCGATGCCACTGGAGTCCTGCGTATTTTGGAGGCAGTTCGTGCCTGCCACTTGGAGAAGACCTGCCGTATCTATCAGGCATCTACCTCAGAGCTTTATGGCAAGGTTGAAGAGGTCCCTCAGAACGAGAATACACCTTTCCATCCCTATAGCCCGTATGCTGTGGCCAAGCAGTATGGTTTCTGGATTGTGAAGGAATATCGTGAGGCATACAATATGTACTGTTGCTCTGGTATCCTGTTCAACCACGAGTCTGAGCGTCGTGGTGAGACCTTTGTAACCCGTAAGATTACCCTTGCTGCAGCCCGTATCTCTCAGGGTGTGCAGGATTGTCTGTACCTCGGTAACATGGATTCTCTGCGTGACTGGGGCTATGCCAAGGATTATGTAGAATGCATGTGGCTCATTCTTCAGCAGGATAAACCAGAGGACTTCGTGATTGCTACTGGTGTACAGCACTCTGTTCGTGAGTTCACGGAACTTGCGTTCAAACATGCTGGCATTGAATTGAAGTTCGAGGGCGAAGGTATCAATGAAAAGGGTATTGTTGTTAACGGTCCTGAAAACTTGATTGGTAAGACTGTTGTCGCTGTTAGTGAGGACTTCTATCGTCCTACGGATGTGGTTAACCTTTGGGGTGACCCTACAAAGGCTAAAGCCAAGTTGGGCTGGAACCCAAACAAGACCAGCTTTGAGGAGTTGGTGAAGATTATGGTTGAGCATGACATTGCAAAGGTTGCTGCTGAAGGAGCAGCTGCAAAGGTGCGCACCAACCTTGCCGAATACTTGGAGAAAGGTATTGTAAAGTAATGGCACTTGATAAGAATTCAAAAATCTATGTAGCAGGCCACAACGGCCTTGTGGGTTCTGCCATTTGGAACAACCTGCTGCAGCGAGGCTATACCAACCTTGTTGGTCGCAGCCACAAGGAGCTGGACCTGACAGACCAGTATGCTGTCAAGAAATTCTTTGATGAAGAACAGCCGGATGCTGTGGTGCTGGCAGCTGCCTTTGTAGGTGGCATCATGGCCAATATGCTCTATAGGGCCGACTTCATCATGATGAATATGAAGATCCAGTGCAATGTCATCAGTGAGGCCTACGCCCATGGCGTGAAAAAACTCCTCTTCCTGGGTAGCACCTGCATCTACCCTAAGAACGCGCCCCAGCCCATGAAGGAGGACTGCCTCCTCACCAGCCCGTTGGAGTACACCAATGAGGAATACGCCATTGCAAAGATTGCCGGCCTGAAGATGTGCGATAGCTACAACTTGCAGTACGGCACCAACTACATTGCCGTGATGCCCACCAACCTATACGGCCCCAATGATAACTTCCATCTGGAGAACAGTCATGTGATGCCTGCTATGATGCGCAAAGTGTATTTGGCTAAGCTCATCCATGATGGTGCCTGGGACAAAATCATCATTGACCTCAATAAACGCCCCGTTGAAGGCGTGAATGGCGATGCTTCTAAGGAAGACATATTAAAGGTACTGGCAAAGTACGGTATAGAGAACAATAAGGTAACCCTTTGGGGTACAGGAACACCGCTCCGTGAATTCTTATGGAGTGAAGATATGGCTGATGCATCAGTTCATGTGCTACTGAATGTTGATTTCAAAGATGTCATTGGCATTGAGAAGTACAGCTCTGTACATTACGGAGCAAGCACTGATGGAGCCGTGGATCGCAACCACAGTGCCGGCCGTGGCGGTTATATCCCCAGCCTGGGTGAAATTCGTAACTGTCACATCAATGTAGGCACGGGCAAGGAACTTACCATTCGTGAACTCTCCGAGCTGGTAGTCAAGGCCGTAGGCTTCGAAGGAACCGTAGAGTTTGATGCCTCCAAGCCCGATGGCACCATGCGCAAGCTCATCGATGTCTCCAAGCTCCACAGCCTTGGCTGGACGCATAATGTAGAAATCGAAGAAGGTGTAGCAAAGCTTTTCGAATGGTATAAACAAAGTTTGGCGAGTGCTTGCTAAAATCAATTAATAATGTCGCGAAACACTATAAAAAATCATTTTAAATGGTAGAGGAGTTTCCCTCTCTCATAAAAAGACAAAATAATCATTTTGGTAGTGCGTGCACCTAAAATACAATAACACAAAAATGGAGAAAAGAAGTATGTCCATGAAGGTTTTACCTTTGCTACTTATATTTTTAGGGTTTCTGACATTGAATATGTTTCAAGGCTTTGTTGCAATTCCATGTATGGTAATAGGCATCGCAATGATAATAGAGCGAATCTGGCCAGAGAAATGGGGAAGTAATGAAATGTCGCGAGACACTATATAAAAAATCGTTATGTAATGGGGCGGGCTCTTATCAGGGCCTCTCATAAAAATAAAGGTTCAATAACCTGATAATCCTTGCCCCTTTTTTTAGAAATCAAATCAAGAGAAAAATGAATATAGCAGTAGCAGGAACCGGCTATGTTGGCATGAGCATAGCCACGCTTTTAGCGCAACATAATCATGTCACGGCAGTGGATGTCATCCCTGAGAAGGTGGAGAAAATCAATAACCGCATTTCCCCCATCCAGGATGACTATATCGAAAAGTACTTGGCTGAAAAGTCATTAGACCTTACAGCCACTCTCGATGGTGCAGCAGCCTACAAGGATGCTGACTATGTAGTCATTGCGGCCCCCACCAATTATGACCCTCAGAAGAACTTCTTCGATACCCATCATATTGAGGACGTGATTAATCTGGTGTTGAGTGTGAATCCCGATGCTGTGATGGTCATCAAGAGCACCATTCCTGTGGGCTATTGCCGCTCACTGTACGTCAAGTACGCGCTCAAGTTCCTCACCGATCCGGCCCTCAAAGGCAAGAAGTTCAACTTGCTGTTCTCGCCCGAGTTCCTGCGCGAGAGTAAGGCTCTCTATGATAACCTCTATCCCTCTCGTATCATCGTGGGCTATCCCAAGATATTCCCCACCGACCGCAATAAGAAGTGGGACGAGGAAAATGCTGCCATCACAGCCATTGGCAATCCCGATGCAGAAGAAAAAGCTAAAACCTTTGCAGCTCTGTTGCAGGAGGGCGCCATTAAGGAAAATATCGATACCTTGTTTATGGGAATGACGGAAGCAGAAGCCGTCAAGCTCTTCGCAAATACTTATCTCGCTTTGCGAGTATCATATTTTAATGAGTTAGATACATACGCAGAAGTGAAAGGCTTGGACAGCCAAGCCATTATCTCTGGTGTTGGTCTTGACCCCCGCATCGGTACCCACTATAACAACCCCTCGTTTGGCTATGGCGGTTATTGTCTCCCCAAGGACACTAAACAGCTCCTGGCCAACTATGCCGATGTGCCTCAGAACATGATGACCGCCATTGTCGAGAGCAACCGCACCCGTAAGGACTTCATTGCCGACGAGGTGCTTCGCAAGGCCGGCTATTACGATGGTAGTAGCCAATGGGATGCCCATCGCGAGCAGAAGTGTGTCATTGGCGTCTATCGCCTCACGATGAAGAGCAACTCTGATAATTTCCGCCAGAGTGCCATCCAGGGCATCATGAAGCGCATCAAGGCCAAGGGTGCTGAGGTCATCATCTATGAGCCCACAATTCCTGATGGAGAGTCCTTCTTTGGTTCACAGGTCATCAATGACCTCGCTAAGTTCAAGGCCCAGAGCAAAGCCATCATTGCTAACCGCTATGATGCTTGCTTGGATGATGTAGCGGATAAAGTATATACAAGAGATATCTTTAAAAGAGACTAAATATTAATGTATGAAGATATTTTGTATTTAAATGTGATGAAATAGTAAATCGAAAAAGAGTAATAAGCATAGACCATTTATTGCTTTATGACGTCTGATTCACGTATACAAAATACAACTCGCAATATGACATTTGCGACTATATCCCAGATTGTGACAATAATTCTCAATCTGGTTAGTCGTGCCATTTTTGTTAGAGTATTGGCTGCGGAGTATATGGGACTCAGTGGCTTGTTCTCTAATGTACTGGGGCTATTATCACTTGCTGAGTTGGGAATAGGTACGGCTATAACTTATAGCTTATATGCACCGATTAAGAATGATGACCGCGAGAAGATAAAATCATATATGCGGTTATACAAACTAACTTATTGGGCTATAGGGACCATTATATTTGTTATAGGGGTAGCCTTAACTCCTTTTATCGACTATTTCATTAAAGAACAACCAGATGTCCCTTATCTTGAATTAATTTTTATTCTGTTTGTAATTCAATCTTCGAGCACGTATTTCTTTAGTTACAAAACTCAATTTTTAACTGCAACACAGAGCGACTATATACTTCAGAAATATCGCATATTTTTTTCGTTTATACAGGTTATTTTGCAGATAGCTTATTTGCTGCTTTTTCGCGAATATTTTGGTTTCCTAATTATAGGAATTGTAGTTCCATTCCTTAACAATGTTTATGTTTCTTATAGGGTTGACGAGAATTACCCATATCTTAAAGACAAAGCGAGAAATTTAACATCAGACGAGTTGAAGCCTATAAAAAAGAATGTATTTGCACTTTTCATATACAAAGTTGCCCAAAAGTTGTCAGCAACAATAGATACGATTATTGTATCCAAATTTATGGGTATTATCGAAGTAGCAATCTATTATAACTATCATTTTATTCTTGCTTTTGCAGATGTTTTCTTTATTCAAATATTAGGTGCCATCACACCTTCGTTAGGAAATCTATTAGTAAGCGATGATAATAAAAAAAAGGTAGAAACATTTGGGACATTACAGTTTATATACTATTGGATTGGGACTTATATGGGTGTGGGGTTTATCGTTTTGTTTAACACATTTATAGTAATATGGCTTGGTTCTGACTATCTTTTCCCACAAAGTATAGTTATAGCTTTAGCCGTTAGTGCAACCATAACAAATTTTCAAAGACCTTGTTCATTGATGAGAGATGCTGGAGGATTGTTTTGGTATGGTAAGCTTAGGCCTGTTGCGTCAATGATTATTAATGTAGTAGCCTCAATACTACTTGTAAGATGTTTGGGAACAATAGGTGTTGTTATAGGCACAATTCTCTCAAAGGCTTTGACATATACTTGGTATGACCCATATATTGTATATAAACATGCTATTAAAGATTCTTTAAAAAATTATTTTAAAAGGTATATTTGCCATTGGGGTCTTTTTACGATATTTGCTGTCATTTGTGATTATTTGTTTAAACAAACAGCTTTAGATGGTATCTGGGGGCTAGTAGTAGGCATCCTAATCGTAACAGTTGTAGTAAATGGTGGGCTCTTTTTAATATTTAGAAAGAGTTATGATTATATGTACATTAAAAATAATGTAATCATTCCATTACTCATAAGAATAAAGGAATAAAGTAATGAAAATAGGTATATTAACAGCATCGCGTACTGATAATAATGGTACAGATCTTCAAGCAATGGCGATGCTTAATTTGTTCAATCGAATAGGAGCAAAAGAAGTTGAACTGATTGACTATGAGTGCAAAAAAATAGAATCGTCGAAACATTTACTGAATATTCGCTCACTTCGCAGTATAGTTTATTTCCCACTTACTTTATGCTTACATTATAAACATAAGTTCTTTCGCAAAAAGTATTTTAGGAAGTCAATAAATAAATACAATGAAGTGACAATAATATCAGCGAAATACGACAAGATAGTGGTAGGTAGTGATCAAATATGGAATCTTTCTATAACGGGAGATGATCTCACTTTTTTCCTCCCTTTCGAAATTCCTTGTCTGAAGAAATATTCATATGCAGCATCTATTGGAAGAGAGGATATTCAATCATGGGAAAAAGAATATCAATTATCGAATAAATTGCGTGAATTTAAAACTGTTTCAGTCCGCGAAGAATCTGCAGTTAATACACTATCTAAAATAGGGATAAATGCTCGTTATGATTTGGATCCTATTCTAATGGGTAGTATTGAAGACTGGCACTTATTCATAAAGAATAAAAGGAAAAGAAAATACGTGTTGCTTTATTTCTTGGAAGCTCGCCCCTCAGTATTGCTTGACGCAAAAAGCTATGCACAATCAAAAGGATTGGAGGTTATTAATATTTGTACTACTCTAAAGTGTTATAATGGAATAAAAACCTATCGATGCGTTGGGATTGAAGAGTGGCTGAATCTTGTTGCTAATGCGGAGATTATCTATACAAGTTCTTATCATTGTATATCTTTTGCGATATTGTTCAATAAGCCGTTCTGTTTAGTACCATTAGAAAAATCTATCCAAAGCAATTCAAGAATGTTAGACTTGGTACGTAGACTCGCCTTAGACAAATGTGTTTATTCAGAATCTTATAATCACTCAATGGTAATCAATTGGAATCTTGTTAACGAAAGATTAACCTATTTAAGAACATTGTCAGAACAGTACGTAAAATCAATAATAAAGGACTAAAAAATGAATATAAGAAAAGAAGTATACAAACATCCTCTTTTAGTAAAGCTTATTAGATTTTTATATCATGATATAATAGAGGGATTTATAAATGGGTATTATTGGTATATGATAAAATACTCCTTAAATGAAAAGAGAAAAGAAATTTTAGACCTACAATCGTTAGGGTTTGAGGATATTAAACTTTATAAAACAAAGTCATGGCGCAGAGGAGAGGAATTAGATCATGCCCACCGTCGTTATTATACAGCAAGATATGATAAAAAAAAGGCTTTTATAAAAATAGCTAAAAATGATAAGACGATACAAAATGAAATTGACATTGCAGATATGATCAGTGAAAAGGGATTTGTGTTTACACCGAAGAAATTATTATCAAGCTCTTCTTTTCGCAAAACTTACAAAATGTTAGCAATAGAGTTTGAGGACAATTTACATCCTATTCCAGTTGACATTAATAAAGATGAGATGAAAAGGTGTTGTAAAGAATTTTTGTTTATACATAGATCCTTGTCAGACATTAAACTTGTGCATGCTGATATTCATAAAGGAAATTTGATGTTCAATTCAGCTAATCACCTTGTTCTTTTTGACTTTGGAATTAGCAAGTTTCTAGATAAACCAAACAAGGTGGATTATGTAGCTAGACCTGGTACTTTTTACCAAAGAACGAAAAATGGCCGTATTTATGATGATGCATATTCATTTTTGAGAATGTTAGAAAAGATGCCTGCTTATTCAGAAATTATTGACAGTGTTGAATACAGACAGGTAAAAAAACGTATTGGCTTGACTAAATTCGAAGTTTATAATTGAAAATGATATCAAGTCTGTCACAAGATATTTTATTCGTATCTTATCTTTGTCGGCTCACATAAACGATTGGGAGATTTTTAAATAAATGAATTGATTATGCAAGGAATTGTATTTAGAAATAGGGCTATATGGTTGTTAACCACGTTATTATTGGCTCTTTTTTCAATTAATAAAACGAATATAACGGGAAGTTACTTCCTCTTGGCAATATCAATAATTATTTTTTTTATTGATTATAAGAAACCAGGAGGATATTTTAATTTCTTATTTGGAAAATTTCAATTACATGTATTTCTTTTCAGTTGTTTTTGTTTTGCAAGTGTTTTTTGGGCTATAAATGCTGCAGATTGTATTGAGAAGGGAATTACAATTATATCAATACTCATTTGTATGTCAATTTTGATTCGGCATTATAGATATAGAAATAATGGTGTTGGTTTGTTGTTGAAATCAATCATGTGGGGTGGTATGATAGTAGCACTTTACACTTTCTTTTTTACTGGAATATCATCTGTGACCTCAACTGTCGAAGATGGTGGGAGAATGGATAGCACTTTTGATAATGTTAACGATATTGCTTTCTTTTGTGCTATTTCAATTATAATAGCATTTTATTATTTTATATTTCAAAAAGAAACCACATATATAGTATTTTCAGTTCCTACGCTTTTCATTTTAGCAGGTGCATCAAGTAGAACAGCTTTTGTTGTTTTGTTTTTAGGTATAGTTTCACTCTTGTTTATTAAAAATGTGAAATTTAAAAATGCACAATCATTTTTGAGGTTAATATGTGTCTGTATTCTTCTAATTCTTTTCATCAGAGTATTAATAACATTACCTATATTTTCGGGTGTGATGACTCGTATGGAAGGTGTTACAAACCTTCTTTCAGGTGAAGGTGATGTGGACCATTCAACATTATTACGACAAGAATATGCTTTGATAGGCCTTTCTCTCTTTTTGGAAAATCCAATTGTTGGCATAGGTATGGGTAATGCGCATATAGTAAACCTAAATACTACAGGACATGATGCTTATCTACATAATAATTTTATAGAGTTGTTGGCAAGTGGAGGTATAATAGGCTTCCTGTTGTTTTATTTTATTGAGTTTTACATTATTTTCAAGATAATAAAAATGCGTTATTATAATTCTAGCCAAGGAAAGTTGCTTTTGATATTACTATTTTGTTTCTTGCTAGAGGATTTTGGCACTGTTTCGTATTATTCAAAGTTCCTTTATTTTTTTCTAATGGTTTGCTATCTTTTTATAGAGAATGAGAATAAATTGTTAAAAAAGACGAACTAAGTTAGTATATGAAAATAGCATTGTTAACAATCTGGCATGTAAAAAATTACGGAGCAGAACTCCAGACATATGCTACTGTAAAAGCTTTAAATAAAATGGGGCATGATGTTTCTGTTATTGATATTCGGTTAACAGACATGGGTACACCCTCGTTTGCAGGTAGGATAATAGAAAAAATTGAACGACATGGGAGTCTTAATAAAAAGTTTGAACGTTTTTGGAATAAAAATATACCTGCAACTAAACACTATAAGTCTGTTCAAAGTTTAATTTGCAACTGTCCTGAGGCAGATTTATATATGGTTGGTAGTGATCAAGTGTGGAATCCTTCAATCACTAAGGATTATGCCAATCTTTTTTTTCTTAGTTTTGTCCCTTCTGGATGTAAAAAAATTGCGTATTCATCAAGTTTCGGGACCGAAGAATGGAGACACCCGCAATTGACAGAAGAGATCAAAGTTTTACTAAGCCAATTTGCATTTCTTTCTTGCCGTGAATCGTCTGGTGTAAAAATATTGAAAGACGTCTTTTCGTTATCATCTAATAACGTATTGGATCCTACGTTATTATTTCCTAGTTATCCAGAACTAACAGGTAAAATTAATGAGTGTAATACATTTGTTTGCTATCCTCTAAGTACTGACCCTGAGCTTTTAAAATTCTCAGATATAATATCAAAACAGCTAGGATTAAAACTCGTAAATAATAATAAAAAGTATATGTTGTTAAGTAAAATACAATGGGATGGAGTTGCTGTTGAAGAATGGGTAAAAAATATAGCCCAAGCAAAATTCGTCTTAACTCGATCATTTCATGGAGTTGCGTTTAGTATTTTGTATAACAGACAATTTGCCGTTGTTGAAGGTAACATGAATGTTTCTACAAGAATCGTAGATTTGCTCAACAAATTAGGACTTCAATCCCGGATGTTTAAATCATTTGATGAACTGATGAAAAAAGAGCCTTGGGTGCATACTATCGATTATTCAAAAGTAAATTGTATTTTGAATAATGAACGAGACAGGTCGTTAAAAATCCTTGGCTCTATGATGATACATTAATAATTGGAATTTTGAATACTTAATATGAAAGAACGTATTCTTTTAGTAGGAGAAAGTACATTTGAAAAAGGTGGATTGCAAACAGTCATTATGAGTATCGTTAGATGTCTGCATACTTATTACACCTTTGATTTGTTGTTATTTACAGATCAGAAAGGTTATTATGATGACGAATTTATAAGTTATGGCGGAACAATATTTCAATTTCCCAAAAGTAGCAATAAAACTATAAGAAAAATTTCTAATTATTTTAATTATATATTATACTATTATAAAACAAAAAGATTAATTAAAGAGAACGGTAATTATAAGGCCATACACTGTCATAATGGTATTGATGCATTACCTTTTATTATGGCGGCAAAAATAATGGCAATACCCATACGTATTGTTCATTCACATGTGGTTTATAAGAACAATCATGCTTTTTTTACAAGAAAGATAATTGACAAGCTATTAAGATTGGGCTTGAAACGAAACAGCACAGCTTTCATTGGATGTTCTGATATCGCATGTGTGTCAATGTTTGGCAACAAAATAAGAAGTCAAATAGTACCCAACTCATATAATGAAAAGTTGTTTAACCAAAAGTTATATGCCAGAGCTTTATTCACAGCCCCTATTCTAATACAGATTGGAAGTTTCTCGGATTTGAAAAATCAATTATATACACTTAGAATCTTTAGTGAAGTCCTTAAAACATATCCTGACTCAAAGCTTCATTTTGTTGGGTTTGATCTTGACAATTATAAATATCGTATAGAGAATTATATAAACGAAAATGGATTAGAAGAGAGCGTGATCCTTCATCCGTGTGATGCAGATACGCCGTATTTGTTATCTCAATCATCTCACTATATACAACCTTCGCGTAGCGAATCTTTTGCTATTGTATTATTAGAAGCACAGGCTATGGGCTTAAGATGTCTGGTGTCTGATGTTGTCCCTACAATATCAAATTGTGGAGGATGTGAATATCTATCTATAGATGTCGAACCTTCAATTTGGGCAACTTTTATTATTGATGACTTCAAAAAGACAAAAGGTAAAGCACATCAATGGGATTGTTCAAATTTTACTCAAAACAATATTTCCGAATTATATCATAAGCTATACACTTCATAAATTATTTGTATGAAAGTAAATATTAAGAAACTATCAAATCCTTATTTGTATTGGACTTCGTAATGAGGAGAATATATAAGATATAGCCTACAAAACTATATCTGTCAGTGTTATATTATGCTTGTATTAGGAAATAATTGAACGGTAGAACTCACTTGATAAAATTCACTAAATATATTATTTATGAGTGGTTTTAAGACAAAAATCAATAATGCTTTGGGTCCTTATTTACAGTATGTTTTGAATGTTTTGAATGACAAACAGTATTTGTCTTTAAAATATTATAGTAGATTTGGAAAGAAGATTAACTGGAAGAATCCTCAGACTTTCAATGAAAAATTGAATTGGCTGAAGCTGTATTATCATGCCCCTAAACTTACCACTATGGCTGATAAATACGCAGTAAAAGGTCTTGTGGCTAATGCGATCGGGCAAGAATATGTGGTCTCTTGTTATGGTGTATATAATGACTTCGATGAGATTGATTTTAATCTATTGCCAAATCAGTTCGTTATCAAGGCTACTCATGACAGCAGTGGCGCAACTGTTTGCCGAGACAAAAGCCAGTTCGATATCGAGGTCGCTAAGGCAAAGTTTGAAATGGTGATGAAAAGAAATTGGTATTATTCCAGCAGGGAATGGGTATATAAGAACATACCACCTCGAATCATTGTTGATAAATTCTTAGATGATGGTCGCGAGGGAGAATTACAAGATTATAAGTTCTGGTGTTTCAATGGAGAACCACGCCTGATGTATATCACCAACAAGGGTAAGAATATCTATGAGAACTTCTACGATATGGATTTCAAACCAGTAGAGGTTAATCATGGATTTCCACGTTCGATGCCGGAATATGAGAAACCAAAGGGATTTGAAACAATGAAGGATTTGGCTGAAAAATTGTCTAAGGGAATACCTTTTGTTAGAGTAGATTTCTTTGAGGTAGGCGATAAGGTGTATTTTGGCGAATTCACTTTTTATGATTGGGCTGGTTTGAGACCATTTGCGGATGAAAGGTGGGATAGAGAGTTAGGTGAATGGATTAGTCTTCCCTCTGTATAATAACGGTATGAAGTATTATTTTCTACTTCCCGATTTAGCCGCAGGTGGTGCAGAACGTGTTTCTATAACCATAGCACGGTTGCTAAGAAAAAACGGGTTTGATGTTGAATTCCTTAACTTAGGTTGTGCCAAGGGTGATATGGAGTCATGGCTTGTTCCTGAGTTTAAACTCACATCATTCGGATACAGTAGGGTTTTAAAAGCACTGCCTAAACTTAAGGAATTTATGAAGGAACACCCAGAAGCATCGTTCTTCTCAAGCCTAGAACACACAAATTTAATAGGTTTACTTTCAGCAACACTAGCACATAGGAGAATGATAGTTCGCATTCCCAATATGCCCTATAATAAATTAGAACATGGTTTTACAGGCTTTAAAATGCAAGTGGTAAAAGCTATAAACAGGATACTACTACCAAGAGCAAGTATGATTCTAGCCCAAAACGTGGAGATGCGGGAGCAGCTGCTCAGATATTACTCTTTACCAGATGATAAAGTTGTGGTTATTAATAATCCTGTTGATAAAGACTATGTATTGAAATCTGCTGAAAACAGTAAAAATCCGTTCAATAATAGTGAGAAGGTGTTTTTGGCTGCTTGTACTATCGATTACAGAAAGGGTATTGATATTCTTATTGATGCTTGGCTTAAAGTTAAAGGACAGGTTAACAATGCTCATCTTTATATTATAGGACGCGACACTTCTGTATATGCAGAAGAGATGAAAAAGAAAGCTTCTGGCCAAAAGGATATTTCATTCCTTGGATTCCAAGCTAATCCCTATCCATATCTGAAGTATTGTGATGTATTTGTACTTTCTTCACGTATGGAAGGCTTCCCTAATGTGGTTTTAGAGGCCATGTGTTTTAACAAGCCTGTTGCTAGTACAACTTGTGTTGATGTAATCAATGAGATTATTAAACCAGGAGTGAATGGCTATACATGTGGTATCGAAGATTCTGAAGCATTGGCGAATGCCATGGTAAAGGCGAGTAAGATTCAAGACATTAAAAACAACTATAATATGTTCCACGTTGAGCAGTTGTTGAATGTATTTAGATAGAGATTGTTATGCTACAATTTAAGCGATGGTATTTGATGCTCACAGGTAAGAGCATTTGGCATGTAAATCAAGATATAGGGAAGTGCTTCTCTACTGATAGCATTAAGGGTTATTATAATAATATGACCGAAAAGGTCACTAAGATGCCCGAATTACTTGATAATGACGGTCTCCCTTTGCTAAATACAAGTAATGGGGAAGTAGAGATGCCAGTAGCCTCCAATATGGACTTGGAGCATACGACCTTTATTTACAGACGGGAGAAGAGAAATATCTTAAGAAGTTTAATCAAACGGTTGAATGGACGGTTGCCCACCAAGATGAAAAAGGGCGGTGGAGTACTTTCTTTTATGTATATCCAGAGCATCCTTATGGGGCAATGGCTCGGGGTGAAGGCACTTCGCTGCTTTTGCGAGCTTATACCCATAGTGGCAATAGAGAATACCTTGAAGCTGCTCAGAAAGCCATAGACTTCATGTTGATGCCTGTAGATAAAGGGGGGACAACGATATATAATAAAGATGACGTGGTGTTTGCAGAATACACACATCTTCCCATTGTAATGAACGGGTGGATTTTTGCATGGTGGGGTCTATATGATTATGTTTTAACAACCAATGATACCAGTGTTTATAAGAAGGCACTTGATTCTTCATGCAATTCTTTAGTAAGTTGTCTTTCTCAGTTTAAAAACTGGTATTGGAGTAAATACGACTTGGGCGGCATGATGGCTAGTCCATTCTATCATAATCTGCATATCGCACAAATGCAGGCAATGTATGAGTTGACTGGTGAAAAGATATTTGACCATTATGCCAAACGATGGAGAAAGCAACAAAAAAATCCATTTTGTAAGTCATTGGCTTTTGTAAGGAAAGCGATACAGAAGTTAGCAGAATAAGACGTTATGAAGATAGCAATAGTATCCAATCAGATATTTATAGACGGACGTGTAACAAATCCTGTCTTAACTCGCATGAAAAATTCCATGATGAGGGATGAAAGAGTGGAAGAAGTTATGTCGCTTCCTGTTAGTTATTCCTTTAAAGGGCTAAGATCAATACGTTCTGCAGCTAAGCTATGTGATGTTGTCCATATACATTTTGGCGGTCTGTATGCGTTGGCTGTATGGTTCTTTTTGATAGGTGTAAAAAGACCAAAACTGATAACTTTTCACGGAACAGATATACACGCTAAAGCAATCAAGACGGAAAAGAAACTTCTATCAAAGCTTAAAATCAAACTCAATCAATACGCCTCTTTTCTATCAATATTGGCTTTTGATAAGGTTGGATTTGTCGCAAAAGAAATGGAACAGTATGTTCCTAAGTGCCTCGGTGGAACATTAAAAAGAAAATCATTCCTGCAGTTATTGGGAGTGGATTATCATTCATTTCGGATGATGAGAAAAGAAGAAGCAAAAGATATACTTAAACTTGATGGCAATAAATATGGACTATTTTCCACTATAAGTAATACTAACATCAAAAGGCAGGATATTGCAGAAGCCATTATTAAGGAGCTTGGAGATGGGTTCAAACTATTAGTGATGTGTGGAGTAAAGCCGGAAGAAGTGCCTGTATATATCAATGCTAGTGATTTTTTGCTGCTCACATCAGACGAAGAAGGGTCGCCTAATATTATACGAGAGTGTCTAGCTTTGAACAAACCTGTTTTTTCTGTCAATGTAGGTGATGCTGCGTTGCAGTTGGAAGGCCTAGCAAACTCCCGTATTATTGATCGTAATCCTACTGTAGCGGCTAAAGAAATAGTTAATATACTAAATAAAACGTATATCGATAATTCGCGTGAGAAACTAAAATTTCGTTTAGACTTCGATTATCTTAATAAGAGTGTTATTGATATTTATGAGAAGCTTTTGAAATAATAAGATGAAGATTGTTAATATAACAGGCGGTCTGGGTAACCAAATGTTCCAATACGCTTTTGCCATGAGCCTTAAAGAGGCTTTCCCAGAGGAAGAAGTATATATAGACGTTTCACATTATCATACATTGTTCTTCAAGCATTACAAGGGTATAAACCTGCACAACGGGTTTGAGATAGACAAGGTGTTTCCTAATGCCAGCTTGCCTATTGCGCATTTCCCCCAGATAGTAAAAGTTTCATACTATATTCCCAACTATGTTCTTTCAAGGCTGGGTAGGAAATTCTTGCCTAAAAGAAAAACTGAATTGATACCACCTTATAGCATGAACTATAGCTATCTGCCTGAGGCTTTTCAGCCAGGGAATCGCTATTATGAAGGTTTCTGGCAGTGTATTAAAAACTATGAGGCAATAAAGACTCAATTGCAACATATATATGCCCATCCTCAACCAAATGATTATAACCGGGGATTGATATATCAGATATGTTCTAGTAATTCGGTGGGTATTCATGTTAGACGTGGGGATTATCTTAACGAGCCTGAGTTCCGTAATATATGCGGTGTTGATTACTATAAGAAAGGAATAGAAAAGGTAGTTTCTGACGGGAAGTATCATGTGTTCTATATATTTTCTAATGACATGAAATGGTGTAAAGAGAACTTAGAGCCTCTTGTGGGTAATAATGACATTTGTTATGTCACTGAGAATAAAGGAAAAGATAGTTGTTGGGATATGTTCTTGATGACCTATTGCAAAGACTTAATCATTGCGAATAGTTCTTTCTCATGGTGGGGCGCTTTTTTGAATCATCAAGGTGGTCGAATCTATGCACCAGAACCATGGTTGAATAGAGATTGTGAGATAGATATCTACGATAATAATTGGATAAGAATTAATAGCTGAATAAAAATATAATGGGAACGGATTTGGTCTCAATAATTATGCCCTCATATAAATGTGGACGTTTTATTGAAAAAAGCATACGCTCAATAAAGGTACAGACTTATAAGAACTGGGAATTGATTGTCGTGGATGATTGTTCCGGTGATGAAACAGTTGAAAAGGTACTTGATTTTAAGAAAACAGACGACAGAATAAGTATTTATCAAAATGCTTCTAATAGTGGAGCGGCAGTTTCACGTAATACAGCATTACGCAATGCGAAAGGGCGATGGATTGCATTCTTGGACAGCGATGATCTTTGGGAACCAACCAAACTGGAAAAACAGATTAAATTCATGGAAGATAACGGCTATGCTTTCTCCTACCATGAATATATTGAAATTGATGAACAGGACAAAGAACTTGGTGTACATGTAAGTGGAAAACCGCATGTCAATAAGTTTGATATGTTCTCATGTTGTTGGCCTGGATGCCTTTCTGTGATGTATGATGCTTCAAAAATAGGTCTGATACAGATTAATGACATCAAGAAAAATAACGACACAGCTATATGGCTGAAGGTGGTTCAGAAGGCTGATTGTTATCTATTGAAAGAATGCCTAGGTAAGTATCGTCGTCGTGCAAACTCCATAACTCCCAAGCCTATATGGAAACGTATATGGGCTCACTACCCCCTATTCCGAGTCGCCGAGGAAATGAATCCTATTTCAGCAACATTCTGGGTGGTTATGAATGTGTTTGGGAATGCGTATAAGAAGTGGAAATATGTTATGCGTTATGAGGTAAAATAATAAAGCTTTATTTTTCATAATAGAGTTATGGCGTTTCTGAAAGTTTGGTATCAACTGTGTTTCGTATTTTGCACTTTTGTTATTAGCAATAGTGCAAAAGCTTCAATTACGGGCGATGCAGAAATGGTACATCAGCTTACTCAGGATGATTTCTTGAAAAACGACCAGACAAACAGAACAGGAAGTAAATTATTGACATTCGTAATTGATCACGATTTCAATATTTATGATGGAATCGTAGAAAATAAGAGGATCATTTTTTCATCGTCACAAGTTACTACTATAAAAACTCGTGAGAAAGATGTTCTAGAAAACGCAGAGGCTACATATGCGGAAAATCCAACCCAAAGTAATCTAGAGAGGAAGCAGAATGCAGAGACAAATTTCAATGCTATCGATTGTCAGGAGTATTACTTATGGGCTGCAGTAAAGATGAAAGCACATCATGCGCTTCATCTGACAGGTAGGGCTTTTGGGCTAAATTCTTCAAAGACATCAAGAGTAAGCACAGACAATGGAATTATCTATGCAGATAGAGATACCACAGTATATGTGGCTTGTTTGAAGGGTACATATACTTACACTTACAATAATTTCATTGAGATACCGGAAGGGTATGTTTTGAACTTTAAAGGAGGAAAAATTAAAAATGGAACAATTGTATTTAAAAAAACGTTGCTAAGGAATGCAAAGGCATCTGTTTTTAAAGACATTGATATATCTGGAACAATTAAGAATAAAACAAAAAGACTTGATTGGTTTTCATACACTTCCGACAATAAAGATTATTCAAACTTGGTAAGAAGTCTTGTAAAGGGAGGAGATACGTTAGTCTTTGGAAAGAAAGAATATTTGATAGATTGCTACGGTAGGAATTCTATAAAACTAGAAAGTAATACATTGTTAGATGGTAATGATGCCATTCTGAATGCAAATTATAGTGTGAATGGTATATATGCACTATTTGAAATCACGGATGAAAATAATATCACCGCAAAAAATCTGACCATAAAAGGCGTGGAGAGTGGAATACAAACTCCGCCAGCTGGACATGGCACTACAGCATATGCGTCATCAAATATATATGCTTTCTTTCTGAATAATGTATGTAGTAACATCCGTTTTTCGAACTTAAATTTTGAAAAGGTTTCTTATGGAATAAAATCATCCCAAACCTCAAATAGTAATCTTGCAAAGCTGACGGATTGTGTTATTGAGAATTGTAACTTCGAGTGTGATATGCCCATTCAGGGTAGTGGTTGGTGCAACTTAACTATTACTAATTGTGAGATTTCTTCTTTAGGGAAAAATTCAGGGTTGCATGCGTTATATTTAACAGCGGGAACTACTGGTACTAATGGTACTAATGACTCTGTTATAAAGGATGATAAAGCAAATTTGGAATCTGTATATATTAAAGATTGTGTGTGCAAATCGAAAGCTGGTGACGGCACGACAGTCCAGATTTATGATGCAAAAAAAAGAAATATCAGTCGCTCAACATATTTTCGTCACTGTACTCTAATTCACGAGAGTGGTAATCCTCTTATCAACTCAGAAGGGAATAAATTGTATTTATCAGATTGCGTGCTAGAATCGGAAAAGTCTGCAATGCAAGGCGTAATGCAGGATTATGTAGAATATCGAAATT